>Ga0209737_10001323_pt1 | contig 17911 bp, 14 predicted proteins | sample TergutCu122P3_FD_187284 | JGI IMG/M metagenome (GOLD analysis project Ga0209737, IMG submission 187284) | Cubitermes ugandensis P3 segment gut microbial communities from Kakamega Forest, Kenya - Cu122 P3 (SPAdes) (version 2) | ecosystem: Host-associated > Arthropoda: Insects > Digestive system...
CCCCAACCAAGGCAACAGGAGCTTTAAAACCTCCTCCTCCCGCCATAAATGCACGTTCTTCAACATCACGCTGCAAACGTATGCCCGCAAGCGGATGGCTGTCCGCAAAATCGCTCGGAGAAATCCCCACAAGAACGGCACTGTTCGCATTCTCGCCGTCACGGGCATAATTACTCATTCCGTTAACTGCCAGCCGCCCGTTTTCAGACGCCGCCGCAACAACAAAACCGCCCGGACACATACAGAAAGTGTAGACGCTGCGTCCGTCGGGAAGATGAACCGCCGCCTTGTAATCGGCGCTTCCGAGGGCATGATGTTCTGAAAAATCGCCGTAAAGTGACCTGTCAATATCCGACTGCAAATGCTCTATCCGTACGCCGAGCGAGAAAGATTTTTGGCTCATTTTAAGCTTTGCATCGTATAGCATTTCAAAAGTATCTCTGGCACTGTGTCCGATTGCGAGAATGACGTTATCAGTTATTATGCTTTGATTTTCGCCATTTTTCACATATTTGACCGATTTAACTGTATCACAGGAAATATCAATACCACAAAGTTTACTGTTAAAATGTATTTCTCCGCCAAGTTTCACTATATACTCTCTTATATTTTTCACAACAATCCGCAGTTTATCCGTGCCGATATGCGGCTTTGCAAGATAAAGAATTTCTTCAGGTGCACCGTGTTCGACTAGCGTCAAAAGCACGTATTTCAGGCGTTTATCCTTAGTTCCCGTCGTAAGCTTGCCGTCAGAAAACGTCCCCGCACCGCCCTCACCGAACTGCACGTTACATTCCTCGTCAAGCTGCCCCGTCAACCAAAACTTCTCTACAGCATTTCTGCGTGTATCGACATCCGCTCCACGCTCTAAAACAATCGGTTTTGCGCCTGAAACAGCCAATATCAATGCCGCAAAAATCCCCGCAGGTCCGAACCCGACAACGACGGGGCGGCTGTTACACTGCGAAACTTTTCCATGCTCATATGAGTACTCCACAACAGCCGTTGCATCCTTGCGCTGGAGCAGTTTTGATTCAAAAACCGACGTAATATCGAGAGAAATCACGAAATGAACATCGGTACGTTTTCTTGCATCAACAGATTTTTTGGCAAGTTTAACCTCAGTCAAACCGCTCTCGGGCAGTCCTGTAATTTTTGATGCAAACGTCTTCAAACTGCCGAAATCAAAGTCTAACCCGACTTTAATATTACTTAATCTTACCACCGGCAGCCCTCCCTGCATGGGTACCCGAAGCCCACGCCCACATTAGGTTGTAGCCTCCGCATATCCCGTCAACATCTAATATTTCTCCTGCGAAATATATTCCTTCACATATTTTTGACTGCAAATTCTCATCGACGTCTTTCCCGCAAATTCCGCCACAAGTAGCCTGTGCGTTAGCCCACGGAGCAACGCCTATAATAGGGATTTCCAGTGATTTTATGCGATTCGCGACAAGCTTTAATGTCCTGTCTTCAAGGTTTTTAACACTGTCCGAAAGGTTTATTTTCAGCGATTTTAACAAAAACGCACAAATGTTTTTATGAAAAATCCCGGTAAGCAATTCATCGATTGAACAGTTGGTGCGAACGGTTTGCAAACGATTGATTATATCTAATAATCGGTTAAAATCATATTGCGGAGCGAAATCAATAAGCACCGTCATTTCTTTTTTTCTAAGCCGCCACAGATGAGAAATGTTGAACACGCAAATTCCTGAAATCTGTCCGTCATTAAACTGTATTTCTCCCAATTCTTCAGCGATTTTTATCCCGTCAACAACAGCCGTAATCCGCACTTTGGCTCTAAGACCTTTAAGCCCCCTCACACTCTCAGGATCAACCTTTAACGGAGCAACCGCAGGATAAACAGGTGTGAAAGTATGACCGATGCCCTGCAAAACCCTGTTGAATGAGCCGTCTGTGCCGAAAACAGGTGCGGCACTGCCTCCGACTGTAATCACAATTTTTTGGGTGCAAATACTGGATTCACCGTCAGAAATAATGAACTTACCGTCTTTTTTTACAATAGATTTGACATTAAAACCGCAAACTTCACGGATACCTAGCTGAGCCAATCTAATGCAAAATGCACTAACTACTGATGTAGCGGTATTGCTGTGGGGATAAAGCCTCCCGCTGTCATCAGCAATGCAAAAAACACCTAATGAGGCGAAAAACGACGTTAAATCAAACTTCTCTATAATTTGCATCGTATTACTAAGACCGCCATGGTAATGTTCAGGTAAAATATTTACGTTGCCCAAATTGCAGCGTCCGTTACCTGTCGCAAGGATTTTTTTCCCTATTCTAGGCAGTTTTTCCGCAATCATAACCTCGGCTGCTGGGTTGGCTTCCTTTGCCGCAACAGCCGCCGAAATCCCCGCCGCACCGCCGCCTATCACAAGAATATCCGCTGTATGTTTCATATTCATCAATATTTATTCCTATACAATAGGCACAACAAATGTTGTGCCCATTCGATTATTTTGTAACTATTCAGTATATAGCATAATGCACAAAAAAACAGTTCTTAGCAAACGAAAAGCATCAAAACAACTGAACAGTTACATTATTTTTCAGAAGATGCCCTAATAAAGTCAGCAAAAAGCTTATGCGGCTTATTGGGCCTTGACTTAAATTCAGGACGGAACTGAACGCCTATAAACCACGGATGGTCAGGTAATTCCACAACTTCAACAAGTCTCTCATCCGGTGAAAGTCCCGCAAGAACAAGCCCCTTCTCGGTCAGCAAGGTGCGGTAGGAATTGTTAAATTCATATCGGTGACAGTGACGCTCATAAATAAGCGGGGAGTTGTAGATTCCGCTGATTTTAGACGTTTCATCAAGTTTGCACGGATAAAGTCCGCGGCGTACCGTATCTGTTTTTTCCGTATTGTCTTGCTTTTCGTTCATAATGTCAATTACGGAATTCGAACCGTCAGGGTAAACTTCCGATGAATTTGCATCAGAAATGCCAGCAACATTACGTGCGAACTCAATAACAGCCATTTGCATACCTAAACATACACCAAGGAAAGGAATATTATTAACTCTGGCATAACGGACAGCTTCAACCATGCCGTCAACTTCACACACACTGGAGCCCCCCGGAACAATGATTCCGTTGCATTCGCCCAATATTTCGGATGAATTCTCTTGGTTGAGCTCTTCGGAGTTAATCCAAAGTATTTCAACGTTCGCATCATTGTTTATACCTCCGTGACGCAAAGCTTCTGCGACAGAAAGATATGCGTCAGGCAAAGCAACATATTTACCGATAAGTCCAATTTTTACAGATTTTTTGGCATTTTTTTGCCTGTTAACCATAGCTGTCCACTCCGTAAGGTCGGGGGCCTTGCTTTCAAGACCCAAATGGTGGCAAACACGGTCGGCGAGCCCCTCTTTTTCAAGCAAGAGTGGAACTTCATAGAGCGAATCAGCCGTCATATTCGGGATAATGTCGCTCTTGCTGACATTGCAGAAAAGGGCTATTTTCTTAGCCATTTCATCGGTGATTTCCAATTCGGTACGGCAAACAATGACATTCGGCTGGATGCCGATTGACAAAAGCTCCTTAACCGAATGCTGCGTCGGCTTCGACTTTAGCTCATTTGATCCTGAAATATACGGCAGGAGCGTTACATGAATATACATAGCATTTTCACGCCCTACTTCGGCAACAAACTGCCTGATTGCCTCAAGAAACGGAGTGCTCTCGATATCGCCGACAGTCCCTCCGATTTCGGTAATGACAACATCGGTTTGCGACTCTCTTCCGACACGGTAAATACGGTTTTTTATTTCGTCAGTGATATGCGGAATAACCTGCACGGTGCCGCCGCCATAGTCTCCGCGGCGTTCCTTATTGAGAACTTTCCAGTAAATTTTTCCTGTCGTAACACTTGAATTGATGGAAAGGTTTTCGTCGACAAAACGTTCATAATGCCCGAGGTCAAGGTCTGTCTCCGCCCCGTCATCAGTCACAAACACCTCTCCGTGCTGATAAGGACACATCATACCCGGGTCAATATTGATGTATGGGTCAAACTTTTGAAGAGTAACCTTGTATCCCCTGGTTTTCAGTAATCTTCCGAGAGAAGCAGCAGTGATACCCTTACCGAGCCCTGAAACAACTCCGCCTGTGACAAAAACATACTTAATAGGCATAATTCCACATCCTTATAACATCTTAACGTTTATTATACCATTTTTTGCAGAAAAAAGCAACCCCTTGCAGTAAAATTTCATATAAAAATTTGCGTGAAAATCTTGACTATTTTTTAAAAATATGTTAAAATGTAATGTAGGGATTTATATTCTCTAAGGGAGTGAGGAAAAATGTCAAAAAAGCATGAGTTCAAATGTCTTTGGTCGGGAAAAAAGCGTTCCGTTTTCGGTTTGCCGCTTTCATGCACCAAATATTTTATAACAGAAAATAAAATTATAACCAGAACAGGCTTCCTGAACGTGACAGAAGACGAAATTGATATATACAAAATCACCGACAAAAAATTGTCGCTGCCGCTTTTTCAGCGTTTATGCGGCTGCGGAACAATAACAGTTTTCAGCCGCGATACCGACACACCTCAAAAAAGCATTAAATGCATCAAGGCGCCCCGTGAAGTAACGGACATTCTTGATAAGCAGATTGAATTTATGCGTGACAAATACAATATTCGCGGAAGAGATATGGACTTAGACCCATCCCGCTAAGGAGAAGAAAAAAATGCTATCATTTATCACGGAAAGGCAATCATGCTGGGACAAGCTGAAAGCGGAAACCCGTCCCATTTTCATTTACGGAATGGGTGACGGAGCCATGAAAATCCTAACAATATTCAGAAAAATGAATATCGCCGTTGCAGGAATTTTTGCAAGCGACGATTTTGTACGCGGACATTCTTTCGAAGGCTACAGGGTGCATAAACTCGCCGAAATAGAAGAGGCTGTCGATGATTTTGCGGTTGTTCTGGCTTTTGCGGCAGGCTATCAGGCTATAGTTGATAAAATTCACGAAATAGCCGAAAAGCGTCCTTTCTATGTTCCTGACGTCCCAGTAACAGGAGGAGGGCTTTTTACCTATGAATACTGCGTCAAGAACTGGGAAAAGATAGAAGAGGTTTATGAAAGCCTTGCCGACGAATATTCCCGTAAGGTTTATGCAAGCATCATTGATTTCAAAATCAGCGGAAATATCAGCCATTTAGCACCGGTGACCACGCCGAAGGCCGAAGTGTATCAGAAGATTGTTTCGCCGGGACTAAATGAAATTTACGTGGATTTAGGAGCGTATAACGGAGATACAATCAAGGAATTAATGGAGTTCACAAAGGGAAAGTATCAAAAAATCTATGCACTTGAACCGGATAAAAAGAATTTCAAAAAGCTCAAGAAATTTGTAGACGGAATGAAAAACATTTTCATTTTCAACAGTGCTGCTTGGTGCATGGATACAGAAATTCCGTTTTCAACAAAAGCGGGAAGACAATCGTCCGTTTCACCTGAGGGTACGCTTGTTGACGCACGTTCAGTTGACAGTCTTCTGTCCGGTAACCCTGTAACTCTAATAAAAATGGACGTTGAAGGCTTTGAAAGAGAAGCCATATGGGGTGCGTCGCAAACAATTTCAAAATACACGCCCAAGATGATGGTTGCTCTGTATCACCGAAACGAGGACATTTTCGAGCTCCCATTACTCATAAAAAAACTCAATCCGAAATATAAGCTTTTCATACGTCATCAGCTTTATATTCCTGCATGGGAAACGAATCTTTACGCTATATAACTGCGTATAATACTAAGGAACTGTACAAACAAAAAGAGGCTCAATGAGCCTCTTTTTATACTATATATTGAAGAATAGTATTATTTCAAAAAAGTATCAATTCCTGATATAAATAACACCTGACTAAAATCCTCAACAGCAAAAACGCTTTCATATTTATCCAAATCGCATTGATTGTCTACAACAACTATTTTGCTATAATGGTTTACCAGAAACGGTATAAAACAATTAGCGTATTCATCCTTTATTATAAGAATTTTCATATCACTTTCTGCGTTTGTTTCAACTACTATAGGATTGTTATTCCCGCCTAAAAATACATCATACATATAATTAGAATTCAGATATTTTTTATCATATATTAATCCATCTGCCGCCGTCAGCTCACTGTCATATGTTCTGATTGATGTAATTTCGCATCCGCTTCTACACTTTGCTATATCAATAGTATCAGTTTTCGTCCCTGAATATAGACTTTTACTATATAAGTTACCCCTGAAGTTATCTGTTATATGCTCAACAACGAATTTATCATATGAAATCGGCGTAAAGCCCAACTTTTTAATCGCAGTCTTATATACGCAATAGGCACCGTAAGTTGTCCATTTCGTGTCGTTTCGGTAATATATATACTCCGAACTGTACATTTTTAGCGTGTTAAAAGCGTCAACTTTGCGAACCCCCATATCCAATGCATTATAAAACCTCTCAATTACGCTTTTTTGCGTAATCGAAACAAGATATTCAGGCAAAAGTTCCTCATATATCCCATCGGAAGTTGGAACAGCTACAACAAACACTGAAGTCGCGCGGTTCGATGCAAATTCATTTATTTTTTCAGCATATTCAAATGTATGTTCAGTATATGTTCTTAAATGCAAAAGCATTTCATCGTCAATATAGATGCCGTTAACAATACCGTCGGCAGCCAATCTGTCAAGAGCAGAATTAAACTCTAAAAACTGAATTCTGAAAGGATAGCGGTTGGCAATATATTCCGAAACCGTTCTCAAAAACTCGCCTTTTTTCAACATTCCGCTGTTTATACCAGGCTTCGCATCAGGCGAAAGTTTCTCTTGCGGTAAATCTTCTTTGTGCAATATAACCAAAATGCCGAAGATTGCAATACACAGCAGTAAAACTATACCGTTAATTATAACAACTGTTTTTGACACTCTATACACCCCCGAACAGCGTCATTCCAACATTTCCCCGCAACATATATGTGATGCATATGACCAGAAGCACTATATTTATAACAGGCGAAAGAATATCCAACATAATGCTTATAAAACTGCTTTTTCGCAGTTTACCGTGCAAATTACCAAGCAGAGAAGAGGAAACAACAAAAGAAATAAGTATCAGCATAATGTAGTTTTTCATCCAGAAAATACTGTGATTGTCAATAATATCGCCGAAAGCGAACATGGATTTGAAATAATATATGCACTGATATATATCCGAAGTCATAAATATAACCCACAAAACAGATATCAAAAAGAAAGTATATGCAGCAGTGCTCAGTGATTTGACCAAACTTTTACAGAATATCATTTCCATTACAATTGCAATGCCTATAGCTATTCCCCACAACATATGATTCAAATCAGCCTGGTACCATACTCCTATCAATCCCCATGTTAATATGCACAATATATATTCAAAAATTTTACTGCGAATATTCATGGTATCGCATATATATTTTTTAAACCAACGGTTTAACGGAGCGTTCCAATTCTCTCCAAACCCTTGAATGCCGACACCGATTAATGGCTTTTCGAAGCTTCTCGGTAAATGAATACCAAAAAACATGGAAACACCAACAGCCATATCCGTCAGCCCTGACAAGGTAAAATGCAGACATAACATAAATCCAACTGCTCCCAGCCACGCAGACAGCATTGAAATTTCGTTGTTTTCCTTAAAAACAAAAACAGATGTCGCGAATAATTTATATAAATTATCGGCTAATAATAATTTTTTGGACAGTCCTTTGACAATCAAAATCATTGCTTCGCCGATATTTTCTAAACTGTATTTAGGTTTTCTTAATAATTCCACAAATTCTTTGTATGAAACTATCGGTCCGAAAAGAAGTTTAGGAAAATAAATTACATAAATCACGTAATCAATCCAAGTAAAACTAAATTTTTCTTTGTTGTTATATACATCAATCGCAGTTCCGATGCAACTCAATGCACAAAACGAAGAGCCGATATAAATCAGTTGTTTACCGAAGTTTACATTAAGTATTATACCGTTAAATATGTTGTATCTAGCCAAAGGTATAAAAAGTATATTAAATATAACTGAAATTATCAGTATAACTGTATTTAACGAGCGTTTCTCTGCGTTTTTATGCATTATAAAGATTAATATATAGTTAATAATAGAAAATATAATCAGACATGATAACGCATAAATTCCAGATAGAAATGTATAGACTATAGAAAATGCGAGTAATGCGTATTTGCGTAGTTTCTTAGGCGTAACATAAAAAATCAATCCTGCAATCGGAAGAAAAAAAGTAATGAAAAATATATTTGATAACGTCATGCTATTCCTCCGTAATCTTTTCGATGCATTGCCTTAATTCACTGCAATTCATCATGGTATTCAGAACTTCAATCAGAGAGGATGTAGACATCAATGCAGGAAGCCCTAATTTTTTTTGCAGTTTTTGCCGCAAAATACGGCTTCCAGCACCACCGTTCAGTCCCAATTCATACAGTGTATACGGGGTAATATCACGCAACTGTTCTGCGGAAGACGTACAAATCCCAGCCTTCTCAAACGCCTCAATTATCAATTTTCCGTCAACGCCCTCAACGCCAAGTTTGCCCTCACTGGAACCCTTTACTTTACGGCGTTCCTTACCAAAAACATCAGGAATATAGACGTTTTTCACTCTCCCGTTGCCCAAAGCCCCTTTAAGGAATCCTCGAATTTTGAAACCTGCACTGTCTGAATCCGTCAAAATCACAACGCCAGTCTTTTGTGCATAATGACGAATTAATTCAAGTTTCTCCCTGTCACGAAAAATATTGAAACCGTTTGTAGCGATTATCACGCCGTTTATAATTGAAGACAGTTTTATTTTATCATATTTCCCCTCGACAACTATTGCCTCGTTGATATTAATCATCACATACCTCTAAATCATCATCTCAGTAATCGCCTTTTCAAAAATAATGCGTCCGTCAACCGTTGCTGAATTAAATAAAACAGCGGTATTCCTAAGAATTTTAATGCATCGCCTTATCTTTGCTATTGACATTTTCCGGCAATCCCGCATCGCATTATTCACAGCGAATTCATAATAATAGCCAAAATCATGCATCAAATCTTGTGAATTACGTCTATGTTTCAAGGCGATTGCAGCACGGTAAAAATCTGTAAACGAACCGGAAATGGCAAAAAGGATAATTGTTTTGTCAATACGTTGTGCCAGCAACTCATCCAAAATAGTTATAGCCACCTGTCTTTTGCCATCAAAAACTGCCTTTGCAAATTCATAGACAGTAGTGTTACTATAGCTAGCAACGCATAGATTTATTATATCAATCGTTATTTCGCCGTTTATGACATATGCACAAAGTTTATCTATCTCATTATTAATCATGAGAGTATTTGAAAGGCACATCTCAGCCAAGATTTTTGCATTATCGGGTCTAATTGTACATCCATGCCTAGACACCGAAGTTACAATTGATTTTGACAACTCATTAACAGTCTGTAAAGGGAACTCGCAGAGGACACCGTTTTTAGCCGCAAATTCCGTTAATTTCTTGTTTTTCGGAGTTATGCTTTTCTTACCGCCCTTGATGTCAAAACCAGTAATATTAAATATAACTATTGTTTGTGAAGGAATATGTTTTAATGTTTGAATCATCTCTTTAGTAACATTATCTCTCTGTTCATCACAGTTATAATCGTTGATTAATATAACATTATACTCGCTCATCATAGGCATAGCATCAAGCGTTGTGCAAAACGACGGGAGATTAAACTCCTTACCGTTAATTTTGGTCAGTGCGAATTCTTCCATCTCGCCTAACAAATGCTTAATCAGACGCTTTGTGAATGTTTCAACACTGCTGATATCCATCCCAAAGAAGTAATAGATATTGGAAATATCGCCATTTCTAAGCTGTGCTTCAACACTTTTCGCATCAATCTGTGCCATAAATTCTCCTCATCTTAACTTCTTTTCCACTAAATTTCGAAACGAAACCGTTCACGGTTCCAAACTGCTCTGTTCCAACAGAAATTAAGTCATTAATATCATATGTAATGCCGTTGTACTCTAACATAAAATTATTATTTTCACATATTATTCGATAACTGTTGTATATTATGGAGATTTTTCCGCAACCGACATTAATAAATTCGGTTGTTTTATCAATATTTTGCAGTGAATACATATCTTTGACAGCAATCCTTCCAATGCTGAACATACCTAATTCATTCATATATGTCAATGAATTAGATGGGTAACGCTTATTAAGCACAACAGAATTAATCCGTTTGACGCCTGATTTCATCAAGTATTGTCTTACGTATTGTGCAGACTTATGCCCTCCTGAAATGTCAATAACATCTGTATTATTTTGATAAGTCACAACAATAACTATATTGCTTTTATCCCCTAAAACTGCCGCTTTAAGCGAATTATATTCTTTGCCTTCATTGTACACCGTAAAGATTGCAAACAAATACACATTGGTAATAATTGCATAAAGCAGTAACTTTCGCCGCTTCATAATTAGCTGAAAACAAATGACTGCAACAGTCGAACCTAATGCAAAAATGAATAAATTATCAGAATTCACTCCAAAATATGCATAATCCAGCTTGGAAATTCTATTTGTACAAAATATACATAGTTTAATCATGTACTTGCATGGTAAAAGCAAAGAAATCATTCCGCCAGTCAAAACATATACAAACCCGAGTAAAATTATTATTGTAAAAATCGGCATCAATATCAGATTTGTCAGAGGTGAAAACAACGATATTTCGTCAAAATACAGCAAACACGGTACAGTAATTATCAAACTTGTGCAACACACACTTACTGTGCTTTTTATAATTTTGTATTTTAAAGTATTTGTCTTGAAATAACCGTTAAAATACGGTGCAAAAACGCCCATTCCAAATGTACCGGTAACTGTAAGCCAAAAACCTGCACTCCAAATGACAAAAGGATTGACAATCGCAATAATAAGAACAGCAATTGATAACGAATTCAATGTATCAGACTGCCGCAAAAACAGTCTGCCGCTATGCATAATAACCAACATGACGCTGGCACGAATCACTGAAATCGGCGAATTTACTAATATTGTAAAGACAACTATAATCATTAACATTATTGAAAATGACAGATATTTGTTTATACTAAGCTTATTTAACACCAACATGAGAAGTGTTGCGATTAATGACACATGAAGCCCTGAAATTGAAAGCATATGCCCGATTCCGCTTCTATAGAGCGATGTTTTTGTAAGTTCGTCAACGGAACTTTTTTCACCAAAAATCAATCCAGATAAAAAGCTTCCCTCTTCAACGCCTATTTTTCGGTTAAATTGACTAATCGTTTTCTCGCGGTAATCATTCAACATTCGCCTAAACTGATAACCGCCGCATTTCTGATAATCAACAGTTTCGGCATTTTTTACTTGCAAATAGATATTATCGGATTTGTAATATGTTTCACTGTCAAATAAATAAGTTGAATTAAATTTCTGAAATTCGGCTTCAAATTGCAATTTATCACCATATCTAACGTCTTGAGCCTCGCCGAACATGGTAACAGCTGCTTCAATTTTGCCATCCAAAGTACCTTTTAAGGTGTACAACGCCTTTTCTTGGTCATAAAATTTTGCATTCGTGACTATTCCGTCAAAGTATGCATTTTCACCGTCATATGACAAAATTTGTTGATACCTAATATCTTGGCATCTAAATAAAATTATTGCTGTAATAAAGAATATTACTATAAATAATATGTCTTTAATGTTATGTTTAAATATGAATTTAAATGTAATACAAATTATGCTGACAGCAATGATAATTTCGATATTTTTAGCAAAAAACAAAGCGAAAAACAGTCCCAGTATATAAAAAGCTGATGCAAATACCATTTTTCGCTTCATAACATCTCACCTATTTAAAAAATAACGGCAATTTCTCAAGATAAATAATATCTTCACGGTCAGCCGCCTCGCCCTCAGCAAGAACAGCAACCTTTCCGACAATTTTTCCTCCAGCCTTTTCAACAAGCTGCTCCACTGCACGCAAAGACTCTCCCGTGCTGATTACATCATCAACAATGATAATCCGCCTGTTTTTCAGCATTTCAGCCTTTTCTCCGTCAAGATGCAAGGTTTGGATATTCTCGGTCGTGATTGATTTTACATCTACCGAAATAACATTGTCCATATAAAGTTTAATTGACTTCCGAGCAACAACATAGGGGATTCCCATCTGTCTCGCCATTTCATAAGCGAGCGGAATACCCTTAGATTCAGCAGTCACTAAAACATCGCATTCCTGGCATTTTTCAATTAACGCCGCTGCCGTTTTCACAGTCAGTTCAACATCGGAAAACATAACAAACGCAGCAATATCCAATTTTTCATTGACAGGACATATTTTCAGATTTCTTGTAAGCCCCGCAACATTCAACGTGTAATATTGCATATTTTTACCTCGCAAAGTCTTTTCCCCATCCTAATTTTGTTCCTGCAACAAAATGAAAATGGAGATGAAACACGGATTGACAGGCGTCTTCACCGCAATTTGTAATGACACGGTAATCAGAAATGCCTTCATTTCGTGCAATTTCAGCTGCCACTTCAAAAATTCGCGCGACAACCGCCGAATTCTCCGATGTGATTTCAGACGCAGCACTGATGTGCATTTTGGGAATAATGAGATAGTGAATCGGAGCCGAAGGCTGAATATCCTTGAAACAGAGCACTGTTTCATCCTCGAAAACCTTTGCGCAGGGGATTTCCCCGGCAATTATTTTACAAAATATGCAATCCATAATTATCCCTCCTATAGGTTGCCAATTACAGTTTCTGATGCAGCCAAAGCTTTATCAAGCAAACTAATATCTCCGACTCCCGCCATAGCACCGTCAGAGCGACCGCCGCCTTTTCCTCCGGTTATAGCCGAAATTTCACGTACAATCTTCCCCGCATTCGCACCCTTTTTAACAGCGTCAGGCGTACACGAGCAGTAAAGCATGGCTTTTCCCTCGGAAATCCCTGCAAACAAAGCTATTCCGCACTCAACTTTATCACGGACGCTATCACCAAGTTTCCGCAGCATATCGGCGTTTGCATCATCAAGTTTTGCAACCATGAGCTTGATTCCGTTGATTTCCTTTGCGTCAGATATTATCCCAGATAAAGCACTGTTTGCTTTCCACTGGTTCAGTGCCTCGATTTGCCTGTCCTTTTCCTTGTTTTCTGCAAACATAGACGCACACTTTTCAGCCAATTCAAGCGGATTTGCGAGTTTAATTGCTTTTGCGGCCTGATTAATTGTATCCTTATAACCGTTCAGAACTTCAAGCACGCCTGAGCCCGTAACAGCTTCAATTCGGCGTACTCCAGCCGCAACAGAGCTTTCAGACAAAATTTTAAACAAACCTACCTGAGACGTGTTCTTTACGTGCGTGCCTCCGCAAAACTCAAGCGAGAAATCATCAACAGTTACAACACGGACAATGTCGCCGTATTTTTCCCCGAACAGAGCCATCGCACCGAGTTCCTTAGCTTCTTCAATCGCCATTTCCCTCTGGGAAACCTCGATTGAAGACAATATTTTGTCATTCACAATCTTCTCTGTTGTTTGCAATTCATCAACCGTCATGCCGTTAAAATGAGAAAAGTCAAACCGGCAGCGTTCACTGTCAACAAGCTGTCCCGCCTGATGAACATGGTCGCCGAGAACCTGACGGAGAGCCGCCTGCAGAAGATGTGCAGCCGTATGATTACGCATTACAGCCATTCGTAGGTCTCTGTCAACTTCCGCGAAAACTTCGTCCGAAGTCTTCAGTGAACCCTCTGCAATAAATCCGACGTGAAGATAATGTCCGTTTTCTGTTTTAGAAACCTTCTTAACGCTGAAAACTCCGCTGTCATTCTTTATGACACCGCTGTCACTGATTTGACCGCCGCTTTCGGCATAGAACGGTGATTTATCGAGAATAATCACCGCATTGTCTCCCTCGTTTACGAGGTCGGTCTTCTCTTTTTCCGAATAGATAGCAAGCAATGCAGCATTAACCGCAATTTTTTCATATCCGACAAATTCGGTTTGCGGAACATCAACCTGAATACTGCTGTCAGCCCATGAAGAACTCGCCTTTGCAAAATGGTCTGCACGGGCCATTTCACGCTGCATTTTTACATTTTCTGCATAGCCGTCCATATCTACCGTGAACCCGCGTTCTTCGCAAATTTCGACCGTCAAATCAATGGGGAAGCCGAAAGTATCCGAAAGCTTGAATGCGTCAGCACCGGAAAGCACGGAATTTCCGTCATTTTTATCTGCAAGCAGAGCATTAAGAAGCTCCAATCCCTTTTCAACAGTCTTGGCAAAGGAGTCTTCTTCAACGCTGATAATTTTCTTAATATAATCTGCTTTTTCACGTAATTCTGGGTATGCGCACTCATTTTCACGAATGACCGTTTCGCATACTATGTTAAGGAATGGTTCTGTAATGCCAATCATGCGACCGTGACGCGCCGCACGTCTCAAAAGCCGTCTCAGGACATAACCTCTGCCCTCATTAGACGGCATAACTCCGTCGCCTACCATAAAAGCAGTGCTGCGGATATGGTCTGTAATAACCCGCAAAGACACGTCGGTTTTAGCGTCTTTTTTATATTGGACGCCGCCGATTTCACAAATATGGTTCATTATGCTCTGCACAGTATCTACTTCAAAAAGATTGTCTACGCCTTGCATCACGCAAGCAAGCCTCTCGAGACCCATACCAGTGTCGATATTCTTATTCTCCATTTCAGCATAATTACCGTTGCCATCGCTGTCAAACTGGCTGAAAACAAGATTCCAAACTTCTACAAACCTGTCGCACTCGCATCCTACCTTGCAATCAGGCGAACCGCAGCCCTTTTCATCGCCTCTGTCGAAATAAATTTCCGAACATGGGCCGCAAGGGCCTGAGCCGTGCTCCCAGAAATTGTCGGCTTTACCCATTCTTGCCATATGGTCTTCTGCAATACCAATCTTTTGCGTCCATATATCATAAGCCTCGTCATCATGCTCATAAACAGAAATATAGAGCTTATCGACAGGCATGCCGAGAACTTCCGTGAAAAACTCCCAAGCCCACGCCGTTGCGTCGATTTTGAAGTAATCGCCGAACGAGAAATTGCCCAGCATTTCAAAATATGTACCGTGTCTGGCAGTCTTGCCAACACGCTCAATATCAGGCGTTCTGATACACTTTTGGCACGTTGCAACACGCTTGCTCGGCGGCACAGCCTGCCCCAAGAAAAATTTCTTTAGGGGAGCCATCCCTGAATTGATAAGCAAAAGGCTCTTATCGCCCTGCGGAACAAGGGAGGCACTCGCCATTCTGACATGGGCCTTTCCCTCAAAAAAACTCAAAAATTTCTCGCGTAATTCGTTTAAACCTGTCCATTGCATAAATAATTCCTCCAAAATATAATCAATCTCTTTAATTATAGCAGTTTTTCGGCAAAAAGTCAATGATTTTATTGCAATTTCATATTTTGAGACTTGACTTTGTAGATTTAGGAAGTGCCAGTGAATAAAGTTGACAAGTTTTGTGTAGGATTTTTGTTGTTATGCTAGGAGAAAGCCGCAACTTTGCTGACGCAAAGCGAGGATTTTCGACAACGCAGAATGGCAAAAAGAAAAACAAAACGTCAACTTTATTTATTGGCAGTTCCTTAGTGATTTTTCTCAAATTACCCTTGCAAAAACCGACGTAATATGTTATAATGAAACAGTATAAGGAGGCGGCTATGAATCTAAAGGAAAAAGCAAAACAATTGAAAGTTGACATCCCAGCAGTATGGATTTCACTAAAGAAGAAAGAGACCCCAACCGTTTCAAAGATTTTAGCATGGATAATAGTAATCTATGCATTGTCCCCTATTGACCTGATACCTGATTTTATCCCTATAATCGGACTTTTGGACGATATTATCCTCTTACCGTTGCTAATCAAAATTTTCCTGAAAACAATACCGCCGCAAGTCCTTGAAGAATGCAGAAAAGAGGCTTTAGGGCTGTGGGAAAACGGAAAGCCTAAAAAGTGGTATTATGCACTTCCGATGATAGTTTTTTGGCTAATAATCGTCACCATGCTCATTAAGGTTATTTGCTTTTAATCCGTGAAATGCCCTCGACAACCTCGCGAAAAATCGGCGCAGCCGCATCGTTTCCGTAACCGCCGTCCTCAACAAGCACCGTTACTGCATATTTAGGACGGTTTTCAGGAAAAAAGCCTGTAATCCAACCGTTATAAAGTTCCTCTCCTGCTTCATCAAAACGCCCTGTCTGTGCAGTGGACGTCTTGCCGCATACTATTGTATTATTTGGTTTTGCTTTTGAATGTATATTATTATTTATTGCACTTGCCATAAATCTACGCAATTCTTTCGCAATTTCCACATCCATCGCATAAGCAAGCTGCGGTTTTTTTTCGTTTTCAACTGTCTTACCGTCAAGAGTCAATCCCCTAATAACGCGTAAAATCGGCATTTGTCCGTTATTTGCAATACAACAGGTCAACTGCAAAATCTGGAGCGGCGTTGCTGTAAGTTTACCCTGTCCGAATGAAAAATTCGCCAGTTCTGCCGGTAATTGGAGTTCTTTCTTTGTCGGCAGATTCCCTGCCGTGCCGATTACGCCTGAAGAAAGCTGAATTTCATGCCCGAAACCCAGATTATACGCTGTTTCTCGGAATGCCGCCGCTTCAAAGTTTTTGCTCAGTTCGATGAAATATGTGTTACAGGAATTTGTCATCGCTTCAGACATATTCTGAAGACCGTGACCGCCTAAGTTATGGCACCTGAATGTCTTTCCGCAAACATCTGTTGTTCCCGTACATTCATACGTAAAATCGCCCAAACCGTTCTCTAATGCATGGCAGGCGGTAACTAATTTAAACACCGAACCTACGTTGTAGGAATAGAGATTTCGGTTAATCAGCGGACAGTCGCTGTCCGACAAAGCAATATCAAGTTTATCAAGCGAATAGCTAGGAAAACTCGCCATTCCGACTATATCGCCTGTCGCAATTTCCGCAACGACGACTGCACCCTTGCCCTTTTCTTTAGCGGCGTCTTCGCAAATCTGCTGAATTTCAGCGTCAATTGTTGTAACAACACCGCACTTTATTTCCTCCGCTGCAACAATCTCATTCCCCTCGCCCAGAAGGATATTCCCCTGCCCGTCTGTAAAATAAGTTACGGAACTTGTGCCGTTAACCTCATTAAACATCGAATTATACGCATATTCTAACCCAGAAACACCCACTCCCTGAGAGCGGTATCCGATTAGATGCTGTGCAAGCTGAGTGCCGCCGTAACGGTTCAAAACTTTAAATGAAGTTGCATATAAATCCGATTCGACCATGGCGGCTGTCTCGAATTTGAACGGTTTGTTTTCTGCCAGAAGTCTGTCAAATTCGCTCTTGTCAACCGCAAGATTCCGAAGTTCGTCATTACGCGGCGAGTCAATGGCAACCGTATAATAAGACTCGCTGCAATTAACAAGCGGAACAAGATTTCTGTCGTAAATGAAGCCGCTTCCGCCGTCGACTTCAACGGTTGAACGTGTATAATTCATACGGTAATTTGCATAGGTAACACTTATTGATACAGAATAATAACGTAATATAAGTATTGCAAATAAAAACACAAAAATCGCCGCAACAAACGTCAGTCTGCCGTTTCTATACTTCTTTTTCAAAATAATCACCTCGAAGACAGTATACCCATTTTACGCGGCTATAGTCAGTTGTGCGGCTTTTTTGTTGCTTGAGCTTAAATCTTGTAATCTTAGGCAAAGCCTAAGATTACGCTCGCCGACTATGTCGGCGGGCG
>Ga0209737_10001324_pt1 | contig 17908 bp, 16 predicted proteins | sample TergutCu122P3_FD_187284 | JGI IMG/M metagenome (GOLD analysis project Ga0209737, IMG submission 187284) | Cubitermes ugandensis P3 segment gut microbial communities from Kakamega Forest, Kenya - Cu122 P3 (SPAdes) (version 2) | ecosystem: Host-associated > Arthropoda: Insects > Digestive system...
TATTATAGCCCTCAATAAGCCCGACGCAGGTGGCAAGCGTGATTACGCCTGATGTATGGGAACTTGGCATGCCACCTGTTGTCGTAAAAATTTTGAAATTGAACTTTCTGTGTGTGAAAAAATAAAAGACAACTTTCAGCACCTGTGCGCTAAAAGCCGAGAAAATTGCCGCTCCTAAAGCCTCAAAACCCGTATTATAAAACATGATTCCCTTATCTCTCCAATTTTTTCAAAATTTCGACAAACACATCTGTCCTGATATTTTCAGCCTCAATTGTATCATAACAATCCCGCATGAGGCCATTTAGTTTTTCCTTCGCACCGTCAAGTCCCAAAATCGTTACGTACGTGGCCTTTTGGACTTTTTCATCCTTGCCTGTGGTTTTGCCGAGTTCCTCGCTCGTTGCTGTGGCGTCTAAAATATCATCCTTAATTTGAAACGCAAGGCCGTAATTTTGCGCGAATTTTTGAATTGCATTACGTCCTTTTTCATCCGCACCGCCGAGGATAGCGCCCGCATTAAGCGCAAATTCAAACATGGTGCCTGTTTTGAACTTATGGATAAATTTAAGTTCCTCAAGGCTCACCTTTTTGCCCTCGTTTATAATGTCCGCGACCTGCCCGCCAACAATCCCGAAAGCGCCCGCGGCATTGAGATATCCGTCCAAAACCTCAAGCAAAGTTTCATGCGGCACGGATTTCGGGGTGCGCTCTAAAATAACCTGTGCGCCATATGAAATCAAAGCATCACCCGCCAGAACCGCAACCGCTTCGCCAAAAACCTTATGGTTAGATGGTTTTCCGCGTCTTAAATCATCATTATCCATACAGGGTAAATCATCATGGATTAAACTTTGTGTATGGAGGAGCTCAATCGCGCACGCCATTGGCAGTGCCGCTTTCCAGCCGTCCGCCGCGCCATAATTACCGAGGGCACCCGCCGCGCCCCGGGCGTCCGAAAAAATCCTGCAAGCCTCAAGGCACAACACTCCGCGCAGCTTCTTTGAAGGTAAAAGCGCGCTATAAGCCATTGCTTCCTTAATCAGCGGGTGGGCTCCAAACTTTGGATTTTCAAATACGGCGCAAAGTTCACCCTCAAGCGCCTCTACATATTCTTTAAACATTTTTCCTGAATTCATTGATTAGCATTGTTATTATTTTTGACAATTTTTCAAAATCAAGGTCGGTAATTTCCATTACGGTGCGCTTGGCGCGCTTTTCGCCCTTAATTTGGCTGATAATGTCAATTTCAACCTTTGAAAACCCGCCGTGGCGGATGATTAGCGCCATTGTGACTTCGCCCTTTGTAATTGAAAACTCGCATTTGTCGTCAAAAGCAATGCTGTCCACAATCACGCGCTCAAAATTATCCTGCACAAATTTGCCATATTTCTTAAACAAAGGCTCAATTATGACCCTGATTTTTTTTACAAACGACTGCCTGAAAAGAACCGCATTGCGCTCCTCTTCGGTTTGTTCGGCCTCGGATTTCGGCATTTCCTTAACAACTTCCTGTCTGATATTTTCGCTAAAATTGTTAAGGCTTCTTTTTTCCTTTAATTTTTTCAATTTATCGACTTTTGGCGCGGCTGTGACCTCTTTTGCGACGGTACTTACGGTTGTTGCCACTGTAGTAAGCCCGTTTTTAGTCTTGCCGAGCGTTTCTTCCAATTGCCCCTTCAGGTTCGCGAATTGCGTATGGCCGATTTCAATAACGCTTGCCCTCAGGCCGCCTTCCAGTCTGAAATTGGCGTTTATACGCTCAAAAACGGTGTTTGCGCCGTTTGAATTCGTTTTCGGAAGGAAAATGTAGAAGTTGCCTTCTTTTGAAATGCCGACGCTATCCTGTATTCTGAGGGAATTTCGGATGGTATCCGATAAAAGTTTTTTTCTTTTGTTGGCGGCAATGAGCATCAAACAGGCGCTTATACCGTGTTTAACGGATGAAGACACTTCGCTTGAAATAAAGTCTTCGCCGTATTTTTTGTCGTAAAAGCCCGTTTCCTCGTCGACTATGCCGCATTTATGCAAAAACCGCTCGCGAATTCCGTTTTTTCGCTTGATTTCATTTCGCTTTAATGCCCAGATAGTGCGGATTAGAAGCTCATAATCGCCCGCCTGCGCATTTATAATATCGCTTGCACCGGCTTCGTAGGCACTTATAAAAAATTCCCTTGTACAGCAGTTGGCAAGGACCAAAACGGGCGTGTCTTGCATTTGCGCATCAGCTTTCAGGGCATTTAAACACTTCAAGCACGCATCGTTATCGTCTTCACAGTGTAGTATTATAACTCCGGGGATATTGGGTTTTAGCTTAAAAGGCGCCCCTTCAAGCGTTGAGGATGTAACTTCATCAAGATGCCTCAACAAAAGAAGCTTGTTCATAACATCGTCGATTGTGGACGTTTTGTTGCAAACTATCGCGATTGTATTGCCGTAATCCATACTTAGAATGATACTATGAGCCGCCCGAAGAAGTCAATTTCGGAGTCAATTTTGCGTTGCACCCCTTGTACATGTATGTTCGGGTTTGGTAGAATAGTCAAATGGATAGAAAAGATTATTTTATTTTGTTTGGAATTTTGATTTTTGCCGTGGTGCTAAGGTTTTGGGGTGTGCATTCGGGGCACTATTACCTTTTAAACCAGCTGGATTCGACGCCGTTTTTCAATATGCTTTTCGGGAGCGTTAGTGAAGCGGGGTTTTGGGGCGCATTGAGAATTCCGACGGTTAACATCGGGGCGGCAGCGCCATATATAAATATTATTTCGGGAGTTTTGGGTGCTCTTACTATGTTTTTCGTCGGCTTAGAATTTGCAGGCGATAAGAAAGGTAAAAATGTTGCATTTTTTAGCGCCTTATTTGCTGCACTCGCACCGTTTTTAGTTTATTCGGGCGGGATGCACTCATGGGCATTTTTAATAAGCGCGCTATTCCTTTTGTTCGCCGTAAGAATCTTCAACACATCAAAGAAAAAAGGTGCCAAAAACGCGCAAAATTGGGGATTTCTGGCATTTTTCGGTATTCTTGCGGTAATAGTTCACCCGACAGGTATGATTTTCACAATCATAACAGCCCTTACGCTCCTCGTTTTCAATGACAAAAAAGCCGTTGTGGAAGGAAATTTCACCAAATTAATCGGTGTTATCGTCCTGCTCTCGCCAATCGCAATTTTCATCTTTGCTAAAATCGGAAAGGCGATTTTCCCGCTCATATCACACATTGCCCCTGCAAGCGGCCCGAAAATTCTTTTTTCGCTCGTCAATTTTTTCTCATTCTACATAACAGGCCCCGTGACACCGGCTTTATCAAGCCTTATTCATAACCGCATTACGCTCGGTGTCGGGTTTTTCGCGTTTGTAATTTTGCCGCTTGCAATTGCCGCAGTTTGCATTTTGAAAAATTACGTTAAACCGAAAAGCGCGGATTTCTGTTTCGGCACGGCTGCAATTTCAACATTTTTCACTGTTTTAGTGCTTTGCGGACTCGCAAATTTTGCATTTGTAACGAATTATGTAGTTGAAATTTACCCTATTTTAATACTATTTTTCGCTGCGGGACTTGTAAGTTTCAAGTCAAAAACGACCAAAACCATTCTCGCAGCTGTGTTTGTGATGGTGAACCTTTTTTACCTCACAAACATTAACACAACCAACTTGAAATTAGTTGAAAAAGGTGCGCAAAAACAGGCAACTTTTTACTAGCTCGCGTTTTATATAATGTGGAAAGAACGTGAACGTAACGTAAAGTCGGTTGAAAATGGTGTTAGCAACAAGCAAAATTTCTGGTGCGACTTCTGCTGCCCGAAGTGTAGCGAGAAGATTCGCTTCCAAAGCTGCGCCCGCAGCAACAAGCGGTGTGACAGGCGACATTGTCAATAATTTACCGAGATTTCTAAAGCCTCTGGCTAAACTTAAAGACGGGGAAACTTTAAATACTCTTGTTACGGCAGTCGGAACTGCTCTTGTAGCGCCAATTTTCATCGCTTTTAACCCTCTTTCAAAGGAGGATAAAGAGACAAAAATTTATTCCGCAATGCGCCAGCCGATTTCCGCTATAATTGCGGTAGGGGCGCAGCTTGGTATAGCTTCGCAATTTAATAAATGGGTTTCAAATCTTGCCAAGAATAATAAGCTAGATGTTTTAAACAATTTGGGCACAAAAGAAGCCGCCAAAAAACTGAAATCAATTCAAAAATACGGCGGTATTGCAGTAACTCTGGCTACTCTGCCAATCACCTGCGGAATTTTAAATTGGGTTTACCCGCGCTTTATGGAAAAATTTATGCCCGAAATCGCAAATGCGAAAAAGAATAAAAGTAAAGAAACAATGACGGCCTCAACGGCTCCGGCGACTGCGACGCAATCCGCTCCGACAGCGACCGCCACAGAGGCAAAGGAGGCTAAGGTATGACCGTATCTGCTATAGCCTCAAAACTCAAACCCAGCGCGCTTTTCAACAAGGTTCTTAATACAAAAGCGGCAGGAAAATTGCTCGGCGCAGGCGCTGCCGCATCAACAATAGCGCTCATTTCAACCCAATCAAAAGACGCACTTGCCACTTATTACTACGTTACACAGTCTTTGAAAAATAAGAAAATTCCCGAAGAAAAAAGGAAATTTGTGGCGGGGCTTGACCTTGCAAACGGAATTTTGAATCAAATTTTCGCGCTCACGCTTGGCATGGGCATCGGAAAATGGACGCCCAAGCTTTTTGACAAAAAAATTGCTCCGAAATATTTCTCACCGGACGCGATGAAAACAATGTTTGACACAATTAAACCGAAAAATATGTCTATTGGGGAATTCTCGAAAAAATTCGACGGCGTAAAAACTGCGTCAAAAGCGGGTCTTGCCGTAATGGCAACGCTTGTGGGCACACAAATTCTCTGCAAAAGAGTTCTTGTGCCGCTTCTTGCAACCCCTATGGCATCATTCTTTAAAAATAAGATGGATAAAACTGGCGGTGAAAACAGCCCCGAACTTGACAGAGTGATTATAAATTCAAAAATGCCAAATAATGATATAACCGATTTTAGAGGTTATTTAAAAAACCCGACAGCTTAGAAACCTGCTCCTCTAAGGCTTTTAGCGTATCATTATTTTCAATAACAAAATCCGCGTGCTTGACCTTTTCTTCCTGCGACATCTGAGAATTCATTTTTGCCTCAGCGAGCTCGGGAGTGATATTATCGCGCGCCATTAAGCGCTTTTTGCGGGTTTCATCATCAACTGTGACCAGAACCACGGCATCAAAAAACCCTTCAAGTCCAGCTTCATAAATCAGCGGAACAGAAGCAAACGCAAGGTTTTCGCCCTTGTATTGCTCAAAAAATTCAACAATTTTTTTGATAACTTTCGGGTGCAAAACGCCCTCAAGTTCTTTTCTTGCGTCCGCATAGGTAAAAATCAGCTTTGCAAGCTCGCCCTTATCAATAGTTCCAAAACGGTTCAAAACAACGTTTTTGACCTCATTATCCTCATATAACCCGCGTACAATCTCATCAGCGCAAATCACAGGATACCCGAGCCCCTTTAAAATTCGCTCGACTTCGCTTTTTCCTGACGCAATATTACCCGTAAGACCTATCTTTTTCATGTCCTTTATTTTAGGCGACAATTGATGTATAATCAAGTTAGAGAAGGAGGAAATAACCATGACATCAAATCCTATGGCACAAAACAGAGTCTACGAAGGCGTTGCGGTTTCAGACGCGCCTATGACAATTGCGGGCACAATTCACAAAACGCTGACACTGCTTCTTATTGTAGTAATTATGGCAAGCTACACCTGGGGCCTTGTTATGACAGGCTTTGGAGATAAAGCGATGATGCTGTTCTGGATAGGGTTCGGTGTCAGCTTTGTTGCTGCAACTATCACGGCTTTTAAGCCGAAATATGCCATGCCGCTATCTATCCTCTACGCGTTTTGCCAAGGGCTTGCACTGGGTGCGATTTCGGCGAGTTATCACAACTTCTATGAAGGAATTGTTCTTCAGGCAATCGGCGCAACCATTTTAACACTCTTTGCGATGCTTGCTTTATACAGAGTCGGCGCAATTCGCGCGACCGACAGATTCCGCGCGATTGTTATGAGCGCGACTTTTGGGATTATGATTTTTTATATGATTAATCTTGCACTGTATTTTTTCGCGCCCGCAATGTTAAAGTTTAGCCCTGTTTGGGACTCAGGTTGGATTGGAATAGGTTTCAGCGCGCTTGTTATTGTCATTGCGGCGCTATATTTTGTTATCGACTTTGATTTCATTGAAAAAGGCGCAGGTAACTTGATGCCGAAATATTTCGAATGGTACGGCGGCTTTATGCTGCTTGTGACAATGATTTGGCTCTACATCGAAATGCTGCGCCTTCTCGCCAAGCTGAAAAACAGATGAAGCGGTAAAAATTGGAAAAAATCTGGCGAATTAAGAATAAGCTTGTCGGAAATGATGTGCTGGCACAGCTCTTAAGTTCGCGCGGAATTGAAACGCCCGAAGAGGCGCAGGTATTTTTAAACCCGAAGGAAGGTGAAAACCTTTCGCCTGACTGCTTTTGTGATATGGAGCGCGCAGTTGAGCGCATCAGACGGGCGATTCAGGCCAAAGAGCATATTCTAATCTGGGGTGATTTTGACGCTGACGGTGTAAGCGCAACGGCCATACTATACAAAACTTTTGAGTACTTGAGTGCGAATTTTTCATACTTCATTCCTAACCGCGAAACCCACGGGCACGGGCTTAATTCAAAAGAACTTATCAAAATGATGACCACAAAAAAGCTAAAGCTCGTGATTACGGTTGACTGCGGAATTTCGGACGCCACAATTATTTCAATGCTCAACGGTTTTAAAATCGACACAATTATAACCGACCATCATAAAGCGCCGGAAACATTGCCCGAAGCTTATGCAATTTTGAACCCGAGCGCACCTAATGCACTTTTGTCTGACTGCACGGCCGCGCAAATCAATGATTTATCCAATCTTGCGGGCGCAGGGGTAGTATATAAGCTTGCCGAGGCTCTTTTGGGTAACACGCCCTTATTGGAAGAACTTCTGGAACTTGCGGCAGTCGGCACAATCGGCGACCTAACACCTCTTGTCAGCTACAATAGAACCCTTGCGGCACAAGGACTTGAGATATTAAACAGGGGCGCAAACAAAGGAATTAAAAAGCTTTTTGAGAATTTGGATTTAAAAGGGCAAATCAGCGCACGCGATGTTGCTTTTATGCTTGTGCCAAGAATTAACGCTGCAGGGCGTTTAACGGGTCCGGAGGAGGCTTTTGACCTGCTCACGGAAACTTCCGACATAGCTTTAAACGCCACAATTCAAAAGCTGAACCACTATAACGCAATCCGCCAGAGCCTTTGCGATGAAATGTTTAATGAATGCCTTGAAAAAACGGGTTTAGAGGGCAATGCGATATTTTTATTCGACGAAAACTGGCACGTAGGCTTAATCGGCCTTGCGGCCTCGCGCCTTGTTGAAACATTCGCCAAACCCGTGTTTTTAGGCACAAAAGGTACAGAGGGCGAGCTTCGCTTTTCTGTTCGCGGTGTTGAGCCTTACAGTATCCATGAAATCCTAAAAGCCAATGAAGGCTTATTTTTACGCTGTGGCGGTCATAAATTTGCTGGCGGTTTTTCGTTTAACCCCGGAGAACATTCTCTTGAGACGGTCAAAAGCGCGATTTTAAAGACGGTTGACGAGGCCGCTGCCACCTTCAAAGATGAGCTTGATTCGGGCCGCGCGCTTGATATTGATTTTGAAATTGAACACGCCCCGAATAAAGAGTTGGTGCAAACGCTTGCACTGTTGGAGCCTTGCGGGCAGGATAACGAGCAACCGATTTTTTGCATTCAAAATGCGCGCCTGTTGAATTTCAGGCAGGTCGGTAAAGAGGGCAGTCACCTTAAATTTGAGTGTGAGAAAAATGGCGAGACCCTTAATTGCGTCTGGTGGAAAAAAAGCAGCTTCAACGCGGCAGTTGGCGATGAGCTTGATATCGCATTTTATCCGAAATTGAACACATTTAACGGAATTACGACTGTACAGCTTGAAATTATTGATTTAAAAGGCGAGGTCGTGCCCGAAACGCCAAAAACCGCCACGCCCGAAACAGCCCCGCGTACTGTCCAAAGTGTCGTGACAGAAACCGGCAATCAAAAAAGTCTGGCGGAAACCCTAAGAGCCGAATCAAACCCGAAGTATTATCTTGAAAGCTTGTTTAAAATGTTAAAGTATGCGCACAATAAGCGAAACGGCGAAATTTTGCCCGATAAAATGGCTGAGCTCCTCGGCGTGAGCGAAATCTGGCTGATTGATTGCATAGACCTTTTTGAAAGTTGCGGCGCGCTTGAATTGGTTGATACGGATAAAATCAGGCTCACGGGTAAATCGCCCGATTGGGAAGCCTGCCTCAGTAATGTACCGTTGTTTGAAGAATTTTAAAACAGACCTTGCAATTTTGGCTTTATGGCGTAGAATGTAATATAAATATCGCGGGATAGAGCAGCCTGGTAGCTCGTCGGGCTCATAACCCGGAGGTCGTCGGTTCAAATCCGGCTCCCGCAACCAACTTGAAGCCATCCGAAAGGGTGGCTTTGGATTTGAACCAAATGCAGACAAGCTGCATAGCGTCGCGAGCTCCACTGGTCCGGCTCCCGCAACCAACTTGAAGCCATCCGAAAGGGTGGCTTTTAAATTTTCCCTTATATTTCCCGATTTTGTTGCGGGATTTGAGCAATCCGCTATAATAAAGTGAGTACTCAGGCACAGTTGGCACGGAAGATGGATTTAAATGCTGAAAATTTAGAATGTGAATTCAAGCAGTTTTTCAAAAAGGAACTTTCTCACAAACTTTTAGAACACGAACCCAGAAGGCTTACTGCCCGACGCAATTTTATAATTGACTTAATTATTGGCGCTTTGGTATTTTTATTCTTTGGGGGTCCTTTTTTATTTGCCGTTGTTTATTTCTTTAAGAAGGTGCCGTTTGCGGAAACACTTCTCGGTGTCACTGCGCTTGTGCTTTTATTTTATTGGATTGGTAAATGCGAACATATATACAGAAGGCACAAAAAAATACTTGAGGGCAAAATAAAGGCTGAATGTTTGCCCATTTTATTAAAAGTTATCGGCGACGATTTTAACTGGGCTTCATCTGCCGGCATACAGTACAACATTCCCGAAAAGGCAAGTCTTTACCGCGCAGTTGGGGGTATCTCCAATATTATCCCTACTGAAATAATAAATGATTCCGCTATTTTCAGATCGTTTCGCTATTGCGTATACGATGACACCTTTAGCGGTACATATAACGATATGAGTGTATTTGTATCTGAAGTTATTCTTGGCAACATGCTTATCGACAACCAACCCTGTAAAACGTGCAAAGGGGCATCATTTTGCGGTTTAATTATATCGCTGGAGATGAACAAAAATTTTAAAGGACACACTGTTGTTATGCCCGAAAAAAGCAGGCCGTATCAGCAAAACCGCGACAATAAAAAAGACAAGCTTGAAAGAATACACCTGGAAGATGTCGTATTTGAAAAATATTTCGACACCTATTCCACTGACCAAATCGAGGGAAGATATATTTTGACAACGGCATTTATAGAGCGTTTAAATTATATTCGAAAAATCTTTAATACAAACGATGTCAGGTGTTCCTTTAGAGATAACCGCGTTTTAATTGCGATAGCGTCAAAAAAAGATATGTTCTCTTTGTGTGAACTAACAAAGCGAACAACAAATTCTAAACTCTGGTTTAAATTTGTTCAGCAATTCAGAGCGGTATTGTCGCTTGTTGATATTCTTAAACTAAATCAAAAGATAGGACTTTAACAATTTTTTTCTTTAGAGGTTTTATAGGGATATGCTAGTCAATAGAATCATCAATTGCCCCTCGGCAAATAATCTTGGCAACAAGAATTTTGCGCTGCAAAACCGCCCCTTGAAACCTCTCGGGGCTGATATGTTTGTGAGTTTTGCAGGTATAGAACAAAAATCCAGAAAGAAAAATGACGATCGAGAACAAATGAAAGAGGTAATAAGCGATCTAAGAAACGATCCGATACATCCCGAAAGAAAAAGAACACCCGTGTGGCGGCTTCTATATGAAATTGCAATGGTAGATTTTTTGACTCAGTTAAAAAATAAAAGAGCTCTTTATTTTGATTTAAGAAAAAATATTAAAGAGGCAAAAAAGCAGGATACGAGCATTTCAATAGCTATGCTTGATATGGATAATTTTAAATCCGTTAATGATTTATTTAACCATGATATCGGTGACGAATTTCTCAAAATCATAGGGGAAGAGCTGAACAGAATCACAGAACAAAATGACTGCAGGGCATATCGCTATGGCGGAGAGGAATTTGTTGTTGTAATGCCCGGTGCAAATTTAGACACTGCCACAAGTATAATCGAAGAGACAAGAAAAAGTATCAGCCAAAACGACAGGTTGCAAAATTATCGTCGCGCATATCTGGCAAAGGCGCAGAAGAAAATGACCGAGCTTCAAGCTGTGCAAAAACCCTTTGTTGACTTCAAGGATCAATTGACAGAATACAACGTCAGAGAGAGTGACTTTATGGGTGCCAAAGGTAAGGGTGCAAATAGTGAAGCAAGGATATTCTTGGCGAAGAGTATACTAGATTCACAAGTAAAGCTTAACGCTTCGTTTTGGGAGCTTTTAAAACATGCCCGCAACAACGCTGTTTCTGAGAGCAGTAAAAGCTATCTGGATGACAAAATGGACTCCTTCCGGCAAAGCTACGAAGTTAAAATTGAATATGACGAAGATTTAAAAAATTACTTAAACACCCGCCTTAACAAGGAATTTGAAATTGCTCAAATTGCAACCTGGATTAACCATGCCAAAAAAGTTGTGGACGGCAAACCTCAAGGTTTCACTATAACTGCGGGTGTTAGAGAATTTAAAGACCTAAGTCCAAATGTTAAAGACCCTGTTAAATATTTTATTAAAAAAACCGATGATATGCTTATAAAAGGTAAAAATGAAGGCAGGGGCAGGGTTTACACACCAAAAGACTTCCGCTCGTAGGATTTTTGAACTATTTTGTTAAGTGAAAAAAATTTACTTGCGCAAAAATAATATTGTGTTATTTTTGGCATGAGATAGTTTGGAGCATTTTTATGATAACAAAACTCTTAAGAAAATTACTGCCGCCCGAGGAAAAAATTTTTTTTGAACTCTTTACGCAAAGCGTAAACAATTGCCACAACGCTGCAAAAGTTTATTGCGACATCACGCGCACGGGAATTAATGAAGAAAATCTGGCCGAGGCCAAGAGACTTAAAAGGGAGAGTACCCAGATTGCCAAGCGGACACTGCGCAAGCTGAACGACACCTTTATTACACCGATTGACCGCGAAGACATACAAGATTTAACAAGCCTTTTGGACAAGATTACTAAAAAAATCTCCAAGGCTTGTTTTAATATGCGGGTTTACAGGATTAAGGGCGCAAACAAAAACATGCAAGCGCAGGCCGATATTCTTGTTAAGGCAACGGAAGAATTGATAAATATTGTTGCTATGCTTCAAAAAATCGCCAACATTAAAGAAGCCTCAGAGATGAATCAAACGATTAAAGCTCTTGAATCCGAAGGTGATGACATACTCTACAAGGCGCTTGATGACTTATATTCAGGCAAATATGATGCTATTGACATAATTAAATTCCGCGACATTTACAAAGACATTGAAAATGCGCTCGACAATTGTTGCAGCGTTGCCGACGAGATTGTAAGCGTAATGTTGAAGCATAACTAAGGGGCGTCGGATGGAATTAACCTTATTTTTACTAATTCTAGTTATAATCTTCGCGCTGGCCTTTGAATACATTAACGGTTTCCACGATGCCGCAAACGCAATTGCCACGGTAGTGTCAACAAAAACCTTAAGCCCGAAACACGCAATTCTCTACGGCGCCGTTTTAAATTTTTTCGGTGCATTTTTCGGCACATGTGTTGCAAAAACAATAGGTTCTGGCATTGTAGACTCCGGAACCGTCACTCAGGCAGTCATTTTATGTGCACTCTTGGGCGCAATTATATGGAACTTAATAACATGGTTTCTCGGCCTTCCTTCAAGCTCATCCCATGCTTTGATTGGCGGACTTTTAGGTGCGGCCATCATGCATGCGGGCGGGTTTAGTATAGTAAATATTCAAGGCCTGGTTCAAAAAGTCGTTATACCAATGTTCACTTCCCCTGTTATGGGCTATTTTGTCGGCTTTTTGGTGATGCTCTTGCTTCTGCATATTTTTGCCAAAGCAATACCCGAGAAAATTAACAGGAAGTTTAAAGGCGCACAGCTTTTTTCGGCGGGCGTAATGGCTTTCAGTCATGGTTCAAATGACGCGCAAAAAACAATGGGGATAATAACTTTAGGTTTGCTGACATATTGCGCAACCCATGGCGTAGTATTTGACGGTAGCACTTTCGCCACATTGTTTCTTCCCGACCCGAGTAAGGATTTTCACGTACCCCCCGGGGTAATATTTATATGCGCACTTACAATGGGTCTTGGTACGGCAGCGGGCGGCTGGAAAATTATTCATACGCTCGGCAACAAAGTTATAAAACTCAAGCCCATACACGGTTTTGCCGCCGAAACAACTGCGGCCGGAATAATTTTAACCGCGACACATTTCGGAATTCCAGTCAGTACAACGCAGATTATTTCATCGGCAATTATGGGTGTCGGAAGCACAATCAGATTTTCCGCCGTAAAATGGGGGCTTGTAGGTAACATTTTGGCAGCCTGGATTCTCACAATCCCTATATCTATGTTCATTGCGGCAGGGATTTACTGGACATTGAGCAAAGCCTTCCACGCCTTGGGCTATTAATTTTGCAGGAATTTTTCAACCCAATCAAACAAAACTTTAATATCATAAGGTTTCGGGAGGTATAAATCCGCCCCCGCGGCAAGGATTTCACGCTTTTTGTGGCCTGATGACGAAAAGACTATCTTCACGTCTTTATTTTCGGCGGCAAACTTATTGCAAATCTTTTTACAAATCTCCAGGCCACCATTGGCATCAATAATTAAGACATTGGGCTTAAATTCTTCATATATCACGTCAAAATCTTTGATGCCGGCTAAAATATGCCCCTCAAGTCCCTTTAGTTCACAGGTTGTTTGCAAAAGATATGACAGCGCATCATCTCTCTCTACAATCAAAACTCTGTTTTTTGGCGACGGTGCGCCCGTTTCACCTTTAATTTTAGGCCTGTCGATAATATAGCAGGAGTTTTTCGAGCCTTTGCACATTTTCAAAATCGAGAATAAGAGGTTCATTGCGGTTTTGAAATCTGCGGAAATACCCGTTTCCGCAGCACTTCCAGCCTCTATTACGGCAATTGATAGCTTCATCAAAGGAATTTTATTTTCAATTTTCTCATCGGAAAAATATTTCACAAACTTATTTTCAAAATCAGCTTCGCTGTAAAAACGCTCCAGAATATTATCGAACGCAAAAGTCAGGAACGACGCCACTTTTTCAACCTTTTGCTGGCTCGTGATTAAAATAAGTTCTTTCGGGGAATAATGCCCGATAAAATCCTCCGCACCGAGCGTGGAATTAATAATCGCGCCGAGGGTTTGGAGCACTTTTTCATAAGCAATTTCGCCGTAAATTTCTTTATAAAAATTCACGCCCGAAATTTCAATGAGCGCAACGGAAGATTTCTTCTCGGCTAAAACCGCACGCTTCAAAGATTTCAGTGTCAACTCCCTTTCAACAAAGTTTGTTGCCCCGTTGAGCATATTTTCCAGATACCGCCTCAAATGCGCTCTGATTCGCGCCTGAAGCTCATTTTTATCAATCTCCTCACCAAGGTAATCATCCGCACCGGCGTCTAAAATCGCGAGCTTGTCAGAAAGTTCGGATGACTTTGAAATCGCAACAATCGCGGGGCGAAAATTATACGTCAACACACGGATTTGCTTCACAAGGCGGCTGAAATCATTGCAAATCGTGTCAGAAATAATAATCAGCTCGGGCTCTTTTTCCTTAATTTGTGAAAAAACATCATCGACCGAGTGAATTATCGTCACAACCGCACCGCCTAATTCTTCAATCAGGCGCTTATATTTAATCGAAAGCTCTTTTCGCTTGCTGATAATAAAAACATTTGCACTATACATTCGAGCCTCCTGCTGTGCCCCCAAAAGCTCCTCCTGTCAATTTTTCAACCTCAAACACGGGTAAAAATACGCTGAATTTAGTACCTGAACCGAGCGCGCTTTCAACTTTAATCTTCCCGTCCATTTTCCTCACAAGATTTTGCGCAATGTAGAGTCCAAGCCCGCTTCCTTGCGTTTTTGAAGTAAGAAAATCATCTGCCCGATAAAACTTTTCAAAAATCTTATCCAGATCATCGCTCGCTATCCCAAAGCCTTCATCGCTAATTGAAATAACGTTAAAATCCCCCTGCGGCGCAAAAGAAATTTCCACATTTGAACCTGTGCGTGAATATTTCGCCGCGTTTTCCAGAATATTTACCAGAATCTGCTGAAGATAATCTTCATCGCAAAGCGCAGCAAGAGGCGCTTTTGGCGGCATCACGACAAAATTATGCTCCTTGAAATTAACCCTGATTAAATCAACCGTTTTTCTGGCCGCGCGCTCAAGGTCAACCTCGCGCAGCACTAATTCATCACCCTCGGAATCAATTTTCGCCACATTCAAAACATTTTCAACAAGCTTAATCAGCCTTTGAGACTGCTCATTTATAATCGTCAGAAATTTTTTCTTTTTCTCCTCGTCAAGCTGCCCCCAATTATCAAGCATAGTCTGGCTAAAACCCTTGATGCTTGTCAGGGGTGTCCTTATTTCATGGCTGATTGTTGAAACAAATTCGTCTTGAATGTTTGTCATAAGCCTACTTCCCCAGAAGTGTATATTTTTCGCCCGCTTCAACGGTTTTGAAACCCTTGAACTCGTTTTTATATTCTTTGTAATTTTTGTTTTTTACAACAACATAAGTATGTTCGACATGAGTGTTGATTGCAGATTTAAGCGCGTTAAAATCGCCATGATGGATATAGTTAATTTTCTTATCGTAAACGTTCAAAATGCTGTATTTCTCGGGAAAATCAAAAGTTATAAGGATTGATTCCGCGTCATCCTTGGCAATAGCGCCAAAATTTTCAAGCTCTGACTGCCCGAAGGTTGTCATCATCGGGAAAATTTTAAGCAGCGCCACAATTAGAATCGCAAGCGATATAACCACATGGGATGAAAAAAGCAGCACTCTTTTATTTTTAAGCGCAAAAATGACAGATAAAATCGAAACAACAACAAAGAAAACTCCGCCCGCAACAAGTGTACAGTTCATATCGGCCAGATAAGGCTCAAGTTTTGCAATATCAACAAAGCGCAAGACAATGGCCGTAATGCCCGCCAGCAAGAATATTCCCGCAGTTATGCAGGATGAAATTTTAATTCCGCGTGAATACCTGTCGCTTGAAATGTAGGCACTCCAGTAAAACCCGCAAAACAACGCCAGAGCGGGGAAAATCGTTAAAATATAGGTCGGCAGTTTTGTTGAAGAAACGCTAAAAAACAGAAAACCGAAAATAGCCCAAACGCCTGAATATACAAGCAGTTTTTGACCTGTCGTATCTGTTGTGAAAATTATCATCGGCGCTTTTGTCGCCCTCACGTCTTTAATGATATTTCTAATCAAGCGCACTAAAAACGCGCAAAGACTTGCAGTCCAAGGAACAAAGCCTACCAAAATCACGGGAACATAAAACAAAAACGGCTCTTTTCGCCCCAGTCCGAGTCCCGAATCCACAAAACGCGCGAAATGGTGTTTAATAATATACATATCAACCCACGCCTGACCGTTTGCCTTCCAGACCATATAATGCCATGGCACGGTAACCATAAGAAAAATCACAACTCCGGGTAAAAAGTGAAGCGGCTTGAACAATTCTTTGAGCGATTTTGTAAAAAGCGCAATCATAAAAACGGTTCCAAGGGGAATTAAGACACCAATCAAGCCCTTAGCCAGAACCGCAACGCCCATAAACGCCCAGAAAAACCACCAGCAAACCTTTTTATTGCGCGGACTGCAAAAATTACTCAAAAGCGCACAGTAAATTGCCGCAGTAGAAACAGCCACAAAGCCTAAATCCAGAATGGCAATGTGCGAAAGTGTCAGAAACCAGATGCTTGTGAGTAAAATCAAAGCGGAAACAAGGCCATATGTTTTCCCGAGTGTCTTTCTGCCGAAAAAATAGGTAAAAAACACGATAAACGCGCCCATTGAGGCATTTGCAAAACGCGCCGCAAAAATGGAATCTTCTCCGAAAACCTGAAACGACAGCGCGCTCAGCCAAAAATACAGGGGTGGTTTTTCCAGAAATGGCGAGAAATTCAAAAACGGCGTCACACAATTGCCCGAATTAAACATCTCACGCGCGATTTGAACATAACGTGTTTCATCAACATCAATCAGGGGGTACGCGCCAAGCCCCGCAAACAAAAATACATAGCAAAAAATCGCAAGCACCAAAACGTTCAAGATTTCGGCATATTTCACGCAAAACTCTCTCACCTGCTCAATTTTTTGCCCCATAGCCTACTCCTGTCTAATCGAATGTATTTTTGACTTAATTAAATAATCTGTTTTATCTCTTCTGTATTCAATATCAACCTGTTTATACTCACTGTTCGTGCACAGTGAAGGCACACTTATGTGCAAAATTCCGTCCTCTTGAATTTCATTTTCATGGTGTTCATGGCCGGAAATTATTGCTATCACATTTTTGTGCTCTTCAAGAAGATTTAAATATTCCTGTTGTTTGTAAAGCGTGCGCGCTCTGGCGGGATTAGGGTCAACCACGGGGAAATGCTGCACGATAACAACTTTTCTGTTTTTATATTTCTTTAGTTGTTTATCAAGCCAAATAAGATCTTTTTCTTTAAAATACCCTATTCTGTTTGGCATATACTGGTTTACACCGTCCATAAAAATCAAAACAAGCCCGCCCCTGAAAGTTTTAGCAGACGGCACATCTTTAATTTTATTCGCAGAGAATTTATTTAAAAGTCTGTAAAATTCTTTTTTATCAACCCCGTTAATGCTCAAAAGATCGTGGTTTCCGGGAATAACATAGTAAGGTTTATGCAGCTTTGAAATTATTTTTGCAAAAACCACAACAAGCGCCTTGTCGGGACTGTCAATATTATCGCCGGTAAAAATAACAATGTCGGCATTGGAACGGTTGATTTGTTTCACGGCTTCCTGCAAACTCTGCATTGACGGCGTCAGTCTGATTTTTCCCGTATTCGGAGTAATTTCTGAGGTAATTATATGTACATCAGAAAGCACAATCATCTTTAATTCCGCGCTAAAAACGGGCGCCGAACATACAAAAAGTAAAATAAGTAATACTAATAATCTTTTCATGTCAAAGATTATAACACGGAAAAATTATATTTAGCGTAGCGAGCGGAATAAAGAAAGTATTTTTTATTCCCGAGCGAGCTAAATGTCAAATTCCGTGGACAAAGCCCTATTTTTTCTTATTTTTAAACTCCGCAGGCGCATCTTCACGGTCGGGATTCCACCTGTCAAGCCCCATTTGCTTTCTGACTAAGCCAATGCCGACATGCACGCGCCACTCATCCATTCTTAATTGTGCCGATAAAATCTTATGGCAACCAATTGGCGGAGTAGGCAAAAGCGGCTCGTAGAGGTTCTTTATGGCCATCAATTGGTCAGGCGTTACGGCCAACTTTCTTTTCGGGAAAGCCACTTTGGGGAGCATCATTTTTTGCCTTACCAGATTTATTCCAAAAAACGCTTTTTTCGGTTCCAATTCAAGCTTTTGAGCAATTACCTCATGGGCATCAGGG
>Ga0209737_10001325_pt1 | contig 17905 bp, 21 predicted proteins | sample TergutCu122P3_FD_187284 | JGI IMG/M metagenome (GOLD analysis project Ga0209737, IMG submission 187284) | Cubitermes ugandensis P3 segment gut microbial communities from Kakamega Forest, Kenya - Cu122 P3 (SPAdes) (version 2) | ecosystem: Host-associated > Arthropoda: Insects > Digestive system...
CTCGGCTGCCTCGAGAGTGCCCGTTGCGGCGCGCTCGTCGGCTCCGCCTGCGCCGAAGGCTTCCGGTATGGAGCAGACAAACCCGTCTGCCTCGAAAATGCCCAGTGCGGTGCGCAAAGCAGTCTTGTCCGCTTCCAGGACGGAAGAGACGACGGACAAGGCCCTTGTGCACATTCCGGCGAAGGCCCCCGCCAATGGGGTGAAGGCCGCCGGCAAAGGCTCCGTTATTCGTGTCCCCGCGCTGCAGTCCATTCCACTCAAACGTGCAACCAAAGAAGCGGGGGCCACAAAGCCAGACACAAAGCCAGGTGCAAAGCTGGACAATGAGAAGACGGACCATTGCCATAAGAGTGCTCAAGTGAAACCAGGCGCCAAACGCGAGGAGACAAAGCATGACAGAGGCTGACAACAAAGGGCCTCCCAGAGGCTTGGGGAGGATTATTCGCGGGCCGCCGTCTGCAAACACGCCTGAGTTGAAAGCACTGGCAACAGCTCCGCTGCCTATACGCAGTCCGGTGGTGCCTCTGGAGGAGTTGAGGGCACACTCGCAAGCCAAGGAAATTGTCGAGCGGGCGGAGAGGAAAGCTCAGGAGTTGCTAGAGGAAGCCGAGCGCCAGCGCGCGCTTATTTTCCAAGAGGCGCGGGAGGAGGCCTTTGAAGAAGTTTCAGCCCAGGCAGTGACAGAGTTGGCCAAGGCGAAGATGCAAGCAGGAAGCATTCTGGCGGAGGCGGAGCCACAGCTTATTGAGTTGGCCTGCAAAATTGCGGAGAGGATTATTGGCAGAGACTTGGACAGAGAGCCCAAACTCTTGCTGGAAATTTGCGCAAACGCCATTGAGAATGTGCGGGCGGCCAAGGCCATGCTTTTGCGTGTACACCCGAGGGATGCCAAGCTGCTCCGAGAGAGGCGTCCTGAATTGGTGGAGTTGATTGGGCGCAGCGTGGACATTGCCATTCGCGACGACGCGGAGGTGCAGCCGGGAGGTTGCATTGTACAAACCGAGTTTGGCGTTATTGATGCGCAGCTTGAAACCCAATTTGAAGCGCTGCGCACTTTGTTTGAGGCGGATGCTTCCAGAAAGGTGGATTGAGAATGGCCCTTGCCGTTCCATGGACGCGCTACCACAATTTGCTGAAGAATGCGCAACTGGTGAATGTGCGCGGGCGCGTGACGGAGATGACGGGTTTGGTGATAAAGGCGGCGGTGCCCAACGTACGTGTAGGCGAGTTGTGCTATATTAAAGGCCGCGGCCGCGCCTCGATCAAATCAGAGGTGGTGGGCTTTCAAGGCAATGAAGTGATGTTGATGCCTCTGGGGGAAGTGCGAGGTGTTGGCCCGGACAGCGAGGTGATTCCGACAGGCCGCCCCCTAAGCATTCGGGTAGGAGAGGCCCTGCTAGGAAGGGTGCTCAACGGCTTGGGGGAGCCCATAGACGGACACCCTTTGCCCGAGGAGGGGCTGGTAGACTGGTCCGTCGACAGAGACTGTCCAGACCCCTATAAGCGCCAGCGCATTTTGAGGCCACTGCCTTTGGGGGTGCGCTGCATAGACGGCCTGCTGACGGTGGGAGAAGGGCAACGCATAGGCCTGTTTGCGGGCTCCGGCGTCGGCAAGTCCACGTTGATGGGGCAAATTGCGCGCAACACGGCGGCAGAGTTGGCGGTCATTGCGTTAATTGGCGAGCGCGGCCGCGAGGTTTTGGAGTTTGTGGAAGACGCCCTGGGAGAGGAAGGCTTAAAGCGCTCCATTGTGGTATGTGCCACCTCGGACCAGCCCTCCTTGGTGCGTTTGCGCGCCGCTTTTGTGGCAACCGCCATTGCGGAATATTTTCGAGAGCGTGGAGGCAATGTCCTGTTTATGCTGGACACGGTGACGCGCCTGGCGAGGGCACAGCGCGAAATTGGTTTGGCTGTTGGAGAGCCCCCCGCGCGACAGGGTTACCCGCCTTCGGTGTTTTCCATGCTCCCCAAAATCCTCGAGCGGACGGGCAACTCAGAGAAAGGCAAATGCACCGCCATTTACACCGTATTGGTGGCCGGTGGCGACATGGAAGAGCCCATTGCCGACGAAGTACGCGGTATTTTGGACGGACACTTCATCCTCAACCGCGCCCTCGCCGAGCGCAACCAATGGCCAGCCATGGACGTTTTGCAGTCCCTGTCGCGTGTCATGAGCCAAATTGTCAGCAAAGAGCACAGAGCCGCCGCCGGCAAGCTCCGAGAGACTCTTGCAACCTATGAGAAACAAAGGGATTTGATTTTGCTTGGCGCCTACCAATATGGGAATGATCCGCGAACGGACTATGCCATCGACAAATACGACGCCATCATCGACTTTCTGAAGCAGTCCACCTCCAGCAGTGTGAGTTTTGAAGAAACCGCCGAAGCCCTCGTCGCCTTGTTTGAAGAATGATAGAAGACAAAGCCTATGCCGGACTATAGACTGCAAACGCTCCTGAAAATACGGGAACAAGCGGAAGAAGCTGCAAAGCAGGCTTTTTCCGAAGCGGTGAAGGCTTTTCACCAAGAGAAAGAAATTTTAGAGAGGATGCGTGCCGACTTGACAAGGCGGCAGGAGGAACGCAAAGAGAAGGTGTTGGCCTACCGGATGTCGGTTTTGTCCTCACAGGTATTGCAGGCGAATTCCTTTGAGCAATTTGAGCGTTTTGAGGAGAGGCTGAAGGAAGAGGAAGCAAAGTTGGCATTGGAAATAGGGGCACAGGAGGGAAATGTGAAGCGTGCTGAGCAGCGGATGGAGCAAAGAAGGTTGGAGATGGCAGAAGCAGCCAAAGAGAAGAAGGCCATTGAGAAGCACAAGGAGAAGTGGACCAAACAAGTACGTTATGAGCGGCAAATGCGGGAAGAGCTTGTGCAGGAGGAAATTGGAAACACCTTGCACCTGCAAAGAAGGCGGGGGGAGAAGCCATGAGCAGAATTGATGATGATGGCAATGCAGCTCGCCACGCCGAGCGCGTTGCGGAACAAAGGCGCCAGGAAGAGAAGCTGCGCACCCACAAGCAAGCCGCTGACTCTGCCTTCGCCCGGCTTGTCAGTGAGGGCCATAAACAACAAGGGCAGGTACAGCGTCAAAACCTCAACCGGGGGCATGCTTCCGAGGCGGATGCAAAGTTTCTGGAGAAGGCAGACCCCTCTTCCAGTGCGCGGACAAAAGAGGACAGGGAGCGAATGCTTGGCAGGTATGGCGTGCTAAGCACACGCACAGGAGACAAACCCACCCATGTGGTGTTGCGAGAGTTGATGGGGAAAACCCCCCAGGAGGCCAAATCCGAAAAAGCAAATGAGGGCGAGAAGAGCCTTTCTGGGAAACAACTGCAGGGGCAAACCCCGGCAGAAAACCAGGAGTTGGCGAAGAAGCATTCAGAGCAGGGGACAAAGCTTCACCTCAGTGACAGAGAGCTTTCCAAGGCAGAAGGCCGAGAGCAGGCGGAGGCAGGCAAGAAGTCTGCTTCGCAAACGGAGGGCCAATTGGAGTCTCGCTCTGCTCAGTCCAGGGTGGATGCCAAGAAGCACGCCGAAGTTGGAGCAGAGGCCAGGAGTGCGCGCACCGAAGAAAAAGCCTCGGATATGCGGCAAGCCTCGAAGGCCAAACTTTCGGACAAAGAAGGACGTGAGGACTTAGGGAAGCTGTTGAGCACCAACCCTGCCCTCATGGAGCCTGCCCCCGTTGTTCGCCCAAAGTCCACAGGCGACTCTGAGCGTCTTCGGCGGCTTGCAAGTGAAATTGCCCAGAAAATTGTTGAGCGGGTACGTGTTGGCACCAACAAAGCAGGCAATGCAGAATTTCAGATTGACTTGCGTTCGGACGTTTTGGCAGGGCTTTCTTTGAAGGTTTCGTCCTCGGGCGGAAAAATAAGCGTGGTATTCTCCGGCTCCGACAAGAATGCCCTGAAAACCGTTGAAGAGCAAAGTGAAGCTTTGCGCAATGCGCTGGATGTTCGAGGCTTGACGCTGACTGACTTCAAACTTGAGATGATTTCGTGATGCGCACACAAAAAATACCCCTGCCTGCGGCTGCTTCTCCAGCGGGCGAGCACACCATGGTGGTGACGCAGAAGGAGCTGCCCCAGAAGTCCTGGAAGAAGGTGGTGTCTTTCCCAAAGCTTGACAAAATTTCTCCTCAAGCGCCGCAGCTGTTTCGGAATTTGGAGTGGATGTTTCCAGCCTTTTTGGAGACGAAGGAGATGTTGGACGCCATTTCCAGGACACTCCAAAATTGTCTTCAGTGTGAGGTGGGCGTCGCTTTGGAGCGTTTGGAGCTTGTCCCCGTTTCTTCTTTGGAGGTGGCCGAGCCCACTTTTTTGGCCGTATTGTCCTTTCGGCCATACCAGCCGAGGGGTTTTTGGGAGATTGAGCTTGGTTTTGCACACAAAGCGGTTGGCATACTGCTGGGGGCCAACAGCGAGTCCATTGAAACCCGCGCACTGACGGAGTTGGAAGAAGGTATTCTTCAATTTCTCGCTTTGCAGGTGTTGAAAGAAATGTTTGCAGGCACCGAGGTTGGCAAGCTTCAGGTTCGCCTGGACAACATTCTAAGCAGCAAGAAAACCATGCTCTCCTTGGTGGCCTCAGAGACGCAGATGGTGTTGATGCATTTGTCGGTGAGTGTTGGCGGGCACACAGGTGCTTTTCGGTTTTTCATTCCGGCGACGGTGCTGAGCAAGTTGAAGCCTCCTGCGGATGCGCTTGTACGCGCATACCGGGTGCAGCAGAATGTCATTCGAGCAAAGTCTCACCTGGCATTGCCGCCGTTGTTTTTGCGTGCGGAAATTGGCCATGCGGAGATCTCATTGGCTCAATTGAGAGGACTTCGCCCGGGGGATACCGTTATTTTGGACGCGCTCAGCCTAAGGCCTGAATTTCGAGCAGATGGAAGCGCCGCTGACTTTCGAGCAGACGGAAGGGCCGAATTGAGGGTAGGCACGGGTTTTTCAGGCCATTTGGATTGCCAGCTCCGCTTTGACGGGAGAGGCTATGAAGCAGAGGTTGAAAAAATAGTCCTAGGAGCGCTGTTGAAAAATGTGGATGATGGCTTTTCAACCAGGGGAGAAAGAAAAGGGGAAACCATGGACCCAAACCAACTGACGGCTGCGCCGCTGCTTGCCGATGTGCCTTTGAGGCTTGTTGTGGAACTTGCGCGCATCCCGGTGACTTTAGAAGAATTTGTTGAAATGAAAGCAGGCCACGTCATTGCCTTAGGTCGACTTGCCTCAGAGCCGTTGAACCTGGTTATCAACGGGAAGACGGTGGGGCAGGGCGATTTGGTTGAGTTTGACGGGCAATTGGGGATACGGCTGATCTCAGTTGAAAGTTCATAAACCATTTTTTTCAGGAGCGAGCATGTTGTCCCTGCTGTTTCAAGGATGGAGGGTTGTGCTTGCCAGCGTGGACGCCCTGCCAAAGTCCACTCCTGAGCTTCCTTTGCACGAGCCTGGTGCTGAGTCTGCTTTGCTGGAGCCTCGTGCTGAGCTTCCTTTGCCTGAGCCTGGCGCTGAGCCTGCTTTGCTGGAGCCTGTGGCGGAGCTTCCTTTGCTCGAGTCCGGCGCGGAGCTTGCTGCCTTGGAGCCGGGCTTGGGTTGGGTATTGCTGCAGACGTTGCTTGTCCTTGCCGGGGTTGTGCTCCTGGCCTACATTTTGTTGAATTTGGGTGGAAAATATTTGCTGAGGTTGCAGGACACTCGAAGCCAGCGCGTCATTTCCATTGTGGAGCGCGTTTCTGTAGATGCAAAGAAAAGTTTGTTGCTGGTGAAAGCGGCCAACGGCTATTTCTTGTTGTCCAGCGGAGAGAGGGAGCTGACGGTTTTGTCACCACTGAGCAAAGAAGAAGTGGAACAAGCGCTCAGCAACAACACGCCGGCCAAGGAGCCGGGTTTGTTTCTCAAGAAACTCTTGGAACGAAAAACAACGAAGCGTCATTGAACGAGGGAGCGTTGTGAGGACTTGGAATGTACGGTTTTTTCAGATTGGGTTGTTGGCAGTCTCATGGCTCCCCATGTGGGCTTTGGCGCAGGGGAGCAAAGCTCAAGCGACCCCCATTCATTCTTTGACGCCAGAGTCCTACGCCAGCCGCCCCATGGTGCTGTTGTTGGTGTTGGGGGCGATGGGGCTTGCGCCGTTTGTGTTGTTGATGGTGACAAGCTTTGTCAAAATTTCGGTGGTGTTGTCCATTGTGCGCTCAGCGATTGGGACGCAGCAGATTCCCCCCACCCAGGTGATAACGGGGTTGGCCATCATCCTCACCATCTACATCATGTCGCCGACGCTCCAGGAGATGTACCGTGCCGCCAACCCCGCAGAGATACAGAACACCGACGGGTTGCTTTCTGCCAAGTCCGCCGGGCAGTTGGTGGAGGCCGCCCAGAGAGCCGGAGAGCCTTTGCGGGCGTTTTTGAAAAAGCGTGTCACCCCCAAGGACCAGGCCCTTTTTTATAACCTCGCGCGAAAAATGAGGGATGAAAAAGACAGAGCGAGCATTGGGCCGAATGACTTTTTGATATTGACGCCGGCCTTTGTGGTTTCGGAGCTGAAGCAGGCTTTTCAAATTGGGTTTTTGTTGTTTATTCCTTTTATTGTCATTGACATGCTGGTGGCCAATATTTTGCTTGCGTTGGGCATGCATATGTTGTCGCCGACCACCATATCCATGCCGTTTAAGCTGCTGATTTTTGTCTTGGTGGATGGTTGGTACCTCATCGCCAAAGGTTTGGTTTTCGGCTATCTCTGACGGAGGGACACGCTTATGCATCAACTGACTTCTTTAACGCAGCAGGCTTTATATCTCGTGTTGATGTGCGCAGCGCCACCTGTGCTGGTGGCTTTGGTTGTGGGCGTGACGGTTTCTGTGTTGCAGGCCACCACCCAAATACAGGAGCAGACGCTTTCTTTTGCGCCCAAGTTGATTGCGGTGTTTGGCACGCTGGGGATTGCAGGCACGTGGATTGGGGCGCAGCTTTTGCGGTTTACCTATCGCATTTTTGATCAGTTTCCCCAGTTGGTTGCTCCATGAGTTTGATGGAGATGATGGCTCAGCTCCGAGGTGCATTCGGAATTCGAGTGGATTTCAGCCTGGCGCTTTTTTCCATGGCGCTCATTTTGGCGCGGTTGTTGCCGGTCATCATCTTTTCGCCCTTTTTGGGAGGAGAAAGCATTCCAGCCCAACTGCGTATGGGCCTGGGGGCGGTGTTGGGCATTTTGTTGTTTCCGGCGTTAAGCGAGCAAGTTGTCCAAATTCCCATGGCGGTTGTTCCTTATTTGGCGTTGTTGCTGAAGGAAATGTTCATTGGGTTTACCTTGGCGTTTATTGTGGGCTTTGTTTTCCATGCGGCAGCAGTCGCCGGGGGCTTTATCGACCAGCTTTCTGGCGTGATGCAGGCGCAAACTTTGGTGCCCCATGTCCAACACAAAGCGACCCTCTATTTTTCGCTGAAGTTTCAACTTGCGGTGGTGTTGTTTCTCACGCTGAATGGGCACCACTGGGTGATTGGAGGCCTGGCGGAGAGTTTTTTGAAGGTGCCATTGAATGAGTTTCCGCCGTTTTCATTTGGGATGTTGCCGTTGATGGAGCTTGTCATGCGGCTGTTTGGTGATCTGTTTCGCATTGGGTTGATTTTGGCCTCCCCGGTGCTGCTCGCCGTCTTCCTCACCGAAGCCGCCCTCGGCGTCATCAACCGAGCAGCACCTCAAATTCAAGTGTTTTTCATGGCCATGTCGATAAAGCCTGCAGTGGCGATGTTGATGGTGATTGTTTCTTTGCACCTGATGACACAACGCCTCTCTCAGGAATATGTCGAGATGTTTCGGCACTTTAACCGCGCGTTTGGGTTGATGGGCTAGAAAGGAGCCAACATGTCCCAGGGCGAAGGCGGCGAAAAAACAGAAGAACCTACCGACAAAAAGATTAAGGACGCGCGCGAAAAAGGCGACGTCTGGAAAAGTCAGGACTTAAAAAGCGTCCTGGGGTTTGTGGTCGCCATGGGGGTGCTCAAAGGCATGTGGCCGGCGTGGGAAAACCGCATTAACACCATGTTTATGTTTGGTTTTGAGGCTATTTCGCAGCCGGAGGCTTTGGCACAAGCGACCAAGGATGCGCTGATGATGGGCCTATGGACGGTGTTGTTGTTGGCCTTGCCGATTGTTTTGTCCGTGGCGGTGGTGGGCGGCTTGACAGATTTTTTGTTGGTGGGGGCCTTATTCAGCCCCAAAGTGTTGGCGCCTAAGTTTGAAAAACTCAACCCCATTGCCGGCCTTAAAAACCTGTTTTCTGTAAAACAACTCATGGAGTTGCCCAAGTCTTTGTTTAAAATGGGCGTTACAGGTTTTGTCGTCTACCTGGTCATTCAGGATGCGCTGAGGATGATTACGTTGTCCGTGACGCAAGAGCCTCCTGTCACCTTGGCGTTGCTGGGAGAGTTGATTTTTCGGCTTGTGGTGCGTGTCAGCCTGGCCTATTTGGCCTTCGCTATTTTTGATGTGTGGTTCCAACGCTATAGTTATTTCAAAAAGCTGAGGATGAGCATTCAGGAAGTCAAACGCGAATATAAAGAGTCCGAGGGAGATCCCCACAACAAAGCCAAGCGCGAGGAGATGCACCAGGAGATTGTGGAGGGCGCCGAAATGGCAGCCGTTGCCGATGCGGACGTTATTGTCACCAACCCGGAGCATGTGGCGGTTGCCTTGAAATATAACCAAGAGAAGGACAATGCCCCGCGTGTGCTTTGCAAAGGCCTGGACAACCGTGCACAAAAGATGAAGGACTTGGCGCGTCGCTATGACATTCCAACGCTCAGGAATGTGCCCTTGGCGCATGCCTTGTTTCGCGTGGAGGTTGGACATGAAGTCCCCGAAGCGCTTTATGATGCTGTGGCCGAAGTTTTGAATTTTGTCTATGGGCTTCACAAGCCGACAAACAAGGCATAGGAGGGTTGGCAAGCTGGCGGGGTTTTTGCTAGCTTCTGTTGCATGGTGGATGAGCCAGAGATTGCGGTTGCACTGAAATATGACAAGGAAAAAGACAACGCTCCGCGAGTTATTTCCAAAGGTTTGAGGCTGAAGGCGAATAAGATACGGGAGATTGCCAAGGCCAACAACATTCCGATTATGCGCAATGTGAGTTTGGCAGAAGCCTTGTTTCGTGTAGAAGTTGGCCAGGAAGTCCCCGAAAGCCTCTATGATGCTGTGGCGGAGGTTTTGAATTTTGTCTATTCGCTCTCGCAACAAAACACGCCTTCGCAACGAAAATAAGTGAGGCTGAGAAATTATGTCGAAGATAGATACACCAAAGTCCTCTATGTGGCCATGGGGCGGCGCCAAAAACGTCCAGGAGAAGCTGGTCCGCACCTCGCAGCTGAAGTCTCGGCGCACCAGCAGCCGGAAGAAAGACCCCAATGCCCTCCCGCTGGCCTCTGCCGCCCTGTTGGCGTTTATAGGCCCGGCCAACTCTTCCGAGGAATTGCGGTTGCCGGCCCCGCCCATGCCTTGGGAGAAAGACACCTCCCAGGCTTTTTCAGAGCGCGAAGGCCTGGCACAAGCCTTGGAGCGCAGCACCCCCGAGTCCTCCCGGCAACTCCAACAACAGCTGCTGACACTCCATGTCCCCGCAGAGCGACTGGAGCGCCTGAAGTCCATGCTGGCCTATGAAGCCAGCATGCTGGCATTGGTAGGCGAAGTGAGCGGAAGCATAGAAGCCATTGAGCGGTTGCGCAAAGAGGAGCAAAAAGAAGAAGGCTATTGAGGGCTATTGAGGGCTGTTGTGTGGTGTTCGCTATGGGTGGAAAGAAGACATGAGAGAGCTTTTGCAGCGTTGGGTTGACCGAAAAGCAACCTTGAAGGAGGTGCGCGGTTATACGGACGAGGAGCTTTATAGCATTGCGCGGCTGGGCCATCAGTTTTTCATGCAAGGGAAAATTCAGGAGGCCCGCACCTTGTTCCAAGGGCTTTATGCTGTTTGCCCCACGGATGTGTATTTCGCCAAGGCGCTGGGCGTGGTGGAGTTGGCGGCGGGAAATGCGCAGGATGCCTTGGCGGCCTTTGACATTGCGGTGCGTTTGGCCCCACAGGACGCCTCGGTGTTGATTGGCCGTGCGGAAGTGAAGCTGGCGATGAAGCAGCGCAAGCAAGCGGCGGAAGACTTAATGTTGGCCATACGGCGCTTGCCTCTCAAAGACAAGTTGCACAAAAAAGCCCAGGCCTTGCTGTCGCTCGTTCGAAACATGAAGGCGCCCTAAGAAGCGCTCTACCGCAAGGGCTGCACCAGCTTTTTGGTTCCGTTGCGCTTGAGCTGCTCTCCGTGTTTGTCATACCACTCGCCGAAATATTGCTCGTATGTTTGGGCTCCTCCGGATATGGACACATACTCTCCGTGTCGGAAGACTTCTCCTATCTCCCTGCGGGCCCCCTCTTCGCTGAGGGCTCCGCCAAGAAGTCGATCGTAAATTTCATGATATCGTCCATGGTTTTCTGCCGAGGCCACAATGTGGATGTCCAAACCATTGTTGGCCAGAATTTCACGTTGCACTTGAATGTTATAGAGGGTGGCCGCGCCTTCGTGGGCAAGCATGCTGGAGATATAGGCTGCCCTCGTTCTATAGTCAGGCGCATGCTCTGAATAGAGCGCATGCCCCACTTCATGAGCCAAAGTTTGCAGGCTGCTGACAACATCGCCTTTGACGGAGCTGGAGATGGCAATGCGCTTGTTTTCCTTCTCAACAACGGAGCCCAGTGCATTCCAATATTCAATTTTCCAACCGTCTTTTTCTAATTGCGGCAGGTGCTTCCTGAAGCTGGGCGACAAGGCTGCCACTTTGTCTACCTCGCTCCCCAGGCAGGTTGTGAAGACGGAGGAACCCTCTATGGGATTTCCACAGAGATCTGTCTCCAACTCACAAGCCAACAACACCGTGGCCAACAACAGGCCCAGAACACAGCCTCTCCGCCGGATTATCCCATGTCTCATTTTCGCACCGCCCTCCTTCGCCTTCCTTTTAAACTCTTTTCTGTATGACGCTGTGTGCCCCTGGTTGTTTCAAAGTTTTTGAGGGAGGCTGGCAGAAATCAGCCATCTTGTGTAGGTCGCAGGGAATACCAGTCAAAACCAACGGAACCATCTGGATAAACGATGGTATTCTGAATTCGTATTCCGTCCGCTAAATGATATTCATGGGGTTCTGCGAATTCATATCTTCTAGATTCTCTGCCAAGGTACATATATGTGGTTTGAATGCCTAACTGGAATTTTCTGTTTTCTTCACCCGTGCTCGGCTCCCAGTCTGATGGTCCTCTGTTGTTGATATTGCCTCTTGCGCACCTATTATAAAGAGTGATCTGATCTCCATTGGATTTGTAGTTTCCTCGAAATAGAGTCCAGCCTGAAATGCTGCCAAGGCCATAGCCAGTTGACACAATATAATAATAATATGTGCCGTCTTCGAAGAAGTGGTATGCCGATCCTGTTCCTCCACCGCCGGTCATTGTTCCTGTGCTCTGGTCATACCTAAAATCACCTATCACGCTTTCAGTGCCCCAAAAACCTACCAGAGGGTTTGCGCCGGGGCCGCTCCAAGGTTTGGAAGCAGAAGGCTTGGGAGGAGCGCAAGGCCCATCCGCAGAAGGCCCCTCCGAAGGTGGAGTGCCCCCGTTGCCCCCGCCAGATGGAAGCGAAGAAGAACCACTCCCGCTCGGAGGGGGTGGATCGTCCTCGCAAGCTGGCAACAACATGGCCAGGCTCAACAGGAGTGCCATCAACCACAAGGGTTTCTGTTTTGAGACGGGGCGTTTCGTTTTTGGACGTTTCATTTCCTCTTTCCTCAATCAACTGGCAATACATTCAAACTGTTTCAGTGCAACCACCCGCTTTTGGTGCAGAAGTCATGCCAATGCCTGCATTGTACGACATTGCGCTCAAGAACACACAACCCCGCTCTTGCCGCGCTATTTTGTATGGCGCGGTGTCCCCTGGCTTGTTTCAAAGTTTTTTGGGTTGTTTCCCCTCTGCTTCCAGAGGTGGCAGCTTCAGAGGATGTTTTTGAGCTTTGCAAGGCGCCTCCGAAGGTGGAGTGCCCCCGCCATTGCCCCCGCCAGGCGGAAGCGAAGAAGAACGGCTAGACCGGTTTCCAATTGACCTGAGCTGCTCAATCGACGCAGCAAGGGCGGTTTGCAAGCTGCCCCTGCCCATCTTCTGAACCAGGATTCTAATAAGATTTACAAGATTAACAGGATTTTTTTTGCACTGCCCAATCCTGCCAATCTTGCAAATCTTGTTGCGAATCCTGGTTCAAGAAACAACACCCTGCCATATCAGGGCGCGATAAGTCGTACCACTACATCGAATCACATTAACTTTGAAACAGTCTAGTGCTTGGAGGGGGTGGCTCGTCCTCGCAAGCTGGCAACAACATGGCCAGGCTCAACAGGGGTGCCATCCACCACAAGGGTTTCTATATTAAGACAGGGCGTTTCATTTTTGGAACGTTTCCTTTGAAACAAACAGGAGAGCATAGCGTCATATAGAAAGGCAACAAAGCGTGCCGGTTGCCAGTGGATGGAATGAAGAGGTTTTTTGACTGTTGATGGCAAGTTGATTGAAAGGAAGATGAAATGAAACACCCCGTCTCAAAACAGAAACATTTTTGGCTGATGCTGCTCATATTAAGTTTGGCCATGTCGCTGAGCGCATGCTTGTGCTGGTGGGCAGAGGATGATAACGGCAACAACGAAGGGATAGACGCGACGCTGATGTCCGAGCCAAAGTCGGGCTGCGACGCTCCCTCCGAGTAAGCCTGACGAACAGTGCCTCAAAGCACAAAGGCCGACCCTTGCTCCCCTGGAGCATGGTCGGCCATTTTTATTATCCTCCCAGACCGGTTTCCAGTTGAAGTGATTCGATGCAGGGGAGCAACAACGTTTGTAAAAAACCTATAGGGGCGGTTCGCGAACCGCCCTTGCTGCATTGTTTCTTGAACCAGGATTCGCAACAAGATTTTCAAGATGGGCAAGATTGGGCAGTGCTTGAAAACAATGCACTGCCAAAAAATCCTGCCAATCTTATAAATCTTATGAAGATCGTGGTTCAAAAATATGCAAGATTGGGCAGTACCAAAAATGTAGGTGGACGACTTGTCGCACCCTGATATGGCAGGGCGTTGTTGCATAGATGGGCGCGATAAGTCGTACCCCTACATCGAATCACTTCAACTTTGAAACAGTCTAGGCTGAGGAATTCACACACATGCCATGCATTCACCCACACTCAGCATTGGAGAGCAAAATCTACCAGTGTCTTAAAATTGGCATGCAAAGCACTTTCGGAATGTTTGTCTTTTGTTAGCAATGCCAAACAATTGGTCAGATTTCGCATTGTCTTTGGGTTTTTGCGCAAAAAATACCCGCAGTGTCTTTTGTGCAACCGTATGTAACTAAAGAGATTTTCTGTCGGAAAAGACTTTCTGTCAGAAAAGTTTTGCGAAATCACAAACACAAACAAAAAAATAATTTTTTTAAGCAACAAATGCTTGTCATCATCGACAATATTCACAAGCAGAAAGAAATTTCTCTTTCTTGAAAACATAAAAAATGTGGAGGCTAAGATGGTATTGAAAGCAATTGGAAATTTTTTTAAAAAAGCAGCGAACGCAGTCGTAAATGTTGTTAAAACTGTAGCCAACGTGGTTACAAACCCCGTAGGCACGCTTATCAATGCATGCAAAAGTACCTATGAGAGCTTGAGTGGAGCTAGCCAACAACCCCCTGTGCAGCCAACGCCTTCTCCCGCGCCGCATGTATTTTTCCCATCCGGTGCTTCGGGTTCTGCGGCTTCATTGATGGGGCAGCTCCAAAAACCCAATTCGGCAGATTATGATCTGAATTCTGAAAAAGGGATGATGGATTACAAAGAGGCTTCGCAAAAATATACTCATATACTGAATATGCTGACAAATCTTCAGCAAATGGAACATGAGAACAAAATGGCCATCATCAGAAATTTTAAAGCATAAAGTTTTCTGGAGGCGGCGCTCCCAAGCGCCGCTTCTTTTTGCATTTCCAGGGTTTTTTGTTGAATTTTTAGCTGTATTCAAAATGTTTCAAACCAAAGCAAGGGGTCAAACAATGGATTGGGTATGCGAGAGTGCTGTCAAAATGAAGATGGAAGAGGAGCAGAAGAATCAACAAAAAGCAGAAACACAGGTGAATAGCTCTTCCTCAGCGTCTCCAGGCGGAGACGAAATGAGCTTCGACGACATGCTGAAAGTGGTGGAAATGGCCTATTCGCAAATGCTGCAAGGCCGTTTTGACGAAGCCGAAAGCCTCATGTCTGCCTTTCTGACGCTGGCTCCAGACTTTTGGTATTTCAATTCGCTCATGGGCGTCATTCATTTGCAAGCGGTGCTGGCAGACTATAAAGGCGAGAAAGAATATAGCTTAGAGCTGGCTGAAAAGGCGCTGAACAGGGCCTTTGAGCTCAACCCCAATGACGTTTCCACATATGTCAATCGCGCTGAAGTGCTCCTTCACAAAGGGGACTTGCAAGGTGCTTTCGAAATTTTGAAACAAGTTAGCGTCGTGGATCCAGAGCTCAAAGATCCTTATACCGCGCGTGCCCGACAATTCACTTTGGAAATCCTTCAAGCCTTAGAGCGCATCGCCGCAGGAGAAGAGATTGGCGATGATGAAGAAGAAGGAAAAGAAGGATAAGAAAGAAAAGAAGGAGAAGCACCTACTCCAAAAGCCACAGAGGGGTTGCTGAGGGAAACCCCCATAGGTTGCTCACATGCCGGGTGGCATGTGGGCTTTTTGTTTGACTTCAGAGGAGCTCTGAGAGAAGCCAGAAAGCACGCACTTTTGGGCAGGGACTTTTGATGAGTGAAAAAGGGTTTATCGACAAATATTTCGACATTGTTTTGGCTGCCTTGGTGATTGCCATCATCGGGATGATGTTGATTCCGTTGCCGCCTGGCCTCCTGGACATTTTGTTGACTTTCAACATCAGCTTGTCGGTGCTGATTTTGCTGATTTCACTTTATGTACCCAAGGCCTTAAGTCTGTCGGTTTTTCCAACCTTGCTTTTGCTGACGACGCTCTACCGGCTTGCGCTCAGCGTTTCGACAACGCGGTTGATTCTCGCCACCGGAAACCCAGGTGAAGTCGTCGTCGCCTTCGGCCAGTTTGTGGCCGCAGGCAATTTTGTCGTCGGCGCCATTGTGTTTATCATTCTGGTGATTGTGAATTTTCTTGTCATCGCCAAAGGCTCTGAGCGTGTCTCCGAAGTAGGCGCACGCTTTACCTTGGATGCCATGCCCGGCAAGCAGATGTCCATTGACGCGGACATGCGCAGCGGCGCCATTGAGATGGAAGAAGGCAAACGCCGCCGCAGAGACCTGGAGCGAGAAAGCTCCCTCATGGGCGCCATGGACGGCGCCATGAAGTTTGTCAAAGGCGACGCCATTGCCGGCATTATTGTCACAGTTATTAATATTGTCGGCGGCCTTTCCATTGGCGTCTTGCAAAAGGGGATGGATGTTTCTGCCGCGGCCCGCAAATACACTTTGCTCACCATTGGCGATGGTTTGGTGTCGATGATTCCGGCCATTCTCATTTCCACGGCGGCCGGCATTATTGTGACGCGTGTCGGCGGAGAAGAAGAGGGCGCCAACCTCGGAAAAGATGTGGGCACGCAAATGACGCGCTACCCGAGGGCCATGGCCATTGCCGGGGGGATGCTTCTGGCTTTTGGCGTGGTACCCGGGCTTCCCACCGTCCCCTTCCTCCTGCTGGGGGCAGTCGTCGGAGGTTTTGGCTATTGGCTTTTGAAGAAGGAGAAAGAAGCCTCCCTTCCACAGCCGGCATTCGCAGAAGGTGCAGAAGGCGAGGAGGATGCCGTCGTCTCCTCGACGGAAGCCATTCCGCCTCCGCCTTTGGACCCCGACTCCGAAATGTTCATCCCCATGGTAACGCCGGTGGTGTTGGAGGTGTCCGCGGATTTGTCCCATTTTGTGGACCCGGATGCGGACAAGGGGCGTTTTATGAACGAGCTCATCCCCTTCATGCGCAATGGCTTGTTTACAGAGTTGGGCGTTCGGTTTCCGGGCATTCGCGTACGCCGCAACCCAGGCTTGCCCTCGGCCAACTATGTCATCGCCATCAATGAAGTCCCCCTCATTTCCGGGCAAGTGATGCTCAAACACGTCCTCGTCAACGAGAATGCCGAGCGTTTGAAAATGCTGGGGGTTTTGGGGACTCCCAGCATTAACCCCGCGACGATGCAAACTGCATGCTGGGTGCCTGCCACACATGCGGACTCCATGCGCGCCATGGGCTCCTCGGTGTGGAACATTCCGGACTTCCTTATTTTGCATTTGTCAGCCGTGCTCAAACGCTATGCGCCGGACTTTGTCGGCGTACAAGAAACCCAATTTATGTTGGATGAGTTGGACAAAGTTTCCCCGGCGCTGGTGAAGGAAACCATTCCCAAAGTTGTCAGCATTGTGAAGTTGACGGAAATTCTCAAACGCCTCGTCGACGAGGGCGTCTCTGTGAGAGACATGCGCAGCGTTTTGCAGGCCATTGCCGAAAACGGCCAGCAAGAGACGGACAGTGTGATGTTGACCGAGCGTGTACGTGCCGCATTGAGGCGGCCCATCGCCAGCAAGCACGCCCGAGGGGGGAATTCCCTGTTGGTATATTTGCTGGACGGGGAGATTGAGCGGATTGTGCAGGAGTCCATCCGCTATTCCGCCAGCGGCGCGGCCTATTTGGCGATGGAGCCGGACATTTCTCGGGAGATTATTGCCGCCGTCCGGAAGGAGTGCGGCTTTGTCAGCCCTTCCGCACAAAGGCCCGTTATTCTGACGAAAATGCAAGTGCGCCGCTATGTGTACGCCTTGTTGTCGCATGAGTTTAACCCGCCGCTTCCCGTTATGAGCCACCACGAGTTGTCTCCCGAAATTCAAGTCAAGCCGATCACGCAAATTATGCTGCCTCGGTAGTGCCACCACGGGTGAACAACCCCCCTGCAAAATTCCAACCCTGTATTTTCAGTAGCTTGCGGCAAATATGCCCGGGTTATCTTTTTTTTTCAAAAAATTGATTGTGCGAGAAACTTTTTTCAACACGCACAGATAATCTGTGTAAGCTTAGCAACCTGAAACACCTACACCATTCGCCATAAAGGAAAACGACCATGGGACTCACCAGTGCAATTAAAAGTGCGATCAAAGCCCCCATCAACCTTGCCAAAGATGCTGCGAAGGCAGCCACCAACGTTGTCAAAGATGCTGCAACCCAGGCCCTCAACTCAGTTACCCAAAGTATTACTAACTCCGTTGCCCAAGCCGTTTCCCCTGCGCTCAAGTCCATTACGGATAGCTTTGTCGAGCAGAGCAAAAATGCGTTGCAAAATGTTGCCAACGACTCGCGTTTGCCTGAGCCTATGGAGATGCTCAGCAAGCTTTTCAGCACCCTGGGCAGTCTCCTTGGCAACAACGGCGACACCAAGCCCCTGGAGATGCCGAGCGCCGATCAGCTCATGAGTCAGTTTCAGCAGCTTCAGAATATGATGAATAGCCTGGCACAAGTTGGCGCCTCTTCTTCTTCGGCCACTTCAGCGGCAAGCTCCGCTGCTTCAGCCATCACCTCCGCTGCTTCAGCCATCACCTCCGCTGCTTCAGCAGCCACCTCTGCTGCCCCAGCAGCGAGCACAGCCGCTGCTTCTGGCGGTGCGGGTGCCGTGGCAGGTGGTTCCGGCAGCGATGTTTTGGCAGTGCTCAATGGCGTTAAGCAACCTTCCGCTTTGACGGGGAAGGAAGATGCAGCAGAGCTGGCCAAGAAGCAGCAAGAGTGGCAACAATACAATCAGATGATCACCATGATCACCCAGATGATGCAAATTCAACACGAT
>Ga0209737_10001326_pt1 | contig 17904 bp, 21 predicted proteins | sample TergutCu122P3_FD_187284 | JGI IMG/M metagenome (GOLD analysis project Ga0209737, IMG submission 187284) | Cubitermes ugandensis P3 segment gut microbial communities from Kakamega Forest, Kenya - Cu122 P3 (SPAdes) (version 2) | ecosystem: Host-associated > Arthropoda: Insects > Digestive system...
ATTGAGGCCCCGCTATGGGGGTAGCCGCGTATCGCGCTCGCCGAAATGTGCATCTTCGTCGTCAGCGGCGTCGTTGTGGTCGGTCACGTACGAAGTACGCTCCCTTCCACGCCTCCTTGCTTCCTGGAATCTGCACCATTTCGACGACGCGACAGGCCGATAAGGCGAGTGCGATAGCGGCGCAGGGGGCGCGGCCCCCTCTAAACAAAATCGCCAGGGTGGCAATATTTATTGAAGATGATGGCTAATCTTTTTGGATTTCTCAATCCAGTCGCGAACAACGATCATATCCGGCTGAACGCCCGTGATGGCATGCTCGCGGTTGACGCGAAGAAGGACATCTAAGAGCACTGCGGGATCCAGCTTCGAAAGTGCCACCACACTCTCGACATTTGCCAGAATCAGAAGACGAGCCGCCTTTGGGCCAACGCCTACGATCTGCATAAACTCCAGCTGGCGCGCCAGATCATGGACCTCTGATGCAGTCAGGCCATACTTCTGCGCAAATGCTGCCCTGTCTCCGGGCGTCAGCAGGCGAGAAAGCAGCTTTTCCGTATCCCCAATGCCATCTGCCAGCAAGCGCTCCACCACGGCATCACTCACCAGAGACACATCCGCGATATCATAATGACTTGCCTCAGCCTTACCGCCCAACAACACCAACAGAACCGCAACCGACAAAAAATATCGCATAATCTCTCCTTATCTTACTTTCATCGCCCCAACGTGACTGCCGAATCTCAGGGCCAAAAAGACTTAGGCAAAAATGAGGCCCAAGTCGACCCCTATTTTTGCTTCGCCTCAATCGCCCGGCGCGCACTCCGCCCTCAGCCGCCACAAACTCTCCAAATCCCTGGCCCCGGTACTGCGCCACACCAACCTGCCGCATGTTATCAATGCCTCAACATAAGCCAGGAGCCCCTCCTCTCCTGACTCACACCAAACACGATACAGAGGCTGCGCCACCGCCACGGCATCTGCGCCCAAATACAACGCCTTCACCAGCATCGCCCCATCTTCAATCCCACCCGATGCGATGACACTGCGATCCCCCATGGCCCGGCGACAATCCCTGATTGCCGCCGGCATCTCAACGCCAAGGCCATCCAATGCGGACAATACCGCCTCCCCAGCCATCCCACCCCACGCCCCACGGCACGACTCGACGCGCACCCACGACGTGCCCCCGCGAGACGACGTCTCAAGCCCCGCTATGGACAACTGACCCAAACGCGCCGAAGCCACCCCGCCAATCCCGCTGCCAACCTCTTTCACAATCACAGGATAACCCAGCGCCTCGACAAATGCCCCCAAACGCGCCATGTCTGTCCAAAGTGCCCTGTCGCCCTCCGGCTGCAGCCACTCCTGCAAAATATTCAAATGCACAAATAAGCCGCACGCACCAAGCTTTGACAGCGCCTCTCGCACGGCCGCCGCCGGCACGCCGCGCATGATCTCAGACACCCCCAGATTTCCATACAGCCAATCGACCTCCCCCACACCATATGTCTCCAAAAGCGACTCATCCTCCAAAAGCGCACGTATCGACCCCAAGCCCAGACCAATGCCAAACGCCTGCGCACAGCGGCGAAGCGCCGTATTAAACGCCGTTGCCGCCGCCGTTCCACCCGTCATACAACCCAGCACCAACGGAAACAGAAGCCCCTGTCCGCCAACCGTCGTACGATAATCCATCTCGCCCGGCGCCACACAAAAGCACGCATCATATGGCAACACCACCTCGCCCAGCGATGCTCCCGCACCACGCACACCCTCCGACAAACTCAGACGGAGATGCGCCTCCTTCCTCGATACAATACCATCCTGCATTTCATTCTCCTTCGGGGGAGCCTGCTCCCGAACCCCCTGCGATACGGCGTATCGCTTTGGGGGGGAACAAACGATATGCATCAATTCATGCGAGGTATCTGGCCACAAACAACTTTGCCACTTCACCCACAAGCAATGCGCAGCATTGCAGGGGGTGTGGGGGCCTCCCCCTGTCGGCAAACACTCCCTCTTCGAGGGAGATGCCGACATCCCTCTCAAGAGGGGGACAGAGTTCCCCCACATAAAAAAGAAACCCCAAAACGCCTTACGACTGACCAAAGAAGTGCACGTACAGATAAACCAGAATCTCCGCATCCAATGCCGCATACTCAAGCTGCGACGACGTCAGCGGACGCCTCTCCCAACGCGACGTCTGGCAGGTCTTGTCCATCATGTAACCAAATTCCCGCATGCACACCGCCTGCAGCGAATGCCCCCCCGCCGCTTTCATGCCATGAACCTTTCGGCTCACGCTGCATGTGTCGACGATATTCTGGATGCTCAACCCATACTGGCCCAGCACCTTACACTCGAAAGCCTTGTTATGAATGATCTTGACAATCCCCGGGTGCGACAGCACCTGTCCAATCTCCCTAAAAGGCACACACAGGGGATCGATGATGTAGGTTCGCGCACGGGTACCCACCTGAATGAGGCACAGCTGCTGATCAAACAGCGTCGTCTCCACATCAAGTCCAACGAACGGCTCCTGCAGCATGGCATCCAGAGCACGGCGAAAATCTGATGCCGTACGCACCAGCACCCAGGGCAGCAGCGTCTGCATCTTCGACACCCCATCTCCACGAGAAATCATCATTCTGTGCCCATGCTGCGCGCTCTCCATCCCCGCCTCCTTCTTAGCAACCTGTTCTTCCAAACCATCTTTTGGCAAAGGATACTGCCCCTCCCCCTCAGCATCCCGCACCCTGTCCAAATCAATGAGTCTGTCCACTGATATCACGCCAATCGGCGCCCCAAAAGCACCCTTCCAATATGCCAGACCCGCCTCTTCCTCAGGCCTGCACCAGGACTGGCCAATCCACAGCCGATGCCACGACTCAAACTGGCCTCCCCCAGAGTACCGGGCATCCGCTTTGTGTGGCACAAAAAACACATCACTTTGCATCAAAAGCTCCACCCGGTGCACAATCTCTCTCACACTCTCCCCACAATTCCCCTCGGCAGCTTCCCAGCACCATCGAACACTGTAATTGCCAAAAGTCACCCGGGCCTTTGCCACCACAGCACCCAAAGCCAACGCCAGGCAGCGATTCGCCCAGGCGCCCGCAAACGTCCACCACTGTGCCTCCCCGGCAGCATACTCGATAAAACATCCGCTGCTCTGCCGGCGGTCACGAAAAGACGCTGCCAGCAACACCAACGCTTCCTGCGCGTCCTTGCCCAAACTGACACCCTCACACATTTCCGCTGCCATCAGCCGTTCCCAAACGCCACGCGCGGCTTTTTCTCCCATCGCCCATCCACAGGCATCATGCCAAACCTGGCGTTCACCCGAGCAGACCGGGCTGAGCTTCATCACATCCCCCAGGCCAGAGTTCTCGTACCACTCTCCCCCCAGCGACACGCTGCCGCCAAACAGCACACCTCCCGCCTCACGGCGCATATAACCCAAAAAAGTCCCCCCAACGGATTCGCAGGCAACCCATCCACCCGATGACAGCGCCCTCCCCACGCTCAATACATCCTCCCCACACATTGCCTTCCCCAGCGCACCAGGCCGATAGCCCTCCCCAGAAGCTGATATTATCCCCGACGACAGCCACCGGCTCAACGCTGACGCAAACCATGCGTCATATGCTTCCTTCGTGAACCCCAAACGACCATATACCCCCTCCCCCAAACGCGCCTCTTTCCACCGCCCAAGCACAATCCTGGAAAACGCATGATAAGCCAAAATACACGCCTCCCACCGCCGATAATGCGTTTCATCGACAGCCGCGCCACCCAAACCCACAAGCGCCGTCAAAAGTGATGTCCCATCTCCGGCCATCACATCCAAATCACAGCCTGTATCCTCTCCGGGCCAAACATCAAGCACCACCTGGTGTTTTTTCTTCCCCCCGCACCATACATCCTCCCAACGCGCATCGACAGCCAGCGACACGGATGCATCATGGCGCCTCTCCAAAAAGCACTTATGCCCATCCAGGCCACGTCGCTGCAACGCCTCAAAATAATGACGCGCACCACTCACGCTCCTGCTGCAAACCACACTCCGGCCACGCCTCAGACGCGAAAAATGCGCCCTCTCCAAATCCAAATACCCACGTGCGCCAACATCTATATAATGAAGTCTGACTTCTCGCCTATGCACCTCTCCCGGACGCTCAACACACCACACCTCGTCAAGGCCAGCCGCCCCAGCCCACGCCTCCCACGAAGCACTCAGACGCGCCGCACAAAGCATATACCCCACACCAACTCGCTCCCCAAAACACAGCCCCTCAAGGTAGCGCCAGTAGGCAAAAGACGATGTCCCCAGGTCCTCGTCCGACAAAAAAACGAATATGCGAAAGCATCGCGACATCTGAAGCGCAAAATTCTCTCCATGCCAGAGAAATCGCTGATCAATGACATCAGGACGCGTCACCTGAGCCATCGCCTCAAGCCCCACGCCCAATATTTTCGCATACTCACGCCGTGTCTCGCGCAAAATCCCCTCAACATACCGATCCAGGGCAACCAGCAAAACAAAGCCACCCTCATCGCCTGCACCCGCCACCGATACTGCCCCCCAGAATTCCTCCCAAAAACCACCCACCATCCCCTGAACCAGAAAATCGCCCTCCGCACGAAGACGCTCACTCAGGGTCCCGCCAATCCCCCGCCAGGTCTCACTGTGCCTCCCTCTCATCTGCTCACCTCCCAACACATACCATCCGTCAATGTCCCATACATCCCATCGCGCGCCCCACACCTCCTTTCATCGATCACACCCAAAAGCAACAGGCCTGCATCAATTTAATGGATTGATTTTTCGGCACTACTATAAAACAATCTCCTGCGGCGATACTTCCATCGCCCTGCACCATGCGCCTTCATTGCGTCCCCCATTAACCATTACCTTATACAGGTTCTTACACACCATAAACCGCCATGAAAAAATTCTCCCTCCCTGTCCTGTTTCTCGCCGTTCTCTCGATGACCGTCTTCGCATGCAACAAAAATAATGACGAACCATCCAGTCAGGCCCAGCCAGCCTCTCCCCAGCAGCACGCATTCGAGCCCCCCTCCCCCGAAGTCATCAAAAAACTCATGCAGGAAGACAACTATCTCCCCCCAAAAATAAAAATTGAACTCTCAGCCAACCACCCCACCATCGATCAAACGAGCATCAGGCGCGCCTTCATCTTCGCCGAAACGTCTGTCCAGAGATGCTACGTCAACGCCCTTGCAACGTCCCCGGAACTCGCCGGAAATGCCACCATCTCCCTGACACTCGACCCAAATGCCGCCCTGCAGTCTCAAACCATCGATTCAGACATGCAGGACGCCACGTTCATCGACTGCCTGCAAATGGCTGTCAAAAACATCCGCTTCCCCCAAAACGACAAACATCAAAACGCAACCATTCAGTTCTCCCTCAGTTTTTCCTCTGAACCTGCCCCATCTATCGAAGAAATCCTCAAACTCAATGATGACCATGGGCACGACCACCATCACGGCCACGATCACCATCATGGTCACCAGCACTAAATTCCCATGCCTCTCTGCACGCCCAGGACAGCATTGGGTGTCATGGCGCTTTTCGCGCTTCTGTTCCTCGCCTGCAGCGCCAAAAACATCCACTGGCACCACGATTTTCACATGGCACAAGATGGCGGACACTGCGCCGCCTTCCTGGCACTCGCTCAAACAGCGCCAACGACGCCACTGCGCGACGAAGCCTACACACAGGCCGCTCTGTGCGAAATCAACCAGCACCGCGACAGCCTGGCATGGCAGCACGCCGGCAAACTTTCCGAACAAAACAGCGATCTGAAAGCAGGCATTCACTGGGCTGTCCTGCGCCGTGACCAGGCGCTGCTGTCTGTCCGCGAACGACAGGCATACGCGATCGACATCATCGCACTTGCCCCAGATGCCTCCGCCGCCCACCATGCTCTGGCTCTGCTCCAAAATGACTGTACACAAAAGTCCCCACCTGACACGGACGCACTCCAGACGGCCATCCTGCGTCTCCAAAACCAAACGCCCGAACAGCAACAAATGGCTTGCCGCATCCACCGGGCCATCTATGACTGCCGCGAAAAGGTCGAATCCACACCGGCGCATATCGACGAAACCATCCTCACAAAGTGTTGGCACACCGACCACTATCCGGCACTTCTCTTCCAAATGGCCCGGTTTGAACTGCACCACTGCCAATGCGAAGCTGCCAAAAGCCGGCTCCAATTCCTGGCACAGGCAACCAATGACGACTGGCTCCTAAACCTGGGCGTTCACCGTTATGTCGACCGCGCACGGCAAGCACTCGCGCGAGCCGTACCCCAATGCCATGCGCAATGCCCGCCCGGGGAAACCCATCCCCAACACTGAGCTGCGCATGAACTATGTCCCACAGCTTTTCAGGCCGGGGTTTCTGGACCCCACGCATAGAGGCATGTAAACACGCGGACCGGCACTTCGCAAAATACTGTACGTCATGGAAGTACCCAGAGGAGACGATTGTCCCCATCCAACCCATACCCAGCATCCCAAATATGAACGCCCCCCCTGATACTTCAAGCACATTTTGCCATGCCTGTGCATCGCTTCCAGACCATCTCCACACACGCTGATCCGCCCGGTGCCCACTCAAGACCCCAGCCACCCCAACACCTTAATGCCGTGCTTCCACGTAAATCATGCCCAAGAGAGGTCTCCAGGCCTCAGTCAGGGCGAATCGCACTTGGCGACTTTAATCCCCGCCTGGGACATTTTATGCCCCTTCCACAAACGCCAGAGAAAATTTGAGGAACCTGAATAGCGCTTAAAATCAGGACTTTCAGAGCTTATTCCTGCAACACACAAATCAAATCTGTTTTGGTATGGCAGTTGCAATAGTATTCTGCAGCACACAACTTTATGTGGGGTTTAGAGTCCCATGGGGTGTGCAGTTGAGGGAATTTAATCGCGTTCCCCAGTGAAACTCGTTGACAGTTTGGGTTTGATAAGTTACTTACGCTACTGCTTAAATAAGTAAGGGGCTCTGTCACTATACGATAATGGTGACACCTCGCTAGGGAGAGCAAAGTGGGTCAGTTCGAGGTAATCAAGGACGTGAGTGCAACGTTGCAGAAGCTTCTGGAAACCAGTTTAAAAAACGCTGGTTACAAGGATGTTGAGCTGTATACGACGATACCCACGGAAGAAAATATCAAGAAGCTTCCGGCTTTATCTCTCTTTCTCAGTGCTGTTTGTGTGGATCCCATCGTACGCGAAAGGGGTCAGAAGCTCATCAGTGTGAGCGAGGAATCCGGTGAGGTAGTTGAGTATTCCATGGATCCTTCTCTCTTGTTGAAGTTGTACTATACGATTTCAGCCTGGGGAAAGACACCGCAGGAAGAGCATGTCTTATTGGCACTTGCCATCAAGGTGTTTTACGAGCATCCGGAGATTGGCGAGGGTATGCTTCAGGGGTATTCGTTCAGGCAGCGCGAAATTATCGCATTGAGGCCGGTCGAAGAGCCGAAGTTTGGCTACGAGGAGACGATGTCCTTCTGGAGGAGCATGGGCGAGAAAGTGAGGCCGGCCGCACAGTTTTGTGTCTGGACTTACCTCGACAGTGATCGCAGGAGTGATCCAGTGAGACGAACCTTTGAGCGCTCGTTGGGGCTCTCTGGCCAAGGCAAACGTAAGTAGTTTTCAAGGCGCTGCTCAGCGCGGAGACGTGGCAGGGGATGGTTCTCTGCCTGGTTTATCAACCCCGGTGTTAATTCACAGGAAGGAAGCAGGAGATCTCATGGCAACGACGTATTTGTCACCAGGTGTTTATGTTGAGGAAGTGGATCGTGGTACGAAGCCCATTGAGGCGGTTGGCACGAACACGTTGGCATTCTTGGGTGAGTGCTCAGTAGGCCCGGTGAACGAGCCGATCCTTTGCACGAACTGGAGCCAGTTCACGAAGAACTTTGGCGATTTCCAAAACAGTGAGTATCTTGCGCACGCGGTGTATGGTTTCTTTAACAACGGTGGCGGACGCGCTTATGTCGTGAACGTTGGCCAGTGGGATGCTGAGCTGAGTGTTGACCCTGATGGTGAGAAGATTGCCAGCCGTGCGGCACTTTACATTGGCAAGGACAACGGCCCCGGTGCCCGTTCCGGTCTCAAGCTTCTTGAGGAAATTGATGACATTTCTTTGCTTTGTGCCCCCGGCCAGACAGATCCTGCGATTCAGGATGCGGTTTTGAGCCATTGTGAGAACATGAAGTATCGTTTTGCCATTCTCGACAGTCCTGAGACGATCGAGAAGGGTGGTGTCGACAGGCTTCCGAAGCCTCGCGATTCGAAGTACGGCGCGTATTACTTCCCCTGGGTCGAGGTCTATGATCCCCAGAAGGGCAACATTTTCCAGCCGCCATCGGGCTACATGGCCGGTATTTATGCTCGCAGCGATACCGAACGCGGTGTTCACAAGGCACCCGCCAACGAACTCGTTCGTGGCGCACTTGGGCTGAAGTACAATGTGACGAAGGGTGAGCAGGACATTCTCAACCCGAAAGGCATCAACTGCATTCGCACGTTCCGCAATCGCGGCATTCGCGTTTGGGGTGCCCGCACGATTTCGAGCGATCCGTCATGGCGTTATGTCAACGTTCGCCGTCTCTTCAACATGGTCGAGCAGTCAATCGAGAACGGCACACAGTGGGTCGTGTTCGAGCCCAACGATCACCGTCTCTGGAAGCGCGTTGAGCGCACCATTACCGCTTTCCTTCTCCGCATTTGGCGCACAGGTGCCTTCCTGGGACAGACCCCCGAGCAGGCTTTCTATGTCAAGTGTGATGAGGAGACCAATCCTCCCGAGGTTATTGATGCCGGTCAGCTCGTCTGCGAAGTCGGTATCTGCCCTGTGAAGCCGGCTGAGTTTGTCATCTTCCGTATCGGTCAGATGGCCTCCGGCGGCGACGTTTCCGAATAATCGTCTTTGTTTGTAGTCGTTTCCTTGGCGTCGTGTCGGCGCTGAGGAGACAGTGGATGTCTGTTGGTTTCCCTCTGGTTGGGGAGCTGGCTTTGCTTAAGAAGGAGAGAAGTTATGCCTAGTCGTCGTTCTGATTTGGATCATGTTGGTTCTTACAACTTTAGAGTTGAGATCGGCGGTGTCACTGCTGGTTTCTTCAAGGGCGTCGATGGAATCAATGCCGAACTGGAAGTCATTGAGTTCCAGGATGGTGATGATTTGACGCTGCGCAAGCGTCCCGGTCGTGCCAAGTTCGGCGATGTCACCCTCAAGAAGGGCTACATCGTGACGGCTGACCTCCAGAACTGGTGGAAACAAGCTCGCGAAGGTCAGTATGTCCGCCGCGACATCTCCATCATTCTGAATGACAATGCCGGCAACGCGCTTCGCACGTGGTTCCTCTATGGCTGCTGGCCGAAAAACTGGAAGATCAGCGCCCTCGATGGTAAGGGCAATGACGTTGTGACCGAAGAGATCACCTTCGTCGTCGAAGATCTCCAGATCGGTTAATTCAGAATTCTCCCTTCGGGGAGTTTTCTTCGCGAGGGCAGGATTTCCTGCCCTCGCGTCGTTTTTGCACCTTGCCATGCCTGGATGACCTGGGCTATAGCATTTTCGGCTTAAGTGACGACACAAGCAGACAGCGTTTCTTCTGCTTGCAAGACAAGGTATGTTGCCACAAACAATAACATTTTGTCTTCACCTACAAGCAATGCGCAACATTGCAGGGGGTGTGGGGGAACAAGTTCCCCCACGTAAACAAGAAAACTCAAAATGCTCTAAAAGTGCATTTAAAAGTTTGCTATTCCTGAGCGGGCGTTGCGGGCCGGCGCTTGAGGCCCGCATGGGGGGTAGGCGCGTATCGGCATGCGGGCTGCCGCATGCCGATAGCGACGCAGGGGGGCGACGCCCCCCAACGCCAGATTCTGAAGCTGATTCATTCCAGGCATTATCATGTCGCGTTTTCCCGTCTGTTTTGCTTTCGCTCTGCTGTTTTTTTTCGCATCGTGTGTAGCGTTTTTTGCTCATGTGTCTTTGGCCTGGGGACGGGACGTGTATCGCCTTTGGGTCGATCCGGCGGGGATAGAGGTTTCGGCCAAGCTTTTTGACTTGAACGCGGGGCACCGTGTTTGCCTTCCAGCGTTTGGCCAGCGCCGCGGCGAATCTTTTTCGGGGCTTTTTGTGGAGGGTGGGGCATTGGATTTTGATGCCTCCGGGTGTGCGGATGTCGCTCATGCCCTGGCAGCGCTTGAAATTCGCTATCGGCTTGAGCTGCGTGCGCTTGATGCAACGGAGTTTTGGTCGGCATCAAGTTTGTCTCCCAACGCGAGTTCCCAGGGGTTGGCTTTTCCCGGCGAGTCGCTGTTTATTGAGCGCAGTCCCTCGCCTGAGCCTGTGCGGATTGAGGTGGTGACGCGAGAGGGGGTGGTGGCGAGTTTGCCGCAGGTTGCACGCGAACAGGGGGGTGAGGGCCTCTGGCGGGTGACGTTGGAGGCGGCGAATGGATTTGCGCTTAACCGCAGTTACTTTTTGTTTGGCGGAGCGGCGCCGATGGTGGCAACGCTGGGGCAGTCTGGTGTGACATTGATGGTAACGCCTGAGTTTGAGCAGCAGAAGAGTGTTTTGATGCGCGAGACTTTGGCTGTTCTGGCGCACTATGCCGAGTGGATGCCGGCCAAATTGCCGCCTCAGATGAGTGTTTTCGTATTCTATGCACCGCACGATGCTGACCATGTGGAAGGCTTTGCGCGTCCGGGAGGAATCGTTCTTCAGTTTGGACGTGCGGGCATGGGGCATGCCCAGCGCCGGCGAGTACTTGTCGCGCATGAACTTTTTCACTTGTTTAATGGGGAGCAGCTGCACTTTTCGAAGGCGGACTATGAATCCGCGGCCTGGTTTCGCGAGGGTTTGACGCAATATATGGCTATCCTGGCCCTGCGAGAGCTTGGGTTACTTTCTCCGCGTCAATTCCTCGACATCGTGTCGGTGGCAGCCAGTACACTATTGACGCAGCCGGATGCGCACCGCACGGCCGAATCGCGGTCAACAATGCCATATCATCGCGGCTTTTTTTTAAGTTGGGCGATTGACAGCCAGTGGCAATCGGCGAAGACCGGGCGCTCATGGGCGGGATTCTGGCGAGCACTTTCGGCGCAGAGCTGGTCTGAGGCATTTGACAATGCGAAGCTGCGTGAGGTGTTGGAGGGCTACAGCCAATTTAGCTTTACCGGCTTTTTCGATATGTATGTTGCCAGGCAGGAAGCTACCCCTGTGGAGGCTATTCTGCAGCATCAGGGTCTTTGTCTGTCGCAGGGTTTATCGTTGACTTACAGTGCGGGCCTTGAGTTTTCGCTCAATGCGAGATCGGCCACCCTCCTCGTGACCCGTGTCAATGCCCAGATGCCTGCACAGCAAGCGGGCCTAACAGTGGGTGATCGCATCGTCCCTGTCCCGGATACGCGCTGGCGCAGCCAGGACAGCATCCATTTGCAGCGAGTCCGTGGCGGACACGTGCAGTGGCTCAAACTTCCCACGCAAATGCTGACTACCCCTTCGTTATTCGTCGAACCGTGTGCGCAATCCACCGTGGGGAGCAAATGACGTTTACAACGCTGGCGACATTGGTTAAAGTACGGGCGTCTTTGTGTGGCCTATAGCTCCTTGCCGGTAGAACGATGTTAAAGAGAACACTTGTATTGCTTAGTCTTATCGTTGGTGTGATGGTTTGTGCCTGTTCGTCTGGCGGCAAGGCCACCCAGGAGACAGTCACGGCTGCTTCGCCACAGCAAACTGACCCGATCATACAGGCAGAACTGCTCGTCTTCGATCAGGAGTATACTGCTGCGATTAAGCTGCTTTCGCGGATCATTGAGGACGAGGGGCCGACTGCCTACGCGCTCACCCTGCGTGGTATCTCTTACGCCAAAATGAACCTGCCCTACCCGGCTTTTGCAGATCTGGTGGAAGCCACGCGCATCGACTATAGTGTCGAGACCCTAATGAACGTGGGCAATGCAGAGCGAATGTTCGGATTTTGTGAGCGCGCGGCCGATGCCTTTCGCAAGGCATCCGCACTGCAGCCCAATGATTACCAAATTCTCAACAACCTTGCTTCCGCCTATCTTTGCTACGGGAAGATCGACCTCGGCCTCGAAGCACTGCAAGAAGCCAGAAAACACCATGCAAATGACGAAATCCTTCTTACGAATCTCGCCATTGCCCACAGCATGAAGCAAAACTTCGAAGAGGCGCGGCGCGCTGTGGAGGATGCCCTGCGGCTCAATGGCAGCTATATGCCCGCCCACAGAACGCTTTATCAGATATGCGTAAAAACCGACGACTTGGCGTGTGCCCAAAAAGCCAATGCGCAGTACGAATCGCTTAAATCGGCAAGGCCCAGAAGAACGGCTCCCAGAAAACAGCGATAGCGCCAGCGCCGCCATTTCCCAGGCGATACGTTGCAGGGGCAGAGAATATCTGCCGGCAGGGGGTGTGAAGACAACCACCCCGGCCACTGCTTCGCAGTGTCTGCCCCCCACATAAAAGAAAGAGGAGAATGCCAGGATGAGGAGAATGCCAGGATGGCGAAAAAAACATACCATGAAAAGCTGCACAACGCAGGAGATTTACCCAAAGTCGAGGATCTCTCCGATAAACCAGAGGCCGTGAAGCGTTTCGGCGGATCGAAGATGTTGATCGCTGCCCCGATGCAGTACAACGCAATCATGACAAAGATTCCTTTTGGAAAGCTGACAACGCTCGACCGCATTCGCATGCATTTGGCAAAAGAAGCCAATGCCGATGTCACCTGTGCCATGACAGCAGGCATTTTCGTCAATATGTGTGCCCATGCCAGCGTCGAGCGCGGTGATGCTTTGTTTCCATACTGGCGCACCCTGAAGCGCGATGGTGAGCTCAACGAAAAATATCCCGGTGGCATGGACGAACAGCGGCAAAAGCTGGAATCAGAAGGTCATCAGATCGTTCAAAAAGGAAAACGCCTGCTTGTGTTCGGCTATGAAGACAGCCTGGCGGATCTTCGTGAGTAGGCAAAACCGCGTGCACACAATCTTTGCAAAATTATGCTGGCGGTGAACTGAAAACTGTGCCATATCATGAACAGTTGTTCAGCATTATCTAAAAAACCAGGCTGAACAAGTCTAAATCAACAGGGCCCCCCCAATTTTGACAGGAGAAAACGCATGATTCAACACTACCTGACATTCAAACGCAATTGCGCTGAGGCGATGGAAACTTACACTAAAGCATTCGATGCTGAGATAACCTGTAAGTGCACATACGCCGATGCCCCGGAAGATCCCAACTGTCCAATCGCTGAGGCTGACAAGGGACTGATCATGCACGCCAGCATCCGCGTTGCAGGTGCCGACATCATGTGCGCTGACACTTCAGAATGTTGCGGTGAATGCTCGACAGGCACCAATATGTACGTCAGCTTTGGCTCCGACGATGCAGCAAAAGTCCAAAAAGCCTGGGACATCCTCGCAGAAGGCGGCAAAATCTACACCGCGCTTGCACCGACATTTTTTGCTGCTCTCTATGGCGCGCTGCAGGACAAGTTCGGCATCAATTGGATGTTCATCTACGAGGAAAAACAATAAACTTTTGAATCTGTCAGATATTGGCGCGCCCTATTTGTGGTGCAAAGCCCCACAAATACGGGCCTGCCCGCACGCTATTTGGCCCATGGGCCAAATACGCGCGCGGCGAAGCGCTATCCCTGGCCATTCCGGCCACGGATACGCGCTCGCAAATTTTACTTGTAGAACAGGACACGTCAGACGCGACAAAACCATCAAAAATTGTAAGACAGCCGGACTCAATGTTAAATGTGCCCAGACTCCCGATGGCGTATGCACCGTGAATGGCCTGACCATCACCTGTTCGGATTGATTTCGTGGCGCCCAAGAACCATTTCAGGGGGCAGGAATATCCTGTTCAGCATCTGCTCTCAATGTCGTTCACAGGACTTACCCCATGCTCCCTGATCACACACATCAAATACAACGGCGCGTGTGACCATAGATTCGTTCGTAATGGCAAAGCATAAGTTCCTCACTATCGTTATAAAGATGCATGCCATTACCTTCGCAATACCTGAACATCTCACAATTTTCGCATTTGCCCTTTTTGGCCCAATCCCGATTTCTGAATTTTTGAAAACGATTGTCCCAAACATCCATGAAGTCATCTTTATAAATGTTTCCCTGATCAAAATTGGCACGAATACTGGTGCAACCTGAAATACTGCCGTCTATTCGAATGCCTGCTATAAAGACACCCGCATTACAATGGAAGGGTCTGTCGCGCACCTCCATCTCATAGCCTCCCAGGAAACCCTCGCAACCATAACTACACGCAATGCGTCCTTCCTCCCGGGTTGTCTTGATGAAATCCATGAGTTCTCTAAACTGATCATCGGGCAATTGCATAAAATCGCCCTGTGCGCCTCTCCCCACCGGAAAAACCGTAAACAATCGCCACGCTTTGAGTCCTCGCTCAATGAGAAATTCCTTGAATGCATGCAACTGCTTAATATTATTCTGGTTTACACACGTCACAACGTCATAGACAATCTCTGGCGCCTGAATCATGAGATCCAGGGCACGCACTGCGCGCCTGAAGCTGTCTTCATTTCGCCGAATATAGTTGTGATCCGCTTCGAACCCATCAAGACTCAGCGTTATCGAGTGCAAACCCGCTCGCAACAACGACTCCATGCGCTTCTCATCAAGTGCCATGCCATTCGTTACCAACCCCCAGGGAAACTCGCGACGGTAGAGGGCAAGGCCAACCTTTTCGATATCATCGCGCAACAGCGGCTCACCGCCAGTCATAATGATCATGCATTTGCGCGAGTCGATATGCGGCTTAATGGAATCAATGACACGCATAAAATCATCAGCAGGCATGTCTGGCACACACGAACTGGATCTGCAGTCACTGCCGCAATGCCGACAATTCAAGTTACATCGTAACGTGCACTCCCAAAACAGCGACATCAACGGATGCTTCCCGACCCATTCGTCGTGCAAATCGCGACAATAATCCAGCACTTCTCGCTTTTCCGCCGTCAATTCAGGTATGTCAGCCATGCATCCTCTCTTAAATGTCATTCACACACAGCTCTGTTGCAAGGTCACTTCTCGCTGGCATCACACTCATCAAAGCAGGCAAGAACACAACCGCTATCATAACCCGTGCATTTTTCATAGCAAAGCACATCACAATCGCAGGCCTGAGGGGTATTGTCCAAATCTACACAACTTTTAGGCCTGAATTCACCGTATGGCATACCATAGCACGCTGTAAGCGTGAATGCTGCCGCAACACCCATGCCGATGAGACCCAATTTCTTATGTGTGTTATTCATCAATAGCTCCTGCCCAAAACGCGGAGAATCTCTCACTCATCTGCTGGTCGTTCAGTATGTCGTTCAAGGACGAAGTCCTTCGACAGGCTGAAGCGTGCGCTACACCAAGTTGGTTTGCAACTCCCTTTTTTGAAATCGGAGATATGTATTGACACAGACTGGCCGTCAAATCGTCCATTTGCATCGCCGTCTTGGTCTTCAAGAACGAGGCTTATGCTTTCACTGTGTTTTCCCCCTTGCCAATTCAATGTGTATTCGCCTTTAGCATCGGTGGTAGTGTTTGCTTGCAAACGCACACAATAGGGTTCATTGGATTCATCGGCACAATATGGCTTCTCAGACGCATCCTCACATCGGGGTTGCACGGATGGATCATCGCAAATTGGGGTAGAATTCTCGCAACGAGCATAAGTGCCGAATGCATGGTCACCATGCGCACAACTAGCTTTGGACGCCCCCCACCCCACATACGGGTCAGCTACCGCGACCAAAACATTTGGAATCGGATTGTCATCGGAATCCATGACTTTTCCCTTTAAGGAAAATTCAGTATACGGCGTGCCATATGCCTCTTCAAATCCAAAGCACGCAGTAAGCGTCAACACTGCGGCAACGCCCGTTCCGATGAGACCCAATTTCTTATGTGTGTTATTCATCTGCTGATCCGTTGTGAGGTTACTCCTCGTTGGTTTCACACGCATCAAAGCATGCCGGAATACAATTGCCATTATCAGAACCCATGCATTTTACGTAGCAAAGCTCATGACAATCGCATGTTTCAGGATAATCCACGCAACGCTTGGGGCTGAATTCATCGTATGGCATACCATAGCACGCTGTGAGCGTGAAGGCAGCGGCAACGCCCATTCCGATGAGTCCCAATTTCTTATGTGTGTTATTCATCAACAGCTCCTGCCCAAAACGCGGAGAGTCTCTCACTCGTCCGCTGGTTGTTCAATATGTCGCTCAAGGACAAAGTCCTTCGACAGAGTGAAGCCTGCGCCACACCCACTTGCCTTGCAACTTCCTCTTATGAACTCAGAGTAATTCATCGAAACAGATTGGTCTTTAAACAGCCCATTTGCACTGCCATCCTGGTTTTTAATAACTAAGATTTTGCTTTCAACGTCACTTTCCCATGCACCATGTTCATTCCAACGCAACGTGTATTCGCCTTTAGCATTGGTGGTACTTTTCCACACCTCTGCACAATAGGGTATATCGGATCCATCTGCACAATATGGCCCCCCAAACGCGTCCTCACATTGGGGCTGCACGGATGGATCATCACATATTGGGGTGGAATTCTCGCAACGAGCGTAGGTATCGAACTCTTGGTCGTCACTTGCACAACTAGCCTTGGGTGACCACCATTTTTCACGTGGGTCAACTACCGCTACTGAGATATCTGGAATCGGTTTGCCATCGGAATCCGTCACTTTTCCCTTTAAGGAAAATTCAGCGTATGGGGTGCCATACTCCACTATGCACGCTGTAAGTGTGAACACAGTAGCAACGCCCATTCCAATGAGGCCCAGTTTCTTATGTGTGTCATTCATGCACAGCTCCTGCCAAAGGCAACACGGCCCTCTTTTTTGAACACAAACAAATATCTGTGCCTCAGTGAACTGTACCTAAAAGGTATGGGATTTCAATACAAAATTTCTTCGGAGCTTTGCTGTATCGCCGCCTGTTGGCGGCGCCCTGCCCGCCAACACAGCCTGCCGATCTCGCGCTGTTTGGCCCTGACCAAATACCCGCGCGGCTCACGCTATCCTTGCCATTCTGGCTGCGGACACGCACTCGCTCCCCATTCAAATACATCGACGCGTGTGACCATAAGCGATTCTGTGCCCCCCCAACGACAACACACCTACTCGGCGACACATATAAATGTCCTCCCCCTGAACAATTCTATGCTCATGATGCAATTAGCGACATAAGATGCACGAGAATCATCGCAAATTGCGCCTATAACGCCCTTGTATACAGAACTACCATCTTCAGTGCGTCCAAACCACTCAAGTTGGCTCAAGTGCACCAGCTTAGGATTATTACAGCCCAAATCGAAAACAGCCCTATTACGTACACTGCTCTCGGCAGCCTTTAAAAGCCTTTCCTGTTCAGTCCCCCCCGTCCGAGCTTCACTTGCCTGAGCTCCTCTTGGCACCACCGCATAACTATAACACGATGTGCTTAACACAGTTATGAGAAACAGGATTATGGGGCGTACATTGTTCAGCGTTTTCATGGTTCCCTCCCTAAGGTGTTTGTTCTAACAGCCGACGGCTCGACCGCACCTGAAGAGACCACAGACATGCACAACTCGCTCCAACAAAAGCAAAAAACGCCGTTTTGCCAACCACCCATTTGTACATTGTCATCTGTACATTGAACAAAAAAAGCCGGCGACGACCTACTCTCCCACGCAGTCACCCACGCAGTACCATCGGCGCTAGAGAGCTTAACTTCCGAGTTCGGGATGGGATCGGGTGTGGCC
>Ga0209737_10001327_pt1 | contig 17904 bp, 20 predicted proteins | sample TergutCu122P3_FD_187284 | JGI IMG/M metagenome (GOLD analysis project Ga0209737, IMG submission 187284) | Cubitermes ugandensis P3 segment gut microbial communities from Kakamega Forest, Kenya - Cu122 P3 (SPAdes) (version 2) | ecosystem: Host-associated > Arthropoda: Insects > Digestive system...
CCATCCTGCAGGGATATTTTCAACAACACATTCCACAATTCCGCCTGCTGAATCGCTTTCTGCAATACACTGTTCAATTGTTTCTTCCCATCGAAGGCTTCCGCCAATTTCAAGGATACGGGCTGTGACCGACGCCGGCATTATGATTTTTTTGGCAATCACACCCGCTGCTACCAATCCTGTGGTGATACGTCCAGAAAAATGCCCGCCGCCACGGTAATCGGCAAAACCACAGAATTTCACTCCTGCAACGAAATCTGCATGTCCCGGACGGGGAATATCAGTAACCTGTTCATAATCGCCCGAACGGGTATTTGTGTTTTCGAACAGAATCAAAACTGGTGCACCGGTAGTGAACCCATTGAATACACCCGACATAATTTTCGGGATATCGGCTTCGATACGTGGCGTGGAACCCCTACCTCCACTGCGGCGCCGCGCAAGATCAACATCAAAATCAGCCTCCTGCACGGCAATGCCCGGCGGACAGCCATCAATGCAAACACCTGTACACCTGCCGTGTGATTCGCCGAAAATTTGAACACAAAAAAGTCTTCCGAAATGATTCATCACTTAACTTTTCAAATTTTGGAACGCATGGCTTTGAGATGTCGAATACTTTTATCGGTTGAAAATTGTTTATATTCATCCGATTCAACTGCATAAATGGCTACTTTTCCTTCGGAGTTAAAGTGAATACCCCAGCCATAACGTTTTCCCAGCGGCGACGTTCGCAAACAAGGCTGTCCCCTGGCGAAAAAACGTTCTTTCTCTTTGTCCGTTTGATTTGATGAAATACCCTTTTTCAGGGCATGGACGTGGAATATCAGTTCGTCGGAAGTGTATTGGTAGGAATGATCCCTCACCATTTCAAAAATGATGCTTACTGCAGTTTTTTCAACTTTTTGCGGCGGCGCTTCAGCAATCGCAACTGGACAATCATCTGCCACTTCAATAAAAGAATCGAAATAAATGGTAGTGTGCATAAACTATTAACAATTAACATTTTTTTACCATATAATAACAATCGTTCCCAGTGCAATGAGCAGGCCTCCGGCAATTACTTTCGGGTCGGCTGGCTCTTTCAGGAAGAGAAAAGCCAGCAGCATGGCAAAGACAACGCTCAATTTATCAATAGGCGCTACTTTCGATACATCGCCTGTCTCTAATGCCTTGAAATAAAATATCCAGGATAGTCCGGTGGCAATACCTGACAGTACCAGAAACAGGATATTGTTTTTCGACAAATCGCGCACATCCCTCATTTGCCCGCCAATCCAAACGATACCCCATGCCATGATTAATACTACAAAAGTACGCACCGCAGTGGCTACATTACCGCTGATACCGCGTACGCCAGCTTTCGCTAAAATGGCGGTCAAGGCTGCAAAGAGAGCAGATAATATGGCATAGAATTTCCACACTGCATTAAACTTTCAGCGGTTTTCGCGACCAGAAGAAGCCAAGCGACAATCCCGCAATGATGTGCCAGATGCCCCACCATGCCGCAATAAAAGCCATTCCGCCAAGTCCGTTGAATAAAAGTGGATTAAATATCAACACCAAACCCAAACCCGAATTTTGGATGCCGGATTCAATGGTAAGTGTGCGTCTGTTTTGATCGGAAAGTTTGAACAACGTTGCATAGCCATATCCTAAATAAAACGCCAATCCGTTATGTACCAGTACAAGCAGGAATATCAGGTGGATATACATCAAAAAGTAGTTGATATTTGCAGATAACGCTGCAAAAATGTATCCAATGAAAATGAGGATGGAGAGAATGGTAATCGGTTGTTTAATCTTTTGAGTCAGTACAGGAAATTTTGAAGCAAACCAGATTCCAAGCACAATTGGAATTCCCACCAGAATGAAAACGGTTTTCAGCATTTCCCACACATCTATGGTGAACGGTATGACCAATTCAGACGCCTTGGAATATAGTGTTCCCCAAAACCAAAAATTAAACGGGGTCATAAAAATGGCCATGATGGTTGCTATTGCAGTAAGACTGATGGATAACGGCATGTTCCCTTTTGCCAGTGAAGACATAAAATTGGATACATTCCCTCCGGGACAGGCCGCTACAAGTATCATTCCCATGGCAACGCTTGGAGTGGGTCTGATGATCAATATCAAAATAAAAGTCATTGCAGGAAGCAGGATAAATTGTGAGGTCCATCCTATGAGCAGAAGTTTCCAGTTTCTTCCCAGATCTCTGAAACCCTTCACGTCCATTCCCAAAGCAACACCGAACATAACAAATGCAATGGTAATGTACATAAACAACAGACTCCCATTGCTGAAATTCAGCCTTATCCAGTCGAGTTTTTCAAGATTGGCCTTCACATGCAGGTCAATTTTTTCAATTGTTCCCTGAGTCAGTTCCACCCGGTGCCGCTTGGTATAATACCAGTCAGCGCTTGAAATGGATAAATCAGGAGTGGCCGGAGGTTCAAGAGTTCGTAAAAGTTCGTTCGCTTCTTCGGTGGTCATTCCGATTCTAAGATAAGAAATAGGAGAAACGGTTTCGTCTTTCTTATCCTTTTCTTTTTTTATTTTTATCTTACGGTTTCTTTCAAAGAGTCTGATGTCAGAAATTTTTCCGTTGACAAACACCGCTTGATCTCTATCAAAAAACCACCGGTGGACAGTTTCCTTTTTAGTCGGTTCCCCGACAGCACGTAAAAGAGCTGTTGAATCAATACCGATTGGAATAGATTTCAATTTGTTGGCAATGTTCTGTGCTTCTGCGTGATTGCTAAAAATGAAGAAAAAAGCAAGCATAAAGCAAATTCCCAAACGCTTCAAACTAATAAATCCTGAAATAGTTACATTTTTGTTTTGTGTAATGATCTGCATGTTATTTTGGTTTTTAAGTAATGAACACCGCAAAATTATACAAAAATAGAAAATGTCAAATTTTTTTTTGATTTTTTTTTTCATTTTTTTAGGGAGACGTTATTGGAAAGCGTCATGAAAGAAAGACCCGCCAGGAATGAAGGTTATATGTTTCATCTGTTTAAATTTAAAATTTCTGTATCCTTGAAAACTCCAATCCCGTTGAGTACGGGACAAGCAAGCGATTCTTCGATATGAACCCTCAATTTTTGTGTTGTCAACATTGGGAATCGCAAAATTCGTTTATATCCGATGGTGGTTTGGCGTTTGATATGTTGCCATGCACTACCGTCGAAGTATTCCACACTGAACGTTTTTACCCGTTGCCCCAGCGGGATGTATTCCTGAAGCATTAACCGGTTGAATGTTTGCGGCTTACCAAAGTCGATTTCAATAGTCGCCGAAAATTGGTCGTCATCCGTAGTCCAATAGGTATCAAATTTTCCGTCGATGAGGTTTTTCGCTCCGTATTTTGACGACAGTCCGCGAGTGTGATTGGCTGTAATCTTTGCGCTATTAGCAAGATTAACCGCAAACGTTTCGTCGATGATTCTGCGGAACTCCATCAATCGCGATGAATCGTTGGGATGAATCAATCCGCGCCGGTCAGGCGGAACATTCAACAGCAGGTTACTGTTGCGCCCCACCGAAGTATAATAAATGTCTACCAAATGAGCCAGCGATTTCACTCTTTCATCTGTCGAAGCGCTATAAAACCAGCCGGGTCGAATCGATACATCCGTTTCAGCCGGAAGCCATGCTGCGCCTCCTTCTTCTCCTTCGTTCAATATTTTGGCAGGAGGAGCGCCTATTCCCGGTTCAAACCCTTTAACGTTCATGGTCGACCAGTTGGTTTCGCCGGCAACCCCTCTTTCGTTTCCCATCCATCGGCAACCCGGGCCTACATCACTGAATATAATCGCGTGAGGCTGATTCCGGTAAACGGTTGCATTAAACAAATCCCAGTCATATACCTGTCTTTTTCCATTAGGGCCTTCGCCGTTTGCTCCGTCGAACCATTGTTCAAAAACATGCCCGCAGTTAGACAAAACTTCATCCAGTGTACTGGAAAATATTTGGTTGTATTCCGGAGTGCCATACGCAGGATGATTCTGGTCCCATGGTGAAAGGTAAACGCCAAACAGTAAGCCATACTCCCTGCAAGCCTCCGACAATTCTTTCAACACATCGCCTTTTCCGTCTTTCCAGGCGCTTTCGCGTACAGTGTGCGTACTGTAGTTGCTGGGCCACAGGCAAAATCCGTCATGATGCTTGGCGGTGATGATAATGGCCTTCATTCCGGCGGCTTTGGCTGTTGCAGCCCATTGCCGGCAATCCAATGCAGTGGGGTTAAAAACTTTCGGGTTTTCCTTGCCATCACCCCATTCAACGTCGGTGAAGGTGTTCGGCCCGAAATGGATAAACATGTAATACTCCAACTTTTGCCACTCAATTTGATATTGGTTGGGCACAGCGCCAAAAGGAGCCGGAGGTTCAGGTGAAGTGCAGCCTGTTAAGACAAAGAATACAAGGCATAACAGCCTAAAGAATTTTGATTTCATTGTTGATAAATTTTGTTTTTAACATCCTAAAACAGTCACATCGCCATACTGTTCCCAAGAGGTACGTTCGTCCCATGGTGGTCTTATATTCTTGGGGCGACGATCGAAAATAACCAGATAAACACCGGTAATATGCTTATGACATCCCACTGGGGGCACAAATGTCTGACGGTAACGGGTCACCTGTTTCAATGAGTTTCTCGAGCCATGATCATTTGTTCGCGCGCTTCCATGATATGCTTCAATTCTACGGTTTCTACGCATTCCTGATCAAGAATACGCATGGTTGCCCGCATAAGTAATGAATTGACAATTCACGGTTGCCCTCCGGACTGTTCATAAACGTAATCCAAAGCCTCCTGCGTGATTTGTTGACCGTTTTCTTCCGTTCGTTGAGCAAAAAGATGAGAGATATCATCCTTTTGAAAATTGGATAAACTTGACGAATAATACAATAAGCGGTTTGGGAGCAACAAGTTCAGCCCACCGTCGCAAAACAATATCCAAGGTACTTGTAGGATCAGGATTGCAGGGTCCTGTGGTATTGAAAAAACGAAGTTCCCGTTTCATTTTATTCCTTAAAATAACATAGCAATGGTACGGTCATCGTATTTTCCGGGCGTCCAAAAATCGAGCCATTTTAGCAGGTCTTCGCCTACATCATTTATTTTCCCTTTGAAATTCACCTTCGAATTGATGTCTTCCCAAAACCTGTTCAACAATTCGACTCTTGGCAGGTTGGCTTCGCCTTCAAACTTAGGATCACTTACGCCATTTGTCATCAGAAAAAGCGCTGAAAAATCGTCGATAATGGTACAGTATATTCTCTGTGCCAGCCCGGAAGGTTCGAGTATACCGGGCGTAGTCAGGAAAAGTTTCATCTTAGGATGTTCGTTTCCTTCCATCAGGTTAGCATACCATTCGTTTTTATGATAAACGCAGGCAGCGCCATCTCCAACTCCAAAAGTTCCGATCAACCAGCCAAATTCAAATTTTTTGCAAATACACATCAACAAAGTGGTAGCATAGTCTTCGGGTTTACGCTCAAATTTTGCTGCTTCATCCACTATGTCACTGTATGCATCCGCTACTGCCGAGGCAATGATACTTTGAAGTTTTCCCATTATTTCTTTGCGCAGACGTTCCATTTTTATCCAGGTGTAGCGGATGGTTAATTTGTTCAATTTTCTTGATTGTAGCGCCAATCGTTCAAGAATAGATTCCACAGCACTAACGCATGCGATTTTCGATCCCTGCCGTGAATATTTTGCTTTTCCTGCCCCATCGGCTACAGCAAGCGCATACCATCTTGTATGGTGATCGTATTGAACAAAAAAATCGTCTTCACGGATTTTCCCTTTCTCAATATGCTGGTGACCCCGCTTGCTGGCAGCAGCAATATCTTTTTTCAACCTTTTTCCTTTGCCCCTGTTCACAGCAATGGTAAACGCACTGTCGTTGGGTTTCCAGTAAGGATCACTTTCATTCGGCTCCTTGATTGGGAAATTGTATTCATCTTCCACAATGAGTCTTAGTGTGTGGGAAGAGAGTTCCTCCATTCCCAATTCATTGTATTCCCTGATATTGAATTGCAAATCGAACGAACCGCTTTTTTTGGGGACTCCGGTAATCTGATTTTTATCAGCGAAATAATGCAGGCCGATTTTTTCGAGGCCAGTACACGAACAAACAGCCATAGGGTTTGATGACAAAACATCACCGCCAATATACGTCACATAAGGGCGTCCGGCTTGTGCTTTGGGCAAGTTGCCCGGCATGAAACCGGTGTAAATATTTTTATTTATAATTTTATCTTCATCCATTTGATTAGGATATTATTTTTATGTTTACCTTTGCGCCGGGAAAATTCCCGAAAAGATCATTATTAAAAAATAATAATAACCTGTATGAAATCATCATCCATCACCAAGATTTGTTTATTGGCCAGTACTTTACTTTTATCCAATTGCTCGGCAAATGGTCCTGCAAAGATAGAGGTTTTTACCGAATTTGGTAACATAGAATTAATATTATTTGAAAAAACACCTCAGCACCGTGATAATTTTATCAAACTGGTCAAGGAAGGTTTTTATGATGGTACTCTGTTCCATCGAGTTATCAAAGAGTTCATGATTCAGGGCGGCGATCCCAACAGCAAGAGCGCTATGGCTGGTACCCGATTGGGTATGGGCGATCCGGGCTATACGATTCCTGCTGAAATTGTCCCTGAATATTTTCACAAACGCGGTGCGCTGGCGGCTGCCCGTACCAACAATCCCATGAAAGCCTCTTCGGGTTCGCAGTTTTACATTGTACAGGGAAAGATATTCACAGATGATGAGTTAGATCAGGTCAATGTACGAATCGGTACACAACTTGCTCAGCAGATGTTAATCCAGTTCCAAAAGGAAGAAGAAGAAGCCATGCAAAAAGCCGGGCAAAAGGTTGATGCTGATTCGGCGCAGATGCGTGCATACCGGAAAGCGTCAGCCTGGCTGAGCGAAAATCCTTACCGCATGCCTGAAGAATACCGTCAAGTATACAAAACTATCGGCGGCACGCCACATCTTGACGGTGAATATACCGTATTTGGAGAGGTAATCAAGGGAATGGAAGTAATCGACAAAATAGCTGAATTGGAAACCGACGATTACAATCGCCCAAAAAACGATGTGAAAATCTTAAAAATAAGGGTGAAGTAATCCCCTGGTTAAGTTGAGGTATTGGCAATAGTCTCTTTTGCAACGGGCAGGTATGCAACGGTAAAGTAGAACGACGACCCCGTTCCGCTGTTCGATTCCACACGTATATCACCGCCCCTCAACTGTACGACGTAAACGCACCGGATCAATCAAAGCGACACAGACATCATAAATTTACTGTCGTCGAGAATCAGCACTATCTGTTTTTTGTTGCTGGTTTGCAAATATTTTACTTTGATGCAGCAAAATCAAATTTTTCTCGTCTTAATAGTTGAATAAAACATCACAACAAAGCATGGTCGCCCTGTCAGTGTTTCATAAGGATAAAAAATCTCCGGCATTTCAGCGGGATTTGTACAAGCTCCATTTCCGGAGACTCTACAACACCTGCCTGCGAATTGTCGGAAATCCGATGGACGCCGAAGAGGCCATGCACGATGTGTTCTTAAAGATATTTGACCATATTGACGGTTTGCAGGACGAAAAGGCATTTATTTCGTGGAGCCAAAGAATTGCTATCCGGACATCGATTGACAGAGTACGCAGGATCAATCAGGTTTTCGTTCCGTTAGACGAACAATTTCCTGTCGCCTGTCAGGAGCCGGAAACGGAAATGGATGAAGAAATAGAACTGTCCGTTGATGCAATCAAACGGGAAATGAGCCGCCTGCCCGATGGTTACCGTATTGTGCTATCAATGCGCCTGTTAGAGGAAATCGAGTTCGATGAAATAGCCCGAACGCTGCAAATCAAGGAATCGACCGTTCGTTCGCAATATGTTCGTGGACGCGAAAAGTTAGCAAGTTTATTAAAAAAAAAGAATTATGAATCCTTTAGAAGAATTTATCAGTAATCACAAGATTCTGTTCGACGAAGAACCCCCAACAGGACATTTCGAGCGGATGCAGGAAAAAATGAACCGGAAATCCGGACGAATTTTCGCATTGCGCTTGGGTTTGTCCATTGCCGCATCTATTGCCATTGTGTTTTCTGTTTGGCAATTTTACAAAAAGCAAAACGGAACTACGATATGCGAAAATGCTATCGACATGAAAATATGTTATTTAGAAAGAATGGATGCAGTAGTAGGCCAGATAGAGGCGCTTATCAGGGATTTTGACCAATGGGACAGGCAAGAAGTAATGAACGATGTGCAGAACATCATCGACTCTGTCAAAGACAACTTTGAAAGCGAAATACCTGAAGAACTGCCTGACGATCTGGCAAAGGCAATCCTTTCTGACTATTACCGGAAAAACCTGGAGAGTTTGGAAATGATTGCGGAATTAATTGCGAATTAATTTTTTTTATTCAAATTAACATTGTATATTTGTCGAATAAACAATTAAATCAAAAAAGAATGAAAAGGATAGTATTTATTGGTGTTTTCGTATTTCTGGCTGGTTATGTTTTTTGTCAGGCTCCCCTGGATAAGGAACAGCAAAAAAAAGTAAAAGAAATACATAAGAATATCTCGAAAGAACACGATGGTATTTTGAAGCTTCAGACTCTGACGGTCGATGAAAAAAAATCACGTGTTGACGCCACAAAAAGTGCAAGGGATGCTCAATTGGCAGATGTGTTGACTTCAGAGCAAATAGATGCTGTGAAGGCAAAGGATCCAATCGACTGGAACAAAATCTATCTTACGATAGAGAAGCAGGAAAAGTCACGATTGAAATCCGAAATGGACCAAAGACTGAAAGAGGTCGATAAAGAAGTCAAAGATCTTAAAGGTCAGCAAGACGATGTCAAAAGACAGATGAGCGACTTGAAGAAGAAGGACAAAGACCTCAGTGCACAGCAAAAAGAGCTGAATGCGAAAAAGAAATCGATCAAAGCCGAGTACAAGTAAAAAAAAGGAATTGTGGCAAGTTAAAAAAAGAGGCTGTCTGATCAGACAGCCTCTTTTCATTAACGATACAGGATCATCACTCCTTTTCTTCGACCTCTGTTTCAGCTGATACATCAACTTCGGAGATCAATTTTTCTGTTGCTTGAATTTCTATTGGTTTGGTCTTCACTTCTTCCAGCACTTTAGCATCTTCTATTGCTGAAGTTCCTTTAACAGTTTTGGTTGGGGTAACTGAAGATTTAGTATTTTTTTCGCCGGCTGGAACTGCAGCCGATGCTATTACGCCTGCCTTTTTACCTCCACCGCGACGGCTGCGGCGAGTTGTCGTTTTCTTGGTTTCCTTTGACTCCAGCATGTTTTGGTTATAGTCAACCAATTCGATGATACATATTTCAGCGGCGTCGCCTTTGCGGAATCCGGTTTTCAGGATACGGGTATATCCGCCGGGACGCTCCATGATTTTCGGGGATATTTCGCGAAACAGTTCTGATACAGCATTCTTATCCTGCAGGTAGGTGAATACCGTTCGGCGCGAATGGGTAGTGTCTTCTTTTGAACGGGTAATCAAAGGTTCTACGTATGTTCTGAGTGCCTTGGCTTTAGCAACGGTGGTCGTGATACGCTTGTGCATTATCAGCGATGAGGCCATATTGGACAACATTGCTTTACGGTGCGTATCGGTACGTCCGAGATGATTGATTTTTCTTGCGTGTCTCATTTTTTGATTTATTCCTTATCTAATTGATATTTTGTTATGTCCATACCGAAATGCAGTTTACTCCTATCGAGTAATTCGTCGAGCTCGGTAAGTGATTTTTTTCCGAAATTACGGAATTTCAACAGATCGTTTTTGGTATATTTGACCAGATCCCCCAGTGTTTCTACTTCGGCTGTTTTCAAACAGTTGAGTGCGCGCACGGAAAGATCCATATCCGACAACTTTGTTTTGAGTTGCTGGCGCATTTTGAGCAGTTCCTCATCGAACTCTTCAGTCAACGGTTTTTCTTCGATTTCGACTGTTATCCGTTCGTCAGAGAAAAGCATAAAATGATGAATCAATATCTTGGCTGCTTCCTTGAGCGCTTCCTTTGGATGAATGGAACCATCGGTTTCGATTTCAAACAGCAATTTTTCATAGTCCGTCTTTTGTTCTACACGATAAGGCTCTATCGAATATTTGACGTTGATAATTGGCGTAAAAACCGAATCAATGGCGATCAGTCCTATTACGGCATTTTCCTGACGGTTTTCTTCAGAAGGAACGTAACCGCGACCTTTTTCGATGGTGAATGTAAAATCAAGTTTCGTTTTCGGATCCATGTGGCAAATCACCAAATCAGGGTTCAGCACCTGAAAAGCAGTCATTGTCTGGGCCAGGTCGCCGGCTTTAAACTTATCGCCTCCCGTGATTTTGATATTTACCGTTGCACTGTTGGTGTCTTCAACAAGCTGTTTCAAACGTATTTGCTTGATATTTAATATTATTTCGGTTACATCTTCTACCACTCCCGGGATGGAGGAAAATTCGTGCAACACACCTTCGATTTTGACCGAAGTGATGGCAAAACCCTCTAACGAAGACAACAGAATTCTCCGCAAGGCGTTACCGATGGTGAGACCGTAACCGGGTTCAAGCGGGCGAAATTCAAATTTGCCGAATTTGTCGTCCGATTCGAGCATCACCACCTTATCGGGGCGTTGAAAATCTAATATTGCCATGTTATTTATTATTATTTTGAATACAATTCTACAATCAGTTGTTCCTTGATGTTTTCAGGAATTTCGCTTCTTTCAGGTACATTCAGAAACTTACCTGACATGGTAGCGGAATCCCACTCCAACCAGGAATAGCGCGACTGTCGTCCTACGCAACTGGTTATGACTTCCAGCGCTTTGGAGCGTTCGCGAACACCTATGGTCATACCACTTTTTACCTCGTATGACGGAATATTGACAACTTCGCCATTGACCGTTATGTGGCAATGGGTGATTAATTGACGGGCGGCGGCACGCGAACGCGCTATACCGAGGCGGAAAACTACGTTGTCTAACCGCGATTCGAGCAACTGCAGCAACACTTCGCCGGTGACGCCGTGTTTGCGGTGCGCTTTGTCGAACAGGTTGGCAAACTGGCGTTCGAGCACTCCGTAGGTGTATTTTGCCTTTTGCTTCTCCTTTAACTGAGTACCGTATTCCGAAGTCTTTTTGCGGTTTTTGCTTGCGCCGTGTTGTCCCGGAGGATACGGTTTACGTTCAAATGGTTTGTCGAAACCAAATATCGATTCGCTGAATTTTCTTGCTATTTTGGATTTTGGGCCGGTATATCTTGCCATTGTCTATTTTTGATTTTTGATTTTTTGATTGAAAATTAGACTCTTCTACGTTTTGCAGGGCGACAGCCGTTGTGCGGAAGCGGAGTAACATCCATGATTTCGGTTACTTCGATACCGGCGCCGTGAATGGTTCGGATAGCCGATTCGCGACCGGCACCGGGTCCTTTTACAAAAACCTTGACCTTGCGCAAACCTAAATCGTACGCTACTTTCGAACAATCAGCGGCGGCAGTTTGCGCTGCATAAGGGGTATTCTTTTTTGAACCTTTGAACCCCATCTTGCCCGCCGACGACCACGAAATAACCTGTCCTGTGTTATTGGCCAGCGTGACAATGATATTGTTGAACGATGCGCTGACATGCGCCTGTCCCATGGGTTCTACTTTTACAACTTTTTTCTTGGTGGTTGCTGACTTTTTTGCCATGATTCCTTTATCTTTCTAAAAATTATTTGGTAGCTTTCTTTTTGTTTGCAACAGTTTTCTTTCTGCCTTTGCGGGTACGGGCGTTGTTTTTGGTACTTTGCCCGCGAACAGGCAGCCCGATACGGTGACGAACGCCGCGGTAGCAACCGATGTCCATCAAACGCTTGATGTTCATCTGTACCATCGAACGCAATTCGCCCTCAACCTTAAAGTCCTCGTTGAGGATGGTACGGATTTTACTCAAATCCTCGTCGTTCCATTCCTGTACCTTTTTATCGAAATCGATACCGGCGGTACTTAATATTTTCCGTGCAGAGCTCCGTCCGATACCGTATATGTAGGTCAAACCTATTTCTCCGCGTTTGTTTTTTGGTAAATCGACACCAACAATTCTTGCCATATTGCTATTTTATCCTTGACGTTGTTTATACTTTGGATTCTTTTTATTAATCACATACAGGCGACCCTTCCGCCGCACGATCTTGCACTCCTCGCTCCTTTTTTTTACTGATGCTCTTACTTTCATTCGGTTTTTGGTTTAAAAAATTGGAGCGCAAAGGTACGGAGTTTTTTGAAATTAACAAGAAATGGAAAATTTTTTTGAAGAAATTTTCAAAAAAAACGAAAACCGACCCATAAGGATCGGTTTTCGAATCAATATATCAGTTCATCAGTGTTCAACAACAATCTGCTGCATGTAAGGATTTTTACTTACTCCATCGTAAGTATGGAGGTAATAGATCCCGTTAGGCAGATCGGATAAATTGAACTGCACCGTACCCCCTTTTGATGATGATTGACGCAACAAGTTACCCTGACCGTCGTAAAGACGAATGTCATAGATGAGGCTTGAATCTTGCGACCTTTCGCTTTCAGTGTTTTCTATTTCTACATAAAGCACGTCTTCTGCTGGATTGGGATAAATATTGGGAGGAGCAGGAGCAGAAGGCGGGTAAAGCGATACAGTAAGACCTTGATATAAATCGATGTAACCGCAAGTATTAGTCACTTTAACCTTAATGTCACCTTGGATAGCCGGAAGTGTGGGTGATTTTATTAAGGCAGCTTTAAACCATGCGTTAGTCAAACTCGAACTGTTGAGAGTGGCAATACTATTTGTAGTCGACCATGATGTCTGCGTAATGCCTTGCAAATTACACGGGTAACCAGATGAATATACCAATTCAGCTTCGAAGACCAGATTTGATATTTCGTAATTATACGGGTACGAAGTATTAAGTTTGAGCGAAGCAATAGGTGCACCAGCCAAAACGTTAAACCGTGGCAATTTAACTCCATTAACTGTTGCTTCAACCCATCCTGCGCCATTGGAAACACCTTTGAAAACTTTTGATGCACCTGTTCCGCTCACCTGCTGAAAATGTGAACTTTGATTCCATGTTGCAGTCATGTTTGCAGGAAAGTGATTGATAGTATAGGTAGCAGATGAATTGAGACAAAGGAGGGTAGACCCGGAATAAGACCATTTACTACCACGAATATTAAATGATGGATCGCCCAGCAGATTATATGCTTTCATGTAACGTTCCGTCCTTTTAGGGTTCAATCTTGACCAAAACCGCCGGTAATAACGTTTCATGCCCAAATTGGTTATTTCCCCAAGCCGTTCTCTATCAGTGATTGTTTCGCCAAGTATCTTATTTTCAATAGCAATATCACTGTTAATACAGGTTTCAACAGACGAACCAAAAAAACTAACGCCTCCTTTTCTTTGGATAAGCCATTGAGACCCAATACGTGCTGTATCGGTATAATTACCCGCTAAACAGGCAAATGAGAACACTAAGGGAAATATGGTATTACTACAACCAGATAAAAAAGTATCATTTATAGTAGATGGTGCAACATCCATAACTGTACGATTTGCATGACCTGAATAAACGAAAAACAGAGGATTGTCATTAAGCGCATTCTGTACCTGTGTTGTGTTTGGTTGGTCAAGTTTTTGGCTGTTATACCCTAATTTATTTAATGTTTTAATTGCTGGTTCGTGCGCTGATCTAAATTTCGATTCATAATATGACTTTAAAAAGACTTTGTCATGGCTACCGGCGACGAATTTTGCTTTTTTAGGAAGAATAGAAATGCTTTGTTCCATAAACATAGTTTTGGATATAATATTCTGAAGTTGTTTAGGTGTTTCAACCGGAAACCGACCCAACATCACATCGGCGAATAAATCGTTGCCGTGCAGGCAGGCGTATGGTAAATCGGTGAGGGGGTTGTTGATGCTATTACCCGTTGTATCACCCGCCGCTGCAGGTAATAATCTATAAATGCCCACAAGCAGTACAAAATCGGGGCGCGTACTTGTATTGTTGTATCGTGTTTGCAGGTAATTTTTAATACTTGTGCTGGTATTTCCGGTAACGCTGGTATTCACCATCGTTACCTGGTAGCCAAGACTACTCTTGTAGTTGACAAATGGATTCAGGGCGGCTTCAAACCCTGGTGTATTAGAAGTGATGATCAAATAGCGTCCGGTAAATTGTGTGCCGCCTCTGGGTTTTTCATAATTGACGAAAAAACCGGAAAGATAATCTGATTTGACAGAAGAAACAGAGTCGGATGACGTTTGTACGCCTCCTCTTGGCGGAGTGTAGGTTATCGTGAAGGTTACGCTTTTGACCACTGTGATGGTGTTTGCCTGAGGATTGTAGAGAAAAGGAAAAATTGACAGGGCAATGCCATTTTCGCCAAATACAATGTAGGGGTCCGATAATTTGTTGGTGTAGTTGTACAGACTTCCATTGGAAGCGTAATACGACTGGTCCAACTGAAAGGGCGACGAGGGCAAAACATAGTTGTCGTCCTGAGTGGGAACTACTCGCCGGTTGACGCTGATTGATTGTGTCACCAGATTGGAGGAAGAAACCACAAAGTTTGAAGCGCCCGATGGTACATGCAAATCAAGGGAATATTGTGGTAACTGCGGAAAGCCGGTATCATCTATATGCCCAAAATCATTGATTTTTATATACTTGAAAATTTCGTTGGTGCCAAAGGCATCCAATGTAGTGTCCCTCAACGCATAGGAAGGTAGCGTAAAGTTAACCTTAAAACCATTGGTGACTGTTGTAACCGTCACAGGGGATGATTGCGCAAATACAGAGAAAACTCCCCAAAAAAAGAAAAGTGCGAAAATAATTCTTGTTTTCATGTCTTTGATGTTTTTATTTGATAATTAAATTGATATGATTACTTTTTGATAATTTCCCATTGAAAAACATGTTTTTGGTCGTAAAAATCAGTTATACCCATACCAAAAACAATAGTTACACTACAGATTTTCTGGTCTTTAAAATGAGGCTTCAGTATAGTGGTATCACCGAATAAAGCGTTGTTTTGAGGGTCAAACGGGTTTTTCCCAGTTTCATCATATAAGTCCAAAAAACTACTTGTCAGAGTTTCACCATCAAAATATCCATCTCCTAATTCAAATTGGATACAAGGTTTATTATATTTATTACCTGCTTCAATCTTCAGATACATTCCTGTCCAACGTGGGTCTGTTACTTGGTGCAAATAGAAAAATAAGCTTGGAGGTACGCAAAAACATTTACAATTCCATCCATAGGACCATTCTTGAGTCATCTCGATAATTTCAATACGAAATGATAAAGTATCATAATTCTGGTTTATGAATGATAAAGTATCTCCTCTTCGATAGGGAAAATAATCGGAAAGATGTTCAGGGAATCCTGGGCAATGTATTTTACTACAGGATGTAAGCAATAAAATGTAAATGCAAAATATCGGAAAAATAATTCTTGTTTTCATGTCTTTGATGTTTTTATTTGATAATTAAATTGCTATGATTATTTTTTGATTTTTTTCCAATGAAAATCATGTTTCTGGTCGTAAAAATCGGTAATGCCTTCACCTTTAACAATCAATGCCCGTGATATTTGTATATCCGGATTTTCGAAAATTACAGAATCACCAAATAATGCGATGTTTTGGGGATCAAACGGGTCTTTACCTGTTTGATCGAAAAATAGTAAACTACTTGATCCTACTTGATCTTTAAAATCCCAATAGTTGTCAGTTGTGCCAAACCCAATATAGGATTTTTCATTATTATCAGAAAATAAGCGAATTACTCCACTAAGAATTACAGAAGAAATTATTAACCCGCCTGCTTCATCCATTGCTATATATCCCAGTTCTATAGCAAGAGATTTACTTATCAGACGATGAGCAATAAATGAAGATTCCGGCGAGTCGCAAATATATTGTCTGGTATCTTTAAATTTACTGGTTTCTCTAACCCAAAAGTATAAAGTATCATTATTCTGGTTAACAAACGAAAAAATGTCGTTTTTTTTATAAGGATAATAATCGGCAAGATATTCCGGGAAACCGGGGCAATGTATGCGACCGCAAGAATTAAGGAGCAAATACCCTATACAGCACATAAATAAGATAATTCTCGTTTTCATGTTTTGATGTTTTTTTTAGGTTATTAATTTGATATGATTATTTTTTGATTTTTTTCCAATGGAAATCATGTTTTTGGTCGTAAAAATCGGTAATGCCTTCACCTTTTACAATCACTACCCGTGAATTTTGTATTTCCGGGTTTTCTAAAATTACAGAATCACCAAATAATGCTCTGTTTTGCGAGTCAAACGGGTCTTTATCCTTTTCAGCATAAAAATAAAACTCACTCGGGCCAAATGGATTAATGGTGGTAAAGTCCAAATAATGATCGTCTAGTTGTATATTGATTTTGGGGGGTTCACGATTATCAGTATATATAACAATTTCTCCAGTTAGAATGATACTAGAAACAACTAATTTCCCCACTTTATCAGATAACGGACCATACCCCAATTCTTCAGCAAGGGATTCGCTTATCAGACGATGAGCAATGAATTTTAAAGTTAAAAATGACTTGCAGGTATTACCCGTTTTAGTACCCGGGTTTGTTCTGTATTCTGTATATTTAACGACTTCCCTAACCCAAAAGGTTATTGTATCATTATCCTGATTTTCAAATGAAAAAATATTTTTTGTTCTATATGGTAAATAATCGACAAGATGATCTGGAAATCCGGGGCAAATTTTACCTGTACAAGATGAAGGTAATAAACAAATAACACAAAAAAATGTTATGATGTACAAGCCTTTATTTTTTCTATATCTTAACGTTCGCATAATTCTCTTCCATTTTTCTTTTGAAGAAAATATAAACTACACACTCACTTATACCTAAACTTAATCCTCCCTTTCGTAAGGTCATACGGCGACATTTCGAGTTTTACCCTGTCACCGGGAAGGATTTTGATGTAATTCATCCTCATCTTCCCCGAAATATGGGCGGTTACGATATGTCCGTTTTCCAGTTCGACCCGGAACATGGCATTTGATAATGCCTCCAGTATCGTACCATCCTGTTCTATTGAAAGTTGTTTGGCCATATTAAAAATGACGTACTACTTTTTTTATTTATGATTCAATTTATCTTCTAAAAATGAAAACGTTGACAGAACTTCTGCCTTTTGTTCTCCCACTACCACTGTTAACTCAAAATGCGCCGACGGCTGATTGTCTCTTGTACGGATCGCCCATCCGTCGCGCTCTTCGAAAACCTTTCGCGTACCCCTGTTGATCATCGGCTCGATGCACAACACCATGTTTTTTTGCAGCCGCACTCCGGAACCTCTTCTCCCGAAATTGGGAACTTCAGGTTTCTCGTGCATTGCTGTTCCTATGCCGTGGCCTACCAGGTCGCGCACCACCGAATAACGGTTGTTTTCGGCATGTTGCTGTATGGCAAACGCTATATCGCCTATCCGGTTGCGCGTATTTGCTTTTTCGATCCCAAGCAACAAGCATTCACGTGTCACTTTCAGCAACTTGCGGGTTGGCTCGTCAATTTCGCCCACTGCAAAAGTGAAAGCGCTGTCGCCGTAATAACCGTTCAGTTCCACGCCGCAATCTACCGATACAATGTCGCCCTCCTTCAGTACTATTGACTTGGACGGTACTCCATGCACTACCTGGCTATTGACCGAGGTACACAATGTTTTCGGATAGTCTCTGTACCCCTTGAATCCCGGTTTGCCGCCATGATCGCGAATGAACTCTTCTGCGCGGACG
>Ga0209737_10001329_pt1 | contig 17898 bp, 12 predicted proteins | sample TergutCu122P3_FD_187284 | JGI IMG/M metagenome (GOLD analysis project Ga0209737, IMG submission 187284) | Cubitermes ugandensis P3 segment gut microbial communities from Kakamega Forest, Kenya - Cu122 P3 (SPAdes) (version 2) | ecosystem: Host-associated > Arthropoda: Insects > Digestive system...
AAGACCAAATAACGATTTTTTACTCAACTTTTCATGAAACACAAAATAACCAAAAAGAACAGTAACCAGTATACTTAACTTATCTATAGGAACAACCATGCTAACAGGGCCTTCTTGTAGTGCACGATAAAAACATAGCCAAGAAAATCCCGTGGCAAGTCCAGATAACCCAATAAAAATCCAACTGCACTTTTTAATTTGCACTATATCCCCATGCTTTCTTTGCATAAAAACAATCAACCAAGCCATGACAAGAACAACCACCGTCCGCACTGCCATACCTAAAGTGGAATCTACACCAACTATACCAACTTTACTTAAAAGGGCTGCAAAACTTGCAAACACAGCTGAAAAAACAGCATACACTAACCATCCATGCCCCTTTACCACACCCAAAGTATGATCTTTATGGTCAACCATAAAATATGTACCTACACCAATTAACGCCATACTCGCCAATTTTAACAAAGTTAACCCCTCACTTAGCAAAAGAAAAGCCAACAACATAGTAAGAACAAGACTAGATTTGTCCACAGAAACAACTTTATGAACATTACCTAATTGTAATGCACGAAAATAACAAAGCCAAGAACCCCCTGTAGCTAACCCTGAGAGGATAAGAAAGACCAGATTCGTTGTACCAATATATAACAGTGAAGTTTGAGAACCTACGACAAAAACCATTAACCATGCAAAAACGACAACAACCACCGTTCTTAAGGCTGTGACCAAATTTGAATCAGTATTTTTTATACCAATCTTTGCCAGTATGGCAACTAGCCCAGCAAAAAATGCAGAGGCTAATGCATAAATGGCCCACATAAAACATCAGCCTAAACTCATGATCCAGTCTTTTTTGGCATAATAACCCTGGAAAACTATTGACTGAACCAAATTTTTCAATTTAAGCATACTAAGTACCTGTAGGTTTTTTGGTAACGTGAAATTAAGATAGCCACGCTGTTTTCATTTCATATCCCAAAGTATAAAGATACTGTTTGAAGATTAATAACTATAACTCTTCCCACCACGTTACAGAGCATGTACTTGATAATCGACTTTGAAAACATCAACTCATTGAAGAATCTATATGATGCAGCTATGAAGGGTTCGGTTACATTTATGGGTAAGACAAGAGAACAAAGCAGCAATTTTTGTCCTAAAGCGTAAACAATGCGCTATTAATAATTGTTCTCAAAACATTTTTTTAACACACTTCCATAAGTATTATCTAAAGAAGAAGCGGATAAACCTCTTTAAGCGGTGATTAGTGATTGATTGAAAAACGTTTCACAGCTCTATCAATAGTTTCACTTATTATTGTTATAGCGGTTTTAGCTGTTTCTGTTTATCCCTTCCAAGCAATTGTTAAAGAATTTGGGGGAAAATATGATGCCAAAGTTAGCTACTATGGGGATAATGTTTCTTGGAAGGTGTATCTAGATAATAGCCATAGTGGAGAATACGATGCTACAATCCATTATTATGGGTACCGTGTTCAGTTAACATATACTGACGAGACAGGATCGCACACTTCAGCTAACTTTGATAATGCACTGTTAGATGGGTTAAATTGGATCAACAGTTCAACACCTGAAAACGCAACTTTTCTCTGCTGGTGGGATTCTGGACACATGATTAAAGCCATAGGCGAAAGAAACCCTATAGTACGAAATCCATCCCGCGAAATCATCAACTCTATTGCTGACCCAAGTGGAATTAGAGAATTTGATTCTCATGAAAAAATATTTGATGTAGCATCAGCTTTTACCACAAATGACCCAATAAAGTTAGTGCAGATTATGGAAAAATATGATGCTAAATACGTTATGGTGGGAAAAAATGATTTGACTAATTCTATGTGGTTCTTCAAAATAGCGGATTTAAATTATGCAGATTATGTGATAAATCAGAGGGGTAGGGTGAGTTTTACTGAATTAGGCAAAGACACCATGATTGCAAAACTCTTAGAGAACAACATTGTTGATTCAGGTTTAACTTTAGTTTATCAAGATCAAGAAATGAAAATTTACCAGTTAGAGCGATGAGTACATAATGCAAACCTTAGAGTACCCTAAAGAGCAAAAAAGCGTTAAACCAAAATTTAGTGTTCAAATGATTGTGGGCTTTGTTTTCACTGCATTAGCGTTTGTTATGCTGCTCTTTAGCCCATTTGGCCCTATTGTTAGCAGCGTCATTCCGTTTCATCCTATAGGTTGGGCAGGGATATTCATCTATTTTGCCATGCTTTGTTTCTATAGTCAAAAATATTGCGAGACAAAGGATGTTTTCTGGTTCATTTTAGCATTGGTGTTTTTCCCTAATTTTATTTCTGATTTGTATTTTTTTCCTATACCTAAAATTTTTGGATTAGGAATGATTGAGTGGATGGGCGTTCAAATGTTTGTTAGCCTTTTATGCTTTACAATCTATAGTCGTGTAAAAGTTTTAAGGTATGCTAATTTGTTAATGTTGTTGTTTTTCCCAGTTGCAGCAGTAGCCTATTTGTTTCCTCAGTTTAGTTTGTCTTCAGGGATTGTGGCTGTTTCATGTTTGTTATACATTGTTGTTATGGGCAGTTCTTTTTTGTATTATACGTTTTTGCGAAAAGAGTACTTGATAATGTCGGGGGTTGTTTTGAATTTTTTAATTGCTAATGTTATTGCGGGGCTGTTTACTGTTACGGGGATTTTGTTGTTTGATTGGTCTCAACCGTTTATGGCTGTTGTAACTGACCGGCTGGCGATATTTGGAAGAATATTAATGGTAATTGATCTGGCGATTATAACTATCGTGCTGACAAGGTTCTCAATAAAGAAGCAAACTAGGCAATAAACCAAGTTTACTAATGACAGCCTCCGAAAAACCCCTTTTCAGAAAATCAAACACATAGTTACACGGTTTTTCAACATGCTATTTTTAGAAAAATACAGGTTTCGAAGATCGCCTAATATTTAAAAGCTATATTTTTGAAAAGGGAGTGTTTGGAAGAAAGAATTATTGAAAACATCTTCTTACAGTTGTTCAGAAGGTCAATAAGCATGTTCACGGATGAGTGTTTGCTTTTAATGTGCCATTTTTTGTTGTTTACTCTACGCTTTTTAGTGATTCTATCATGTTAATTTTTTTGAGTTGGAAATAGGTTATTATTTGCATAACGATAGAGAATATTAGAGTGATTATGCAAGCTATGGCATAGCTGGTCCAGTTAATATTTTTGTATAGTGATAGCGCGTTAATTTCTATAATGTCTACCACTAAACGGTGTAGGACAACGCCTATTATCATACCTATGCCTATGCTGATTAGGGTTAAGATAAATGCTTCTCGATAGATATACGCGTTTGTTTCACTGTCGCGAAAGCCAAGCACTTTAAGTGTGGCGATTTCGCGTGTGCGTTCACTTATGTTTATGGCAGTTAAATTGTACAGTACAACAATTGTGAGAATGGAGGCAACTATTACTATAAGAATAATTACGCCTGTTAAGCTTGCAGCATTATTGAGCGTTTTTTCACTCAAGTCATTTGCAAGAAGCACATTAACAACAAGGCCACTGTCAATTAACATTGTGGCTAAATCGGTATTGTCTGTGTTATGGTTTGAAACAATAGTGTTAAATGCTATGGGTTTCTCAAATGTTTTCTCGTAAGTAAAAGAGTTAAGGTAAATATAATTTGAGGCATAGTTTTCTGCGATATCAGAGATAGGTAAAGTGTAGAGGTTATTGTCTGTATCTTTAATTGTAAGGATATCGCCTTTTTGAAGATTATATACAACGGCTATTCGATGGGTGATTACAACATCGTTATTATCTAAAAGTATGTCTTTTTTGTCTATTGTGCTTTTAAGGTTAAAGTGTTGTTCAAATAACTCGTTATTTTGGGGTACTATTAGAAAAGCGTCAAGGGTTTGTTTATTATTTTCACACGTATATGCGCTTTGTCTAATTAGTAAGGGGTTTGTAATCTGTTGATTGTCAAGCAACATTTTTAATTCCCCCTTTATTGTCAGAGTTTCATCTTTTAATATAATCATATTATCATATCGTAAAATATCCCCATACTGCCTTTGCGCTATACCGCTCATACCATCATGTATTCCAAAGGCAATAAGCAATAATGAAGCACACCCTGCTACGCCTACAATAGTCATGAAAGCGCGTTTTTTATAGCGGAACATGTTACGTATGGTTACTTTCCATGTAAAGGAGAGACGTTTCCAAATGAAGAGGATTTTTTCAAGAAAGATTTGTTGACCATGTTTAGGAGGAAGGGGACGCATTAAAGAAGCAGGTTTTTGTTTTAATTCTCTGTTGCAGGCAACTATTGTAACAAAACTCATAAGCGCAAAAGTGATTAGAAAAATAATTCCAAACGTTACCAAGTTATATTCCAACACAAGAGAGGGCAATAGGAAGGTAAAATTAGCGTATATAAGGGGAGGGAAAACTCGGCAACCGACAAAAAAACCTATTACCGCACCAATCCCCGAAGCAGACAAAACATATAACAGATAAGTGAAAAGAATAGCTCTATCACTATACCCAAGCGAGGTTAAAGTACCTAATTCGCCACGTTCCTCAGTTATCATACGAGTCATTGAATTGGAGGTCATAAGCATAGAGATTAAAATAAAAAATATCGGAAAAACTGTGGCAACAATAGCAACAACTTGAATACCACTGCCTAAGGTGTCATATCCAACTATGTTATTTCTGTCAAAAATATACCAATGCGGATGCTCTATATCTGAAAGTTCAGTTTTTGCATTTTTAATTTCACGTTCAGCATCAGAAATTTTAGCTCTAAAGCTTTCCAAATTTTTATAATACTCTAAATAGCCTTCATTTAATTTTTTTTCACCCATAGCTATTTCTGTATTAAACAATGCAAGATTAGTGTAATAATTCTTGTATCCCTCATTTAGTATCTGTTCATTATCATCAACGGCTTTTTTTGCATCCTCTATCTCCTGCATGGCCTCGGCAATTTTAGCATTAAACGCGGCAATGCCATCATTTAACTGCTTTTCCTGCTCAGTTAAAACGTCCATAGAGGTTTGAATCTGTTTTAACCCATCCAACAGTTTTGAATACTCTACAATTGTAGCATATAACGCCGCATATTCAGAACTACCTGGAGACAAACTTTCAAGCTGGATTTGCATGTTTAGTATAGCCAATTCTAATTCGTAAATTGTTATATCCACTTCATCAACTGTTAGGCCTGTTTCCATTAAGGCAAAGTTGATTTCTTCCCATGCTTTAGCGATTTGTTGTCTGGCCAGCTCAAATTCAGCGTTTTGGGTCTTTATGGTATCTTTTAGTATAGCTTCATTTTCGGCAATTTCATTTTTTGCGTCTTGTAGTTTCTGAGCGTTTTCATCAAGGGTTGTTTTAGCTGCTTCAAATTCTTTTAGCCCAGCTGTTTTGCCATCGTTTAATTCCTTTGCGCTACTGTCAAGTTTCTTTTTAGCATCAGAAAATTCTTTTTCAGCCGTTGCTTTTTCATTAGTTAATTTCGCTTCGTTTTCTTCAATAATGGCCATCGCTTTAGTATATATTTCATCAAATCGAGCGTTCTCTCTGATTGGTTTAATGTTTACAAGTTGGTCATTGAATTTTGTTGCATTGGTTATATATTCGTCTGAATATGCAATAGCACCATAAGTGTCAATAGTAAGGTATATTTCAGTATACACATCAAAAAGAAAACCAGTTTTATTTATGAAAATAAACGATGAAAGTTGCCCGTTTCCAACATTTGTACTGCCATAATCGTCATGTAGATATAAAACAGAGTCCACTAACCCAACAACGGTAAATACGGTATTTTTAATTTTATCCTCAACATCACTGGTTAATTCAATTATGTCACCAATATTGTAAGTTCTACTGTCTGCAAGACACTCCGTATCCGACAGAGGCATATTACCCTCAAGTAGCTTAATGATGTTAACATTATCCTCAATAGCGTGAATACGAATAGCCTTACCCCTGCTCTGTACATCCAAAGAATAACTTGGAACAACAACTATAACCCCCTCTAACTGTTTTAACGCATCCACATCATCATCAGTTAACCCCATAGAACTGACAATTTTAAAATCCATAAGCCTATAGTCTTTATAATAACCATCAGCAACCATAGTTATATCAGGCGCAGTTGCTTGAATCCCAGCATAAAAACCAACACCAACCATAATAATAATTAAAAGAGAGAGATATCTGCCAAACGACTTTCGAATTTTTAACAGAGTGTTTTTATAAAGTAAAAACATCACCACACAATCTCATCTGCATTTTTAGGACTTTCATTTATAACTATACTTTTTACCGTACCATTCTTTACCTTAATTATTTTATTTGCAATTTCAGAAATCACCGTATTATGCGTAATTAAAACAGTAGTCATGTCCATTTCTTTACAGGTTTTCTGTAACAATGCAATAATACGTTGTCCCGTATCACTGTCAAGGGCACCAGTTGGCTCATCACATAGGAGTATTTTGGGATTCTTTGCAATAGCCCTTGCAATAGCAACCCGCTGCTGCTCTCCGCCTGACAATTGCGAAGGAAAATTATTCACACGTTCCGACAAACCAACTTGCTCTAAAATAGTCATAGGGCTAAGAGAATTAGGACAAATCTGACAAGCCAGTTCAACATTTTCAAGAGCAGTAAGATTACCCACAAGATTATAAAACTGAAAAATAAACCCTATATCTCTACGTCTATACTCCACTAACTGTTTTTTACTATATTCATGAATTTTATTACCATCTACAAAAATATGCCCCGAACTAGGACTATCCATGCCACCAAGCAAATTCAATATTGTAGTCTTCCCAGCACCACTTGGTCCAAGAATAACAGCTAACTCACCCTTATCAATAGAAAAAGAACAGTTCTCAACAGCGGTAATCTTTACACCGCCAGTATTATATTCCTTTTTTATATTTTCAAATTCTATAAGGGGCATAGAAACTGTTTCACACTTAACTATTATATTAATATAACACAAAAAACCCGCAAATCTCATAAAGCGAGCTTCATAGAAGGCCGATAAAAGTCTTGTTTATTCTAATTTTAGCTTTGGAGCGGCTAAAAACACCGATGTTTGTATTTAGTTACACCTCATCACATAAAACAGTAGTGCCTCTTGCGAACAGACAACAGAACTTAGAGCATATAGAAAAAAGCATGCTAAAAGAGAACAAAAATTAGTTGTTTCAAATTAAAGGGAGAAAATAAGCTATTTCTATGCAAGATATGCGGAATGCTTTTAGATGCGCACTAGTTGTTGCTTATTAAACAGGAAGGTTTCCATAAATTTAGGGGAAGTGTGATGTATGTCAGAGTTGGCAAAACTTGTAGAGTATCTAAATGCTTGTACTAATGACACAGTGTTTGGTTGTGCAGAGGGAACGGGTTTAACGGCAATATATAAACGGGTTTTTAATAATACATCACCTGTTTCGAAAGCAGATATGGTAAAGGATCTTGCGATATTCTATGCTAAGGAGCAAAATATTGTAGATGTTTGGGAGGGTTTGTCTGAGTGTGAGCAGGATTTCATACGGTATGTGGTGCAGCGTGATGGAGAACATTTGCCTGCAACACTTTTTTATGCTAAAAAACATAACCTCAAAGTGGAATACATAGCACCTGGGGGTTATAAGAAGACTTTAACAGGATATAGTCATATGCACATGAGGTTTCTGCATCTTTTAACGTGGAATATTCCAGATACAAAAACGGTGATATTTTTCCCCGGGGGAAATATGCCTCGGATGATTTTTAATGTGCTAAAAGAAATTGTTGGAGAGTTAAAGTTTGTTTGTGAAGAGTACGTGCCGTTAAAGAGTGATTATGTAATTTGTAGGGAGAACCGTATTAGTGATTTTGCTACAATTGTAAAGGTTGCGGCTAGTGAACGTTTGAGGGTTAAGCAGGCAACGTTTGAGCTTACACCTGCAAAGCTTGCCAAGTTATCAGAGCTATCAGGGTTTGAGGATGTATGTGATAGGGAGGGAAAGTTTTGTCTGCCAAAGGAGGCTAAGCGTAGTAATGATTTCAAAGTTTCGCAGCCGCTCTTTGTATTAGCAGCCAATTTGGGTTTAGTAGATATAGATCAGGAAGGCATAGTTGCGCCGGGTGTGAAATCGCCAGAGTTGTTATCATCGCCGCCACATGAGTTAGCCAAAAAAATGTTTAAGGAATATATGAGAGAAAACAAAATTTGTGAACTGCACTATATAACATATATTACCATACGAGAGAGTTATGGACAAATTAATTGGTCAGAGTGTAGAAAGTCTATTATAAATTTGCTTACAAAATGTCCAGTTGATAAATTTATAAATTTTGAGGATTTTGACAATAACGCCAAACTGTTCTGTGGCAACTTTTTTAGACGACTATTCTATGGACACGTAGCCGTACGGGGATATGACTTTAAGGATTATTATAACAGCAGTTATTATGAGCCAGATTGGAGTGAGTGCGAATCACAGCTTATACGGCTTATTTTATCATTTTTATCCGCCATAGGTATGGTAGACATTGCATACACTGAGGATATTGCACGCATTAAATATGCAGATGATGATTATTGCGTAGGTATAGCAGGCTTTCGCATTACAAATCTTGGAGCATGGATTCTTGACATAACAGACAAGTATGAACCGTCTAAAGCTGTAGGTTCATTAAATGATGAGGGACAATTAGTGGTGTTACCTGATTATTCAGTCATCATTTCAGGGCTTAAATGTCGCATTGAACATGAAACCTTTTTTAGCAAATTCTTAACAAGAATGTCAGTTGACGGCAATGCAGCAATTTACAAACTTGATTTTCAATCCATAATTCGTGCCCATGACAATAACATAACACCTCAAAAAATAAAAACCTCTCTACAAAAAGCAACAGGCAAACCTCTACCAGATAATGTAGAACACTCACTAAATAACTGGCAACTAAAAATCGGACACGTAAAAATACACACCCTAACAGTAATTGAAACAGATGACGCACTATTACTTGAAGAAATAAAACACATAAAAGGCCTCAAAGACATTATAACAAATAACCAATGCCATGTAGTAGCCATTGACAGCGAACAACAGAAAAAAGCAAAAACCCTAATTGAAAAAAACGGTTGGCCAGTAAAAACCTCAACTATAACAGAAACCAAAGAAACCCCAAAAAACACATACCCACAATACAAAACCTATCGAAAAAACTTTTAACCACCCAACAACCAACCCTAAAACACGAAAAATGTGGATTAACGGCTTGGGACAATATTATTTGTGCCATGATTCTGTTGTGTTAATGTTTTCGTGTACAGGATAGCTGTTAAAGATGAAAGAATGTAATCATAAAATAGACTGCTAAAACGTTTAATTGCTTCAAGTTAGGAAAGGCTTTATTTTAGGTTGTTAATGTAAGAGTGATGTTGTAGAAAGATGAGCGGTATAGAGAATAAGCGTCTTGTCGTAGTTTTTGAAGAGCAGGGGTTTAGCGTAGACTTTGATGGACGGGGTGAGGGTTTAAGTCAAGAGTTAAAGTTGTATAATAATTTTTTAAAAGACCCCTATAGAACGCTTTTTTTCTTTGGATTTAAACCCATAGACAACCCAACCGATGGCATACGGTTTTTGCAGGTAATTTCGGAAAAGATGATAAATAAAATTTCTCTGCAAACCGACATCGAGTTTACAAGAGAAACCACTGAATTTATTTTTAGCGATGAGGAGCTTGAGGGTTTAATGTCAGCTACACCTTTTGCAGCAGGCATTGAACATGTTGATATTCAGTGGTTGCGTGAGGTTTTTTCTGAGCTTGAAACAATATTTAGAGGCCTTATAAAAGAGTATGAGGGAACGGTTCAACGGTTTCTAACGGAACAGAAATCAAATTTGACTGTAATGGGTCGAGTGTTTTTTCATTTAGTTGAGAGTAAAAATGATGCTATGCCTTTTGCGTTTTTAGCTACGTATTCAACTAAATCAGATACAGGAAAGGTAAGTCATGTTCCGCTAAAGCAGGCTTTGCTTGAGTATAAAGATCAAACAGCTAAATTATTAGAGTTGCTTTCCACGGTTAGTCAAGCCGTTCAAAGAAGTACCTTGATTTCTCAGTTAGCAGAATCAGGAGAATTATTCAGTCCGCTTAGATTTTCTTCTGATGAAGCGTACATGTTTTTGAAAGAGATTCCACTCTATGAAGAATCAGGGATTATTTGCAGAATTCCCGATTGGTGGAAGAAGAAGCAGAATCAAATTGGGGTAAAGGTAACCGTTGGCGAAAAAGGTCGCTCAAGAGTTGGAGCAAAAGCAATTTTAAGTTTTGATCCTCAAATTTCCTTAGGGGAGGAAGTTCTAACTGAGGCGGAGATAAGTTTTCTGCTCTCCCAAAGTGAGGGTTTAATATTTTTGAAAGGCAAATGGGTGGAAGTTGATCATAACAAGTTAAAACAGGCTCTTGAAATAATGGAAAACGCTAGAGCCTATGCTAACGATGAGGATTCAATTGGCATATTTGATGCCCTACGCCTTGAAATGCAAACGGCAAAACTGCTCAACTTACCTGAGAAGGGTATGGTGGATGTTGAAATTTCAAATGGAAAATGGTTATCCGTAGCGCTTGAAAAAATTAAAAAGCCAGAGAAAATTCAAACCATTTCCGCTGGTGAGGAGTTTAAGGCTGTTTTGAGGCATTATCAACAGTTGGGTCTGAATTGGTTAACGTTGATGATAGAGATGGGGTTTGGGGCATGCCTTGCAGATGACATGGGACTGGGTAAAACTGTTCAAATCATAGGCTTACTTGAGTATTTGCGGATTTCACAGAAACAAGAAAAACCCTCTCTGCTGGTAATTCCAGCTTCACTTATAGGAAATTGGAAAGCTGAACTAGAAAAGTTTGCGCCAAATATCAAGTACAAGATTTTACATGACAACAAAGCAACTGGTAAAATTGACAATACTTATCAGCTATACATCACAACATATACAATGCTTAGTAAACTTGCAGATGTTTTAAACGCAGAATGGACACTATGTATTATCGATGAGGCACAAGCAATTAAAAATCCCGCTACAAAACAGACTAAGGCTGTTAAGAGCGTAAAAGCCGATTCAAAAATAGCCTTGACTGGAACACCTATCGAAAATAGGCTTACAGATCTTTGGTCGCTTTTTGATTTTTTGAACGCGGGTCTTTTGGGAAATATGAGAGAGTTTAAAGCCTTTATCGATAGGCTAAAAAATCATGAAAATGATTACGGAAAATTGCGTTCTGTTGTTTCACCCTTTATTTTAAGACGCCTTAAAACTGACAAGTCAGTAATTTCGGATCTGCCCGATAAAATTGAAATGAAGACGTATACACCTCTTAGTAAAAAACAAATTGTCCTCTACAAAAATTTCGTAGAGGAACTAGAAGAAAAACTTGAAAACGCTGATGGTATTGAAAGAAGAGGTATAATTCTAACAGGTATTTTGCGTTTAAAACAAATTTGCAATCACCCAGACCATTATCTTGGTCAAGTAGAATATGACGAGAAGCACAGTGGAAAATTTATACAATTAAAAAACATATGTGAAACTATTTATGAAAAGCGGGAACGTGTTTTAGTATTTACGCAATTTAAAGAAATAATAGCCCCTCTGGATGATTTTTTGGAGAACATTTTTGAACGCCGAGGCTTAGTGTTGCATGGGGGTACACAGGTTAAAAAACGTCAAGCCTTAGTGGATAAGTTCTGTGGCAAAGAATATGTGCCCTACATGATTTTGTCTCTCAAAGCGGGCGGTGTAGGGCTTAATTTAGCGAAAGCAAATCATGTAATACATTTTGACCGTTGGTGGAATCCAGCAGTGGAGAATCAGGCAACAGACCGCGCATTTCGCATTGGACAACAGAAAAATGTCTTGGTGCACAAGTTTATTTCTGCCAACACTATTGAGGAAAAAATTGATTTAATGATTGAAGATAAAATAAAGCTCTCAGGCGATATTATTGAGGCCTCAGGAGAAAACTGGATTACCGAAATGAGTAACGCTGAATTGATGGAAATATTTCGTATGTCAGGTGAAAAATGATGGGATACTGGGGTTATTATCGGGAGTATGAAACAGTTGGTCAAAAAATTGCAAAAGCAAAACGTCAATTAGATAAACTCAAAAAAACTAACCCCGACATCTGCCCCGTTATAATTGAGGGTAACACTATTGCAAAATCTTGGTGGGGAAAAGCTTGGACAAAAAATCTTGAAAGCTATGCAGATTATTCAAACCGTATAGGTCGAGGTCGAAGCTATGTTAGAAACGGTTTAGTAATTGACCTAAAAATAGAAGCAGGGCAAGTATGTGCCTTAGTTTGTGGCAGTAGTAGCACCCCATATAAGATAAAAGTAGAAATAGAACCGCTACTAAAAGAAAAACTAGACAGCCTAACAAAATTGTGTAACAATAGAATAAATGGCTTAGAAGAGCTAGTTGAAGGTCGATTTCCTAAAGAACTTGAAGATATATTTACACAAAAAAGCCAGGGTCTATTTCCTTCAAACAAAGAAATAAAATTTGCCTGTTCCTGTCCCGATGTAGCCTACATGTGTAAACATATAAGTGCTGTTTTATACGCAATTGGCGCAAAATTTGACTCTGATCCAACACTATTTTTTAAGCTACGTGGAATCGAATTTAAACTATTCTTAGCAAAAACAGTAGAAGAAAAAATGCAAAGCATGCTAAAAAACGCCGGCAAAAACAGCAAACGGGTAATAACAGACAAAGAAGCCGCCACACTCTTTGGCATACTCTAAAACTTTATTGTCTTTAAAACTTCAGCAACATCTTTTTCACTTACATTACCCTTTTTCCACTCTTCAAATACCGTTTCTATTTTTTCGCCTGGTGCGTCAACAATCCATTCTGTGAACTCTGAAAAGGAGTCTTTTTCAAATTTTTTAATCCCACTGATAATTCCTATACAATAATTTTTTGCAACAATTAACATGTCAAGTTTCTGGTACTTTTTCATTTCATCAATATATGGCGCAAGGGCATCCTCAAACATAACCCATGCCTCATCATATGGCTCAACATAACCATACCGTGTTTTGCCTGACCGCCTATACAATTCCTCGACATCAAGCCTATCTAACACGTTATAAACATCGTTCATGACATCATCAGAGGTTATATTGCATAGAACTTGCTTTGCAATTTGATAAACCGTATCCTCTAAGTCAGGATTCTGATTGAGAACAACTAGCAACACTTTAAACGCGTCTTCAGGGTTTAAGCTCTGAATAAACTCTTTCTTTGCCATTGCCATTATTTTTCCCTCACTAAGTAATTAAGCACTTAAAACTACTGTATGTAGTATTGCTCTGAATTTTATTATTTTTGGTGTTTTTAATTAAGGGTTTATTTTCTAGACATTCAAAAGTCGAAACATGAAAAATAGTTTATACACTATTTTGATGTATAGGGTTAACTTTCTGGTCATTTAGAGAGTTAAATACAATTCAGTTTATGCTTTTTTCGCGTGATTTTGCGGATCTTGTTTACAGCAGACATGTGTTACAGCACTGAAAGTCGAAAAGTTTAAAGGAAGTTTAAGACTAACCTAAAGAAGGATTGTTATGATGGCACATACTACTATGCAATTTGTGGCAGAATTACAAGACTATAAGCCCCGTATTTGGCGAAGATTTCAGATAAGTAGTAACGCTGATTTAGCAGATTTTTGCTATGCTCTTATGGAGATGTTTCATATGGGGGGTCACTTATTTGACTTTAACATAAAAGGTGAACGATATGTTTTGCCGCTACCTGCTGGGTTAGATGATTGGGAGGGGCCGGTCAAAAAGATAAAAGGCGTTGTCATTAGCAAATTGTTCACAAAAGAGGGGGATAGTGGTGAGATGTGGTATGATTTTGGGGATAGTTGGTATGTTAAGGTGAAATTAGAAACTCTGAATGTGTCTGAAATGGTTTCTGCAGATGAATTGCCCCGTGTAATTAAGGGTAAAGGGTTTGGTATTGTGGAAGATTGTGGCGGTGTTTGGGGTTTGGAAGAGATTGCAGAAGGGTTAAGGACTGGAGAGGGAGAGGATTGGGAAGACCGAAAAAGTTGGCTTGAAGAAATCTGTCCTGAAGTTTTAGAGAAAGGAATGGATTTTTGTGATATTGACGAAATAAATGCTGCTATTAAAGAAGGATATGTAGCATCTATCTATAAGGAAATGTCTAAACAAAGAAAAGATCGCCAATAAAACCCACAAAACATTAAAAATAACGCACAGCAACATTTGGTCAAGTGGATGTAAATGAACGATTCAAACGGTCAAAGTGCACTAAAGGCATTTAATTGGTTACGTATAACTGGCTGCTTGTTGCTCATAGCTTCAACTTTTTTCCAATGGGGAATTAACCACAGAATATTTGGCGGTAGTCCGATTTTACTTAAAACGGGCGTATTTGGGTATGTTCTTATTGCTTTAGCAATTGGCACTTTGCTGTGCTCATTACTACATAAACGTATTCTAACCCACATCACAACCACAGCTTTAACCCTGTACACACTATTTCTAATATGCACAGTCACATACTCAGCATACACAATTGAAGGATATACCGTTGGAACTGGAACCTATATAGCAACCATTGCAATTATCTTAATCCTAATTGCCACACACCCCACCTATAACGCTATAATTAAAAAGAACAGGGCATCCAAAAAATAACAGACATAACTAACACAAAAGGATAGAGACTAAAAACAATAACTTTTTATTGCATTCTCATCTAAACCCTAATCTGGGAGACGGATATTGTTAAGTAAAAAGATTGTAACGTCTATTACCATACTATTTATGACATTGCTTGCTATACCAATTTTTTGGTTAGTTCTCCAAAAAAGTGGAGTTATTATGTTTTTGCTACTAATTATATTCACTAGTGTTTTTGTGGCTATAAACTGTTTTTCTTACAAAACCAATTATAATCCTTATCAGTATAGTGTAGTAAGTGGCGTAACAATAATGCGTCGAGCAATTGCCTCAGGTGTAGCCACTGCGCTTGCAATGGGCATTATCGCAAAGTCACTTGTAAATCCATTACCAAATCATTTAGGGCTGTTAATTTTAGGCATATTTTTCGTCATTGGAGCCATTATCGGCTATACATCTCAAAGGACATTTTAAAAAATATGATGAACATATTACTGTTTCAGACCAACCAAAGCTGTATGAGACTGTCATAAACTAAAGGATGATTGTATTGGTGTTACTTGTTGAAGTGAATCAACAACCTGAAAACATGAGGATAAGCGAGCAAGCAATTTAAGCGGTCAAAAATGCCAAAGACGTTTTAGGTGATTACGTATAGCTGGCTGTTTGTTGCTGATAGCTTCAACTTTTTTCGGCATTGCCCTAATCAGAACTTGATTACACTCAGGTATAATGGAATGTATACCAAGACCACAAATAATCAGTTAACCCTTCATGTTTGGTGCATGGGGTGGGATTGACCAGTTTGTATATGGTTCTTCTCCTCAAAATCGCAACTATTTTGGCTTTTCGCTGTTTTAGGTGGGTACCCTTCTATTTCTTCTCAAAAATTATCTATATTCTCTCATACATTCTATGTAAGGACTATGCTACAACGAAACTTATTGATACCACCCATCTGTTTTGACGAAGACCCCTATTGATTTTGAGAGATCATATTAGACACTAACGGAAACAAGTATGTTTACTCTAATAAACTTCCACAACATTAAACAATCTCGCTATTTGGGCATCATGCATGATTCTATTGGCTATCACTTGCTAATTTAACGATACAAGCTTCGCCATTTCTGCAGTAATTTGGAGTTCATTTAACATCGTTTTTAAATTGTCCGCCTGATTTCTTACTTCCAAATCACTTTGTGATCTCAACAGTTTAGCCTCAAAAATCCCTTGCTTCACAGTTTCAACTGAAAACTCTAACGCTTGAACAATATCACCCTTAAGCCTTAAAATACCTTGATCTATACGAACAACAAAATAATCATACCGTATTCTACCACTATTCTTATCAAATTCAGCTCTCACCCTCTCAGAAACCTTTCTCTTCAAAACACCCTTAAACAAAACTTTCGGCAACAACTCTGCAAACTCCCATACACTAAAAGTTATACCAACCATAAAGACAGGATCCAAATGATAATAAAATTTAGTTTCAAAATTTAAAGAAACATCAAACGATACATCAACCATTTGAAAACCAAAAAGCTGAGACACCATCTGCTTTACATCACTAAGTAACAGATTCATTTTCTCATTAGTCTCATCAACAAGACGCACAAATTGAAACCCAAGCTTCAAATCTTCCTGCCGTATAAACTCTGAATAAGTATCGATTAGGACTTTTCTAAGGTAATTATCTACATCATCTACAACTTTTCTCGAATTAGTTTCTTTTGAAGACAAACGATCATTCACATAACCTTCAACAGTTCTCACTAGTACTTCTTCATGATTTTTTTTGAAGACACATAAATCTGTATCTAAAACAGCTACTAGTTCTCTGGCTCTTCCTTCAAGGACATAAAAAATTTCGCGTTTCTTTTGCTCTACCAATGTAAGGTACTGCTCAAAAACAGTTTCAATACGTGCAAAATTATCAACAGACATCGTTAGACTGCTAATTTGAAGCTGAATGTAATCCATAAGATCTGATATGATTTTATTTATTTTATTTTGCGCCGCTCTTAACACTAAACGTTCTTTCTTATCTAACAACAAATTATGAAGCGCTTCTACAAATGGTTCTATGCCACTCTGGACGATTTTTCTGTTGTCACCGTAAAGCCTACCATCCAATGCTGTCTTTGCAGAAACTGGATAAATTTTTGATGAAAAACCAAAAACGGCAAGTTGTTCATCTATAACCCTTTGAGAGTAGTTAAGGGATTCATTTACTGCAAAATGGTCAACGTAGTCGATTTTGTTAAGGATAAAGAGGATTTTGTTTGATTTTGTGGCTAAATTTTTAATGAACTCTATTTCTTGTTGACCAATGGGTGGATCAACAGCTAAAACAAATATTGCAACATCAGCGCGGTCTAGAAATTCAAAGGTAACCTGTGTTCCGCTAATATAGGTGGATCCTACACCTGGTGTGTCAATCAGTATTAAACCGTCTTTGAGAATTGGTGCAGGAACAAAAACATCGGCAATTATCACTTTTTTGGAATTATTAGGATTTCCAGTTTCTGTAACATATTTTGAAAGATCCTCGATTGGTACCTCTTTTGTAGTGTTGTCATCAAAAGTAATTTTTGCCTTCAATTTTTCACTGTAACGTATCCTCGTTATTATTGATGTTACTGGAGTTACACCAGTAGGAACAATAGTTTGTCCAAGGAGTGCATTTATGAGTGTTGACTTTCCTCTTTTGAAAAGACCAAATATTGCAAGGTAAACTTCTTCTTGCGATAATTTATCTAAAGTTTCTCTAAGAAATTGGGTGACAGCTATGTTATGTGTATTTTCTGCTATCTTTAAAACTGTACGGGCTACTTTTTCTATTTCAGTTTTTTGGCGAGCATATTTTGAGGACAAACTATCTGTTTTCATTGTTACCCCTTAGTTTTCTTTTTCTTTTTGGGAGTGCATCTAATCGTAGTCCTACATGCTCTTTTGATAACAGCTTTTTTGAAATTATAATTATCTGTGAGGAATAAATACTGCTATGTCCCGACACATAATAGCTTATAACAGTTACAATTACATAATAAGGTAAAGCTTGTACCCCAAACAATTCAACGCCAAGAATAACTGTTGTTATAGGCGTATTTGTAGCACATCCAAAAACAGCGATAAGACCTAAAGC
>Ga0209737_10001330_pt1 | contig 17898 bp, 10 predicted proteins | sample TergutCu122P3_FD_187284 | JGI IMG/M metagenome (GOLD analysis project Ga0209737, IMG submission 187284) | Cubitermes ugandensis P3 segment gut microbial communities from Kakamega Forest, Kenya - Cu122 P3 (SPAdes) (version 2) | ecosystem: Host-associated > Arthropoda: Insects > Digestive system...
ACCGATCATACGCAACCTGGACGTGTGCTAGATCATACGCCAGCGGCGATGCTACGCCGCATGGGGAATGGTTCGGCTAGAGCGCTGAAGAAGGTCGTGTCAAGCTGCGATAAGCGTCGGGTAGGTGCAAGAAGCCTATGATCCGACGATGACCGAATGGGACTTCCTATTCTTCGGAATGATCAGTAATGATCGGGAACGCGGGGGATTGAAGCATCTTAGTACCCGCAGGAAAAGAAATCAATCGAGATGCCGTTAGTAAAGGCGATCGAACACGGTATAGGGCAAACTGAATCCCTTATGGAAACATACGGGAGATGTGGTGTTGCAGGCTCTTTTACTCCTAAATCAGAAGATTCAAAGTTGACTGGAAAGTCACGCCAGAGAGGGTGATAGCCCCTTAGAAGAAGGCTGACATGGAGATTGAAGATGTCCTTGAGTAACGTGCGTTGGATATCGCGCGTGAATCTGGGAGACATTCACTTCCAACCCTAAATACGTCTCTAGTCCGATAGTGCAGTAGTAGTGTGAACGAAAACTGAAAAGTACCCTTAACGGGAGGTCAAAAGACCTGAAACCATGCGGTTATAGATTTATATAGCATCAAAGGAGAGAAACCAATTATTTGGTGGACCAGTGTTATATTATTCGTTTAGAAAAACGATCCAGGGAGTTCTGATCATTGGCGAGGTTAACTATTCAATTAGGAAGCCGAAGGGAAACCGATTGCCCGCAACTTTATAGTGAGGGGCAAGGTGTGCTCGCCTGGAGTCAATGGTGCGGATACCCGAAGCCGGTCGATCTATGCCTGAGCAGGATGAAGCCTCTCGAAGGGGAGGTGGAGGTCCGAACCAGTACTGATGTGCAAATCGTTTGGATGACTTGGGTATAGGGGTGAAAGGCCAATCTAGGCCGGAAATAGCTGGTTCCCCCTGAAACTAGTCGCAGCTAGATCTCGATCGAGATCGAACATGAGGTAGAGCACCGATTGGGTGTTTAGGGGAAGAAATTCCTCGGCATCCTGTCAAACTCCGAAATTGTGTTCATTGTAGACGTCGGGAGCAAGGCCATCCGGGGTAAGCTTGATGGCCATAAGGGAAACAACCCAGACTAAAGTTAAGGTCCCTAAGTTTCGGTCAAGTGTAATATGAAATGGCGTCGGCAGTCCAAGACAACCGGGAGGTGGGCTTAGAAGCAGCCATCCTTCAAAGATAGCGTAACAGCTCACCGGTCGAGATTGTGGGCCCAGAAAATGGACGGGGCTAAACCGAACACCGATACTTTAGAGTGCAGAAATGTAATCTGGTAAGGGGGCGTGGTGCATGGGCAGAAGTGGGGCCGTGAGGTCCTATGGACCGTGTACCAACGAGGATCCTGGAGAGAGTAGCAGCAAAGCACGGTGAGAATCCGTGTCGCCGCAGGGGCAAGGGTTCCTTGGCAATGTTCGTCAGCCAAGGGTTAGTCGATCCTAAGGTAACTCTTAATCGAAGTTATCGAAAGGGAAACAGGTTAATATTCCTGTACTAGAATTTCCTTTGTCCACATCGTAGGATCGAGATAGTCATTGTACATTTGTCTGTGTATCTAAGTGTATAGGTCCATGAAGAACCGTAATGGTGAGAAGTGGATGAAAGCACGATGGGGCGGAAGTAATTCCGCTAATGATGATTTTCGGTCCCCGTGAAAGAGGTGTGGTAACAGATATTCTATTCGTACCAAGAACCGACACAGGTGTCCCTAGGTGAGTAGCCTAAGGCGTGATAGCATAATCAAGGCGAGGGAACTCGGCAAATTAGCCCTGTAACTTCGGGAGAAGGGGTGCCAGTAGAGTGATCTACTGGTCGCAGTGACAAGAGAACTCCGACTGTTTAGTAAAAACATAGGTCTCTGCTAGTTCGAAAGGATGTGTATAGAGGCCGAAGCCTGCCCAGTGTCGGCATCTGAAATTCTGTTTCAACGGAACGAAGGACCGATAAACGGCGGGGGTAACTATGACCCTCTTAAGGTAGCGTAATACCTTGTCGCTTAATTGGCGACTTGCATGAAGGCTCAACGAGAGTTCTACTGTCCCCGCCTTGACGCTAGTGAAATCAATCTGTCTGGTGCACAATCCAGACCCCTCCATCTGAAAGCGAAGACCCCATGGAGTTTCACTACAACCTGTTGTTGTTGTAAGAGTTGGTATGTGTAGCATAGGCGGGAGACGTTACCCAGGAAGGTGCGCTAGCATCTCTCCGAGTCACCGGTGAAATACCGCCCTTACTCATTTTTACGACTAACCTCTTCGGAGGAACAGCTATAGGCAGGTAGTTCGGGTGGGGCGCCACGCCCTCAAAAAGATAACAAGGGCGCCCAAAGGTTAGCTCAGGTAGGTCAGAAATCTACCGAAGAATGTAAGGGTATAAGCTAGCTTGACTCGGAACCAGACAATAGGGTTCGGAGATAGGAAACTATGGCCTAGCGAACCAATCAACCTCCTGAATGGGGGTGATTGATGTCAGAAAAATTACCCTGGGGATAATTGAGTTGTCACGAGCAAGAGTTCATATCGACCTCGTGGCTTGCTACTTCGCTGTCGGCTCTCCCTATCCTGGTGGTGCAGCAGCTGCCAAGGGTGGGGTTGTTCGCCCATTAAAAGGGATCGTGAGCTGGGTTTAAAACGTCGCGAGACAGTTTTGTTGCTTTTTGATGGAGGTGTAGGTACCTGACGAGAAGGACCCTTTAGTACGAGAGGAACAGGGGTTCGTCGCCTCTAGTTTATCAGTTGTCTGACAAGGCATGCTGAGTAGCCACGCGATAGCGGATAAGAGCTGAAGGCATCTAAGCTCGAAGCCGCCTTGAAAAAGAGGTACCATAGAACGCTCATAAATGATGAGTTTGATAGAAGCCGGATGTAAGTATCGAGGTTCGCCGAGATATTCAGTCCTGGCTTACTAAAGTTCGTTACGTCGCTGGATGTGGTCTAGCAGTCAAACAGGTTGCGTATGAAATTAATCTCATCCTCAAATATATTTATCTTTATTCGTTGTTTTTCTCACAAAGTACGACATTGAGTAAAGTGTCCGATAAGCAATGTTAAATATTTTTATCATCTCCGTTTTTTTCATGGTAGTCCACCATGTCAACTCGGGGTTCTCGTTCGACTCGAATATCTATCTCGTTGTCGGCAGCAGAACTGCATTGATAGACACGGGTACAGGCCATCAAAACAAAAGGAACATCGCCAAAATAAAAGATATCCTGAAAGACAGAGGTCTAGACATGATTATTCTCACACATTTCCACGCCGACCACTCTGGCGGCCTGAAAGGTATGATGGATGAGTTCGGTTCCGAGGCGTTCATAGGCGCCGGCGATGCTCCCTATATAATGAACGCAGACCCCGAATATACTTGTTCGGAGATGTTCGATCTGGAACTCGTGCCTGTGGATGTGACCGAGCTTATGGAAGGGGACGTGATCGATCTGGGAGATCATAAATTACATGTGATCAACACTCCGGGGCACACCTGCGGAGGGATATGCCTGTACGATGAGGTGACCAATTCTCTTTTTTCCGGAGATACGGTGTTCAGCCAAGGCGTGGGGAGGACGGACTTCCCCACCGGTTCCTCAGAAGAATTGACAAGATCCCTCGAAAGACTTAGTACGATCAAGATCAAAACGCTTTATCCGGGGCATATGGATATAACGTCAGACGGCAACAGGGCCGTGAGGAGCGGCCTTAGGATGATGGGGGTATTCTACTGAAAATAATGAAGTGCGATAGTAAGGACATATCCGGCAAGAAGTGCAAGGGCGCGATAGACGAGGCTGCGAAGGAGATCGCCGCAGGGAACCTTATCGTCTATCCGACGGAGACAGTGTACGGCATAGGCGCCGATATCTTCAACGAAAGTGCAGTGAAAAAACTCTTCCTCGCAAAAAGCAGGCCGTTCGACATGGCATTGTCGGTGGGCGTAAGCGACAGGAAGATGATGGAAAGCATTGCCGTCCTGGACGAGAACGCTGACAAACTGGTCAAAGCCTTCCTTCCGGGGCCTCTCACTATCATAATAGAAAAGAAGCCCGATGTTCCCGATCTTGTGACATCTATGTCAAAGAAAGTGGGCATCAGGATACCGGACCATGAGGTTGCGATCGAAATAATCAAAAGAACAGGCCCCATCGTCGCAACATCCGCAAACCTCCACTCCCATCCCGACGCAACGGATATCGACTCTGCGGTAAAGGATCTCGGTGATTCCGTAAGCTTGTATGTCAATTCCGGACCAAGCAGACTGAAGAAGCCGTCTACCATCGTCTGGATAATGAACGGCCAGGTCGAGATAGTAAGGCAGGGTGCGATCACGATAAAGGACATCGAGGAAGTTCTCAGATGCTGACAGAAGAAGAGCTATTCAAGCTCAGAAAAGCAGGAGAGGTCGCTTCAGCAGCCAGAACACTGGGCATGGACATGGTCAGGGAAGGTGTCAAGTAGTATGATGTTGCGCAAGAGGTCGAATCCTTCATCAGAAAAAAAGGATGCGGTCTTGCATTTCCCTGCAACATAAGCATAAACGAGGTCGCCGCACACTACACTCCGAGCGTTGACGACAAGAAGATGTTCAAGACGGGGGATGTGGTCAAAATAGACTGCGGGGCCCATTTGGACGGATATGTGGGAGACACCGCCGGTACTGTAGAGGTAGGAACGAAGACATACCGCAATCTGATAGAAGCTTCGAAACTCGCCAGAGACACTGTCGCAGAGATCATCGGGACCGGAACACTCATCGGCGAGATAGGGCGTGTAGTGGAGATGACCATTCATCAAAAAGGTTTCAAACCCGTGATGAACCTGAGCGGGCATCAGATAAAACCATATAATCTCCATTCAGGTGTTTCTATACCCAGTTACAATGACAATAACACAAACAGACTGGTGCCGGGAATGGTGATAGCTGTTGAGCCATTCGCAACCAACGGGGCGGGAATGGTCATGAACGGCCCTCCCGGAAATATAGTCAGAATAATAAGGGAAAGAAAACTGAATGACCCCAAGACGCAAGAGTTCTTCGAATATGTCAAAAATGAATTCAGAACATTCCCGTTCTGTGCAAGGAGCTGCGACTTTCCTGATGCCGAGAAATATGTGAAGGATCTCCTCAGGCATGGTGTGGTATCAGGGTATGCTCAATTGATCGATGCAAAAAAAGGCATCGTATCCCAATCGGAGCACACTTTCTTCATAACGGGCGAGAGAGCGGAAGTGACCACTCTCCCGTAAAGGTTTATTTATTATCGGTTGCTACACGTTCCAAACGCCGAAGTTGCCAAGCCTGGTCAAAGGCGATGGACTCAAGATCCATTCCCGTAGGGGTTCACCGGTTCGAATCCGGTCTTCGGCACTCATCCTCTCTCTGAACATGAACCTGTGGCGCAAAGAAAACTCTGAAACCTTTTGCCACTCTAAGAATAGTTTTGATAAAAGTTATGCTAACTATACTGTTGACCCATTAAGTTCACAGTGAAAGTAGGAGGCCGGGCCGGTAGTTGGGCAGTTCGGGCGCGCTGAACTCCTCATTTCGGCGAACCCGGAACCGACCCGGTAGGAGGCGTGATAAACACGCAGGATCCCGGCCACGTCCGGATTAGGATATCTGTCGTCCTTGAGAATGTCAAGATCGTTATCGACATTGACATTCACTAAAGACAGCGAGTGGTTCCAGTAAGGAACCCGGCCCTCTAAGGGCCGTTACTGCCTCCTGATCGTTGCATAAACAATTCCTAATAATAAACATGATGCATCGAAACCTTCATTGGGAGTGATCGGCCACTATAGTGGGTCACACGCGCTAAATTAAGGGAACCTTTAATAAGGAAGAGGCAATCCCAGCCTTAACGTAAACTCAGGACCCGTCACCGACGAACACTGAGAGCGCATCCGGCAGGATAAGGCGCTTGAGTACTTCCCCTCGGGGAACATTTACGGAGGAATCAACATGGCGAAACCAAAGAAGGACGCGCCTAAAGCTGAAGATGAGAACTTCAACTTCATAGTCCGTATCGCAAACAGCGATATCGATGGTCAGAAGAGGGTTGTCATCGGACTCCAAAGCATCAAAGGCGTAGGAAAAAGGGTTGCTCAGATAGTTGTGAAAAAAGCAAACGTCAGCCCTACAACGAAGATCGGAACACTTTCCAACGAGAAGGTCAAAGAACTCGAAGAGCTTGTTAACTCATACGTTGAGTATGCGCCCCACTGGGTGGTCAACAGGCAGATGGATTATGAGACGGGTGCCGATATGCACCTTATCGGCAACGAGCTTGACCTTACTCAGAAAGACGATATCAACAGAATGAAGATGATCCGCAGTTACCGCGGAATAAGGCACGAGACCAAACATAAAGTGAGGGGGCAGAGGACCCGTTCCAACGGAAGGAAGGGACTCACGCTGGGTGTCCAGAGGAAATCATCCTGAGGTGGTATGAATGGGAGACCCGAAATTTTCACGTAAATCTTATGATACCCCGTCCCACCCCTGGAAAGGGGAGAGGATAAAGAGAGAAGCGGAGACGGTCCGCGAATACGGCCTCAAGAATAAAACAGAGGTATGGAAAGCGCAGACCATCCTGAGGAACTTCAGGAAGCAATCAAGAGAATTGCAGGCCCGTCTCAGAGGAGATGACGCACAGGCAAAGATCGAGGCCGACGCATTGATAAAGAAATGCTCGCGCATGGGGCTGCTCCCCGTAACAGGAGCTGACCTAAACGATATTTTGATCCTCACAGAGGCGGACATCCTTTCAAGGAGGCTTCAGACAGTTGTCTTTGATAAAGGACTTGCGGGCACGATCAAGCAGGCAAGGCAGATGATCACCCACGGCCACATACATATCAACGGCCACAGGGTGACCGTTCCCGGATACATCGTTACAAGGGAAGAAGAGGCATCCGTTTCCTATAACAACGTTTCACCTTTCACCGATGAGATGCACCCCATGAGGGTATCTCCGGAGCAGGCGGCGATCAACGCAGCGGTCAAGGCCGAGATAAAAGCAAAGGCGGAGAAAGAGGCGGCGGCAAAAGCAAAAGCGGATGCGGACCTGGCAGGAATAACACTTGAGGACGGTGAGGTCTGATGGCGGCAAAATGGGGAATAGCGAACATATACGCAAGCTACAACAATATCATGATCACTCTTACTGACATAACCGGAGCGGAAACGATCGGCAAGGTCACAGGAGGAATGGTCGTTAAACAGGCGAAGGACGAATCCTCACCGTATGCGGCACAGAAGGCAGCGGAGAAGATCGCAGAGGTCGCCAAGGAAAGGGACATAGTCGGAATACACGTAAAAGTACGTGCACCCGGCGGAAACAAATCGGCATCACCCGGACCCGGCGCCCAGGCAGCAATTCGTGCTCTGGCAAGGGCCGGACTGAAGATCGGGCGCATCGAAGATGTCACACCGATCCCACATGACGGAACAAAAAAGAAAGGCGGACGCAGAGGGCGCAGGGTCTGAGGAGGTATTCTCATGGAAATAGAGATACGCGAAATGACGGAGACAAAGGGCAGCTTCATACTGAAGAATTCCTCTCCGGCCATTGCCAACGCGCTCAGAAGGACCATGCTTAACGATATACCGAAGATGGCGATCGACAAGGTCGAGTTCCACCTCGGGCCCATAATGATGGACGACAAGGAATACGAGAGCGTGACCCCCCTCTTCGACGAGATAGTGGCTCACAGGCTCGGAATGGTCCCGGTGCCCACCGACCACAAGCTATTCACCTTCCAGGACAAATGCGTCTGCGGCGGAGAAGGATGCCCAGGATGTACGATCATGTACAGTCTCAACAAGATAGGGCCGTGCACTCTTCTTTCCGGGGACATGATGCCCCTGGGAGACCCCTCTTTGGCGGTGAAGGACCAATTCATCCCCATAGTGGAGCTTACCGACGGGCAGGCGGTCCTCATCTACGCAACAGCGGTGATGGGGATAGCCAAAAACCACGTGAAATGGCAGGCCGCATTCGGTGTGGGGTACAAGTACTTCCCGATAGTGACCATCAACGAGAAAAAGGCAGGCGACCAATCCGTTCTCAACTGCGCGAACGTATGCCCCAAGGATGTCTACGAGGTAAAGAACGGCAAGCTCAGGGTAAAGAACGCGACCAACTGCGGCATGTGCAGGGAATGCGAGGTCGCATCGGGAGGAGAGGTGACCGTCACCGCGGACGATAAGAACTTTGTCTTCAAATTCGAGACAGACGGTTCTTTGACTGCAAAACAGGTCCTTGACAAAGCGTTGGAGATCCTCTCAAAAAGATCCGAAGAGGCATTCGCCAATATCGGATGAAGAACTTTTTACGGGCGCAAGCCCGTTCCACTTTTAATAGAAATCAGAGAGTTTGCACTTCTTCACTTTATCGTTGTCGAAGACGGAGTTCATGCTCATCTCGAGGATCATTATCCTTTCTTTGATGTAATCGTCGAGTTCGTAAGCATCGCTGATCTCCTTCGACACTTCCAGATACTTCTTCACGCTTGCCTCGTAGACCGTGAGCGTCAACTGGTTCTCGCACTTGCACACTCCGGACAGAGGCATCCTTCTGTATTTCTCTCCGCATTTTGTACATCTGATGGTCTGCGTGCTGAATTTTCTGAGATTGCCGGCCATGTCCGGCAGGAAGTGTTTTTCGATAACTTTTGATGCAACATCCCTTTCATCCACCGCCCGGATCTTCTTACCCAGATAGAGCTGCGCATCCATCTTTTCTTTCATTGTCTCAAGGGTTGTGTACGCTGAGTTCTTCGGCCCTTCGGAGATATCTCCCGTGTCGTGGGTGAATCCGATACCTTCGTATTGATAAGTGGTGCCGATGCGGCCGGTGATAAGGTCCATCATCGTCTCCAGTTCTTTGGGGTCGCGCATCTCCATCGCAGCCTGATAGAACTCCAGCGGATATTGTCTGAGGCAGTCGATGTTGTGTGCTTCCTTATCGATCTCGTTCGGATCGAGCCTTGTGGTAAGAACGAGCGGAGCATCCATCAGCCCACCTCTTCTTTCCGGAAGGTAGAGCCTCGAGAAATTGATCAATCCGTCCAGCGCCAAAATGACACAGTCCTCATCTCCGTCGCAGTTCCTTCTTTTCGCGGCATGGAAGAAGGGATGGCCGTAGCACCCCATTATGTCAGAGTATCCGATGATGCGGCAAAGAATGCATCCGGAAGTATGGGGGGCAAGGCCGAATGTCAGATGGCCGATGAGGTCCTCCCTGTTCTCCACTTTGTAATACCTTTCCATGCCGAATAGTTTCTCTAATTCGTCATCAAGGAAATTTGCCACTTTGACCAAGAAATCGCCGCATTTCTTTGACGGTATGATATCCTGTACCTTGAGGTCGCAGATCTGATCCTCATTTATCAGAGGATCGCCGTTCCAGTCGCGCGTATATCCGAGCTCATTTGCCTTCTTGACGGTCAGGCCGATCTCTCTCGGCCTGAAGTGGGTCAACGGCATATCTGTCATATCGAACCTGATCGTTCCGTCCTTGAATACCGACACGTCGTTCTTTGATCTCAGGATCCCCTTTTCAAGCACCTCGGGGGTCTTTGTTCTGGATATCAGGCCTTCCACGCACCTGAGCTCTTCTGGAGCTCTTTCTTTTAAGAATTGAAGAGCTTCCTGATATTCTTCTTGAACATTGATCGCCGTGGTCTGCGGTGCACCTCCTCCGGCACTCCTGTTAGAGGGAGTAGCGATCGTGTGGACCGTGCACTTCCTACACCAAGTGCGGAAAGTGCCGCCACCGCATTTCGGGCACACTCTCTTTCCAACTTCAAGATCAAGCGTCGGCGGCACGCCCGGTTTTGTGGTCTTGGACTTTGAGACCTTTATGGCAGAATCGATATCTCTGTTGTTCCCGTCCCTTCCCACAGGGAACAGGGAATGGACCTTCGGGCTCATCTCCCTCTCTCTGGCCTTTTCCGGACGCGCCATCCTCGTTCCGATCCTGGTCCTTGCTTTTGCACGTATCTCATATCCAGCCGCTGCGCTGACTGCCGAGAGGGCATCATTTCCTTCGAGGTCCCTCTTATGAATTATCGAACCATCCTTCACCCCGAGACCCAACCCCTCTATCAGAGGCATTGAGTATAACTGATCGATGATCAACTCGTTCTCGGATACCCGATGAGTGGCGCAGAGGTCCTCCAGTATCTTCTTTGTCTTCGCTTCTTTTTGAATGATCAGGCTGCCGTCGAACCTTCCCGTCGTCAATACCCAGGCCCTCAATTCTTTGAGTTTTTCCACAGGCAGGTCGTACCAGAATAAATTGAACTTCGGGTGCATCGGAACTCCGAGTTCCGAGCACATCTCCTTTGCTCTCTCGTAGGTCGGGTCCTCCCAATCGTCCGGTAGTTCGCCCGCTTTATGAATGATCTCTTCCCTGTGCCATTCGGGCGGGTATCCGCAGGGAACGAGGGAATGGTTGTTCTCAGAAAATTCACCATATGGTATCAGTATCTCTCCGTTGTCCACGATCTCAGCCACGTTGTCGCGGACAGCGATCACCTCTTCCTTTGTATTGCAATGGACCAGGTCCCCGTTCTTCAATAACAAGAAGGGGCCGTCCAGAACGTCGCAGGGCGTCGCCACGCAGGCCTTTCCCGGCCTTTCGGTCTTTATCTGAGTGCCCAGGGCCATGAACTCGTCCATCGCATACATGCTGGCGGGGTTGAACGCCAAGGCCGCAAGGCCGGTGGTCCTTGCCCTGCCGTATCTTAATCTGAACCCTCCTACCCTGCAGGGGTGTCCGAAGATCGGCCTTCCGGCGATCAGGTCTTTGAGGTACATGTAGGAAGGCCGGACCTCTTTCTTTGCATTATCGTCCTCATCCGGGGGTCTATGCGCATCTATGTACTCGCCGATGAATTCCCAGCCGGGGATGTTCAGGTTGTCAACGTGCTTCTTGAGTTTGGCGGCCTTCAGACACATGCCCTCGGCTATTACCAGACATGCGCCCCCTCTTACTTTGTTGGTCTCGATCCTGGGCAGGTCCCTGTATCCCGCGATCTCTTCCGTCTCCGTTCCTTCGCCGTCTATGCATATTGGGCAGTTCTTCACTATCAATTCAATCTCCTGCGCCGTCGGAGAGAACTGAAGATGCTGACATTGTTTGTACAGGGGGATCTCTTCGTTGAATCTTGCGATCTCTTCTTTGGTAGGGATATATCTTCCGATATTCAGCGCCCTGCGGACCATATCGGCAATCAAAACGCTCATTGCCTGGGCAGTGCCTCCGGCAGCTCGGATCGGTCCTGCGAACATTAGGTCGATGTACGAAGAACCGTCTTGGTTGTTCTTGATCTTGGTATCGGCGATACCTTCCAGGGGGGCCACAAGTATCCCTTCCGTCAGAACGGCGAGTCCGACCCTTACCGCACGGTCCACTATCTTTTCGAGACTCTCTCCCGGCCTGCCTGCGATCTCTCCCGCGATCATCAGCGCTACTATCTCTCGATTCCCGTGTTTTTCCGTTAATCTTCTGATGTCGTCAGCTACGCCGTCCACATTGTAATCTTTCAGAAGTTTTTCCACACGGGATGCCAGATCCTCTGCCTGCGGTATCTCGACGAACGTCTCCGGATCCAGCCCTTTTGCTCTCGCAGCTTCAGCTATTTTGTAACACTCGTCGTTCTTCTCAGACAGCGTTTTGAAGTACTTTGCCATTTCATCGCTTGCCGCAACGATCCCCATTCAGACATCCTCCGTGTCTGCTGCCTTCTCTCTGAATATCGCTCTCATCTGAACAAGTATCCTTTCTCTGAGAATGTCCATTCCCTCGTCCGTTTCCACCGAGAATCCGATATTCTCGCTGTGCCTGTTGAGGATGTCGCTCTTGCTCTCGGCAACTATTATCGGGACTTTGAAGTTCTTCTTTACCGTTTCCAGGAGGGCGGTCTGTCTTTTCATATCGTATCCGCAAGTTTCCGACGGATCGAGGATGAATATCATAACGTCCGTCAGATACCTGAGTGCAAGTACCGCCTGTCTCTCTATCGCGTTACGATCTTCGAACTCGCGGTCGAGCAGCCCCGGCGTGTCTATCATCTGGAACATCCTCCAATCGTCTTTGATGTGTCCGATGATTATTCCTTTGGTCGTGAACGGATAAGGTGCGATCTCCGGGGTCGCGGTGCTCAGTTTTGCCACAAGGCTGCTTTTTCCCACATTCGGGAAACCTGCGGTGACGATAGTCGGCACCATGGGATCGACAGCGGGAAGTTTTCTGAACTTGTTCTTCGCTCCCTGCAGAAAAAGAAGGTCGTCATCTATCCTTTTTATGTACGATGACATTCTGCCGTAGAAACTGTTCTTGATGCTGTCGATCATCTTGGGGTCCTTAGTCCACTTGATCTCTTTGAGGGAATCGTTCTTTAATTTCTCGATCCTGTTGGAGGCCCAGTTCAAGGCTCCGAGGGCTTTTTTGTATCTGTCGATCCCTATGACAAGGTCGATAAGCTCGGGAAGGAAATCCTCTTCTTTATCGACCCTCGGGAATTTTGTGATGTATCCGTTGAGCGTAGAAATGACGATATCGCCGGAAGCGGTGACCTTGGCCAAAGCTGTCTTCTTCTTCCCGTCAAGCGCGTCAGACCCCTTTTTCGTGATCTTCGCTGCCCTCTTGAACGACTTGTCCATCAGCTCGTCCGCGGAGAGGACGGTGGGTACTCTGAGACTCACTCCGGCCATGGGGAGGTTATAGGCATCATCTATAATTAAACAATGATGCCCTCCTTTTTTACTGTGTGTTCTTCACATCTTATCACCCCGCCTTGCGGAACTCCGCCTTCAATAGCCAGAGGTCCGCGTCCAAGAAAATGTCCGCTTTCATCATCGGCGGAAGAAGTATTGCTGGACAGTCCATGATAAGCACTCCTGCGGTGACCTTCCATTTCCCCAGGTCCATTGCGACAAGCCTTGTTATCCCGGCCAGGTTCGTACTAAAGGATATTCCCATTTTCGGAGTCGGGTACAGGTCCAGGTTCTTCAGATAGAACGGGGTGGTAAGCCCTGCGTAGAACGTCACTCCGAGATACAGATGATCTAGGATGATCTCAGCCGCCCGGTATCCGTACGGGTTCTCTATGTTGAATAGGAAATTGCCGATCTCCCCGGCAAGGTACTTCAATCCCTTCTCAATGAAACCCGAATCAACGAACAGCGAAAGTTTGACTCCCGCACAGAAGGTGGATGTATATTCCGTTATTTCCAATGACACGAATATGCCTGCCTGGAGGATGCAGGATGCGAACAGCTCTATTCCTTCGTTGAGAGATTCCAGCACGACCTTTTCAAAGAACTCGGAAAGATCGTCCACATTCTCCATCGATCTCATTGTGTTCAGGTCATTGAAGACCTTCAGTGTGGTGTCTTTCATCAGGGTGAGTACATACACCTTTGCCTGATGGCCGCCGTATGTCCCTCCGCAGTTTATCTGCCCCGGCGTTCCTTTTGCGAACACCCATTCCCTGGCGCCGTCCGACATCCTCTGCCAGGTGAAGTCGTTGTTCTTGGTGTCCTTTTTGGTCGGTGTCCTATCTACCTCTTTACCATCGGGGGAGCACAGGATGATGCATTCTCCTTCTGATATCAGCGCCGAACCGTTGTTGTTCAGGAACGATCCCGGGAGAGGGACCTTCGCTCTATCCCATGGGGATATTGTCAGATTTTCCAATGTGTAGGATTTCTTTTCAGGATTGGAACCTGCGCGTAAGGTGTACCCGGTCAGGTCGACGGCGGTCTTCGTTGCATTATATAACTCGATCCACTCGTTCCCTTTGTCAGTTCCTCCGGGGTTGAGTTCGAACTCGTTGATCAGTATCCCTGTTTCATATGGTATGCTGAATTTCAGATCGATCCCAATATCGAACGATGCTTTGAGGCCCGGTACCGGAAGCGGAATGTTCGAGAGCACGGCACCGATCACCGGTATCCCGCCGAGAGAGAAAGAGACATGCTGATATTGAACGAGTTCGGGAAGGAGTATATCGAACTCCGTCCCCCTGACATTTCCGTTGATGCTGATCATGTGGTTGCTGGATCTCATGAGCGGGTCAAGGTCGACCTTGATGAACCATCCGTTTCCGCGGACCTCTCCGGCGCCGTACATCTGAAGCTCCTTCTCGCCTCCGGTGATCTTTTGTTTGATGGTGACGGAACCTGTTACGCTGAGGCCGCCGATGGTCAAACTCATCGTCACAGACAACAAGGTCTTCACACCGTCGACCGCATCAGGGGAGCCCAGCTTGAACAACAACGGGAACCCGAAATATGGGAAAGAGACAGTCTGCCTCGACGGGTCGTTGCCGGCGAACTTTTGAACGCCTTCAACCAATTGTCCCAGGATGGCGCCGAAGATGCTGTTCAATCCATCCTCAATGAACTTGGCAAGTGCTTGGAGCGCAGACATCAGCGCATTGAATAATCTTTCAATTACGCCTGCCACATACTTCATAAATTCAATTAGGGTCGAACCCAGTATCGAGATGGTGTCGGATATTATGGACATCACTTTGCGAAGCGGTTCAAGGATGGGCGCGAGTATTTTCACCAGGGCGTTCCAAACATCATGCAGAAGGTCGTTGCTGGGGGTGTAACCTTTGACCCCCGCAAGCCCCCAGCCGCTTCCGACCACGATCTTAAACTCCATTTTCACATCAGAGTATCCTTTGTACACCGAATCGTAGATGCCCATGGTCTCTTCGATCACACCGGAACTTTTCAGAGTGTATTGGAGGGTGTCCTCGACCTTCACCGAAAAAGCTGTGGCGAACGAAGCGCCGGTGTTCTCGGAGAACCCTACGTAGTGGATACAATCTTTTAGATTATCATTAGGACCTTTGACGCTGACCTTCGGAGCGGACTTGGTCGAGAAAGATATCTTTTCGATGGTGGTGTTGCCGCCGGCCCCTACGAACTTGAAGCTGTCGGTTCCCGGAAGATCAAGAGGCCCGCTGTATGGGTTGATGTTCGTGTTCTCCACGGCCTCCGAACACAGAGTTCTGATCCTTCCAGGAACGTTCGTAGTAATGTCAACGAACAGAACACCCACTGCAAATAACGCCGTGGCTGTGTTTTTGAGGAAACCAGGCTTTCCTGCCGGAACTTCGGAAAGCGCTTTCAGGCCGTTCATGCAGTTGTTTATCGCATTTTCGTAATCATCCATCGCTTTTTTTACGCTGTCTGAATGAATCAGAACATCCACAGCTTGGTTCAGATCCTCATCTGTGTATTCGATCCAGTTGCTCCTGAAATATGTGATCAACGCAGATTTTATCGACGATCTGATATTCTCCTTGAAGGTCGCTGTGCCGTAGATCTTATCCTTATCATCGGAAATGACCTTGAAGATGGCAGCATAAAAAGGATCGTATATCTGCTGTTCCATGATCGCGCTGGTCATTATCTTTTCTACTTCGTTGTTACCTTTGCTCAATGCTTTATCAACATTCTGCTTGACAGTTTCCATAAAAGACTCCTTGTCGGTGGGATCGATGGGCACCCTCACTGTTCCAAGAGCTTTGGTGCTTCCTATCTTGACCGCAGCGGTGTTGATCGCATTCCTCAACCATTCCCTTATCTCGTTGGTCTCTCCGCGGTAATTGCTTTTGAATTTCGTTATGCCTCCCCATCCCATCAGATCGACCGTTGGATATGCGGAACTTATCGATATTGAAGATATGCTGACATTCTTCCCGTCGATAGAAAGTTCGAAGCCCGGGAGTTTGATGGACGTCGACTTTCCGCTGTACAGGCGGGTGTACAGATCCGTATCCAAACCGTTGTCCTTCATTACCTGCAAAATGTACGGTGCGGCTGAGAACTCATTCTTTCCGTTAAAGAACCCCTTCAGGGCGTCCCAAGCGTTCTTCGCCGTGTCCGATATCTTGTCCGCCAGATCGATGAACAGGTTCCCGTACAGATAATCGAACCATTTCAGCACCAGGTCATCTATGATCGAGATCAAAGCCTGCGCATAGACAGCGGAAAGGTCGATCTCCACATACCCGTCCTTTGATGCCAGTACATCTGCGAGGTCGATGCGTTCAAGATTGGCCGGAAAACCGTCCGAAGGACAGCGGAAGACCAGCAGCTCTATCATTTTCAGCGAGTTGTTGTATGACTTCATCACATCATCTGATGTCAGGATGGACATGGTGCCCATGTTTCCGTATTCGGCCAACGCCCCGTATCCGTTCAGCACTCTGTATTGTGCAAGTGCGGTAAGCTGATGGGTCATCATCTGCGAAAGCGCGGAGCCCTCTCCCGAGACCATCAGATCAAAAAGGGAACCTTTCTCCGCTACGAGAGGAAGCGCACATGTTCCGTCAGTGGAGATCGATATCGTTTTTACCGAAGTACCGGTAGCGCAAACGAACTTTGCTGTTATGTACCCTGTCGCTCTGAGATATGAGGGAGTGTAGCCGTCTGCGAACGCATCAGTGGTCACCAGCTTAAGCGGCTCGGCCTCAAGAACGAACTTGAAATCAGTGATGGTGACCGAGACCCCTCTGTCGTTTCTTGGATAATTGGTCTTGACCCATTTGCTCGAACGTTCATTGAACGTCTTCTCTCTTTTTTCTAACCCTCCTCCCTCTGGGTCGGTGCTGATCGCGAAAATGATCTCGCCGAGCCCTCTTTCCACTGCTATCTTCGTCTCCGCTATGGCAGCGTCCAACGAATTCAATTCGGTGATCATGTTGTCCGCGTTCTCTTCGATGTCCTTCGCCTGCGTGACCATCACGGCATAAGCCGACCCGATTATCAGCAGCACAACTCCGATCACAACGAACGGCATACTGCCGTCCTTCGATCTTTTTAGCCTCATGATATTATGCATCATCTTTATTCCTGAGACTCAACTTCTTCACATCCTGATATAAGGATAGAACTACAGTTAGCCTGTTAGCCTCTGTTTTCCTCTTCGACAATGTCAAAATTCGGTATGAAGAGTGAAAGCTGTGTCCCTCTTGAAACACGCGTGTGAAAAGTATTAAATGTTCCAAGTAAGTCCTGAATCCTGTTACATATGTCATCCACTATGCAGAATTATGCAGTCAAAAAGGGACTTCCGAAACAGACGAAATCCGTCTGCCCGGAATGCGGGAAAATACTTGACGCCACGCTGTTTGACGACGAAGGAAAGGTCTTTATGGAAAAGACATGCCCGGAACACGGGAAATGCTGCGACATCTATTGGTCCAGCACCGAGCTTTTCCTGAGGGCCGAGGAGTATGCCCACGACGGAGTAGGGCTAAGGAACCCAATGGACAAGAACCTCAACGGGGAGAATGTCCACGTGTTCGTCGACAGCGAGAAGGTCAACATGCTCACATGCACAGCCCTGGCGAACATCGACCTCACCAACAGGTGCAACATGAACTGCCCCATCTGTTTCGCGAATGCGAACCAGCAGGGATACGTCTATGAACCGGATTATGAGACCGTAGTAAAGATGCTGGACACCCTCAGGTCCGAAGAACCCATAAAGTGCACTGCGGTGCAGTTCTCAGGAGGAGAGCCCACCATTCACCCCGATTTCGTAAAGATCGTGAAGGCCGCAAAGGACCGAAAATTCGCTCAGGTCCAAGCTGCAACGAACGGTATAGAATTTGCAAGGAAATACGATCTCCTCAAAGACGCATCTCAGGCGGGGCTTAACACAATTTACCTTTCATTCGACGGGACCACCGACGATGTGTATCTTCAGGCAAGGGACAGAAAGATGTTCCAAGTCAAGTTGGACGTGATCGCTAACTGCAGGAAACTGAAGCAGGAGACCGGCGTGTGCCCTTCCATTGTTCTCGTACCAACGATCGTGAGAGGAATGAACGATCATCAG
>Ga0209737_10001331_pt1 | contig 17892 bp, 16 predicted proteins | sample TergutCu122P3_FD_187284 | JGI IMG/M metagenome (GOLD analysis project Ga0209737, IMG submission 187284) | Cubitermes ugandensis P3 segment gut microbial communities from Kakamega Forest, Kenya - Cu122 P3 (SPAdes) (version 2) | ecosystem: Host-associated > Arthropoda: Insects > Digestive system...
CTCAACCTGATAGCTATTATCATCGCCGTCACCTGCGTCGCCGAGGCCATCGCTGTGGGCTGCTACATCTGGATGTCGCGCACCGTGAAGCGCGGTTGATATAGTAGAATTACAGTCTCGTAACACAAATGGATATATAAGACTATGTCTACAATTCAAGGGGGGATACATGAAGAAGACATGCGTTAAATTCATGAGGGTTTTTGCTTTGATAAGTATTTCATTGGTACTGATGATGTCTGGAGCCTGCTCTGATAACGAAGCAAACAACAAGTCGCCAGAACCCAAAGCACCTGACGGGCTGATTGGAATCATTACGATCGACTCCTACAGTTCAGATGTATTTTATAAAACTGGCTATATCGTAGAAATAGGAGGTGTACGCTTTCCTCTACCCACTACCCTCAATGACTTAGGTGACAAGTGGCGTTTTGGTGATAATGTTGGTCTAATAATTGCTGATTTTTATCTTGAAGGTAAAAGCACACCGCTTTCTGCCACACCAGCATCTCTCTACTTTAATGACGTTTTTGTTGCAACAGTCTTGGTACGTGATTATTCAGAGAAAAACGCAACAACTGCACAGATCATAAGTATTGCCTATGGTACTGATAGTTTCGACTTTGCTGCAAAACCAAAATTGTCAGTCAACGACATTGTTGTAGGTTCGGATTTTGATAAACTTGATAGCATTTTTGGTGGAAAAGGCGAGCTTATTAAAATGACACAAAGCAAGCATTATCGTCTACGAGTTGGAGAGTATTCAATTGTGTTTTCCTCATATGAAAACTCCTTCAAACACTTTGAAACTCCAAGTAAATATGCAAACCCAGTGACTTTAATCGATGTTAGGTTGAGCATCAGTGAAAGACCAAATAAGGACTACTTTGATGATTACTACTGGTGAGACAAATAATGGAGCCGCTAGTGGAAGATCAAGATACAGCCCAAACTGATAGGCATGGTGAAGCTGAGAAAGGGTCTCTCTCTGCGAGGTTCCGCAAGCGGGCCAAACAGCTCAAGACCGACATCCCCGCTGTCTTTCTGGCGCTCAGGAGAAAAGAAACCCCGCTTCTCGCCAAGATCATTGCGGTCTTCGTGGTGGTCTACGCGCTCTCCCCTGTCGATCTCATCCCCGATTTCATACCTGTGTTGGGCTTTCTCGATGACGTGATACTGCTCCCGGCTTTGATTGCATTAGCCATAAAGCTGGTACCCGCAGACGTATTCGCCGAGTGTAGGGCTGAATCAGAAGGGCTGTGGGAGGACGGAAGGCCGAAGAAGTGGTACTTCGCCATACCCTTTGTCCTCATCTGGTGCCTGGTGATTGGTTTGGTAGTACTACTGGTTATCAAAGCTGTCCGCAACTGATACGCGATAAACAAGCCAGCTTGCGGACCCATATCCTCGATATTTCAAAGCAGCTCTCTGAAATTCGGAAGGTATCCCTTCAGGTAATCCCAATCAGAAAGTCTCAGTAGAATACTGTCTTTTCCGTCGTATATTAAGATGTCTACCGGCACTGAGTCCAATATACACACATAGATCACACTATCAGCAGGAACGCGTGTTTCGCCTCCCAGGGTTTTAACTATCAGGTAACTCCTGGCAGAAAGATCTATGCGGCTGTTGTCTCTGGGATCCCAATGATACTCGGAAAGCTCACCGCAAAGCAGGAATTTGTTGTCGTACTCATAGACATCGGCTGATAAACCCGGACTTATTGCCGGGGTACACTCGAACATTAAAACAGGTTTTGGATCGTCTTCAGTTCCTTCAATTTTCCAGACCAGTGCATGATACTGACCCATAAGACCCTCACGATAACACCATGCCAAAGCCCAGGTGTCTTCCCCATCAGATGTAATAACAACTGGTATGTCTTTGCCATTATCTGGGAACAGTTGCTTGACATTTCTAAACCATTCCAAATAACACTCGACTGACGCTTTTTGAATCAGCGACACCAAATCGTCTTCGGGCGCTGCCGCCTCAGGAAACTCTAAACCATCATCGGGCTCAGCCCACTCTGGAGTTGTTTTGCCCACACATGCCGAAAACGAGCTTGCAAAAACGCACGCAACAACTATACACGCCAGTCTTTTTAATTGTGTCTTTGCCGGATTACGCATAGGAATACCCCCAATACAATGCTTATGAAGTGAGTTGGGTCCTTCCGGCCATTCTAGCACTGTCAGGCAGATTCTGCCCGTGTTCTATTGAGAGTACAATTTGAGTATTTCTTACTAATGCACGCGATAATCAAGTAAACTCCATAAAAAAGGGACGATATGCTTGATTTTCGCGTGCATTAGTGTTATCCTTGCTAAACAGTCGAGAGAGAGGCAAGATGGCAGACATCATTATCCCTTCAAGCACAGATCTGAGCCTGCAAGCATTGAAGCAACAGGCGGATAAACAGAAGATTAAACGCTTGTTTCATGGAGTATATATCGATGCAGAAGAATATGCAGCGCTGGACACCGCAGAGCGTTACCGCGTTCGAGCCAGAGCATTTCTGGCAACCCACCCGAAGCTTGAAGCCTGGGGCATTACTGCTGCCGCACTTGAGGGGGCACCAGTGCTCTCAGGGGCTCCACTGCACTTCAGTGGTAGTCATAGCAATGCGAAAAGCAGACAGAGGGGCTGTGTTTTTCATGAAACCCTACCTGCTGTGCCTGCGATTAACAGCCGTATAGCTCAAATACTCTTCGAGTGCGCAACAACCTCTCCGCTACCCGATGCGCTTATGGCAGCCAACCACCTCCTGAAAAGCCTCTCCGCAAATACAACTGACGGGCTTACGGCCAGTAGAGATATCGATGAGAAAACAGCCGAAGCACTGATTTGGTCGCAGCTTGACTCAAAAAATGAGCGAGTCAAAGAGCGTAGTACCGTCGATGCGGGCAAGCTCGACGTAAACAAGCCGGGCTTTCTTGAGTCTTATTGCGCTACACGCCTGGCTGGGTTTTCATCACCTGAGGCGGAGCTTGTTTGGCTGGATTTCGCCCAGCTCTGTGTGGCGTACTGCAAAAGACGCGCAATTCCAAGAGCTTTGCGTGCAGGATCATACTTCACAGATCAGATAGATTCGCCCGCCGAATCGCTATTAATTGCCCGCTGTGCAGAGCTTGGTTTTGCTATTCCTTACTTGCAGGTGAACATTATCGATCCTGCCAGCGGGAGACATCTTGGACGCGTTGACGGGCTTTGGCCATCAAACAAAGTGCTGAAAGGCTTGTATCTCAAAGACAGCACTGTTGGTCGCTTTCTTTTCAGCAAACAGCGCGGAGACAGTGAATCGATTGTCTTAGAGTTCGACGGTCGATTGAAATACCAGCACAACTACTCTGATGCCCTGGAAAAGGAACGGCTGAGACAAAACTCCATCGGTAATCTTGGGTATCGTTTCGTACGCATTGGATGGGACAACCTCATGCAGCCTGAGCGCCTGCGTTCAATTCTCGCAGAAGCCAGGGTGCCAAGATCAAGGCGTAGCTGAGTGTTTCTACGCTGGTTCTTTGGGGATTCTTGCAGCAACTTCGACTACTGCGTACCAAAATAAAGCAATTCCGGAGCTTTAGGCCACTTTTGCTTTATTTTGGTGCGCATTAGTTAAAAAAGCAGAATGAAGGAGCAGAGAGGCAAGGCGAGAAAACTCAAGCTCTGTTCCATATCTATAAGCATTACAAAAAGTCACGAAAACTATAGGAAATCAGGGGAAATCAGGGGAAAATCACTCGAAAATGACCATATTGAGTGGGAGTGTCAGAGAGGGGTAATTGTGCCATCTACCTGCGGAAATGTGGTGCCCCCGGGCCGATTCGAACGGCCGGCACCAGGTTTAGGAAACCTGTGCTCTATCCCCTGAGCTACGAGGGCACGGATGTGTATTCTACCACGTGTGCTCCCAGTGGGCGACTATTTCTTCAGAGAGATACCTCGCAACCGCCCCAACCGCCCCCCAAAACCACCCCAATACTGCTTTGGAACTGCTTCCACAGTTACTGTTCGCACCTCTTGTCATCCAGGGGCACAGGATCTTTCTCAGGAAGCGCTTCCATGGATTCTTCGCGTTGCTTTGACATAAAAGCATTAGGCTCCTTCGCCTGCGGTTCAGGAGGATAGTGCTCCGTCCTAAAAAACAACCTGTAGTCCAGCGTCACTCCAGGGAAGTGCCGAAGTATTGCCTGTATGACAGATTGTGGATCAATTTGCTCCAGGTCTGTTCGGGCGTGTGGCGGCACTACTTGCAGTAATGGTGCCGTTTGCACGGGCAGAGCTGGAGCAAATTAGCCGCAAGATGGCATGCAATGAATACTTCGGTGCTTCTCTAGTCGCTGCGCAGGGCCTCGACCGGGTCGCGCCGCGATGCCGCCGAGGATGGTATCAACCCTGCTACAAAGGATAGCAGCATGCTTATTACAACCAGAAGTGCTGCTGGCTGCCAGGGCAGAAGAGCAATGTTACTCACGCCATACCGCATCTCAACGATGTAGTTGGCTGGAATGGTTAAAAGCAGCGTTACCAGGATGCCCATGAGCCCTGCAATAAAGCCGACGATCAGAGTCTCCGCATTAAAGACGTTGCCTATATCACCTTTCCGGGCTCCAATGGCGCGGAGTATGCCGATCTCTTTTCTGCGTTCCAGAACCGAGATATAGGTGATGACACCGATCATGATCGACGAGACCACCAGTGAGATAGCGACAAAGGCAACCAGCACATAGCTGATAACATTGACGATATCCGTAACAGAAGACATCAGCACGCCCACAAAGTCGGTGTACGTGATGACCTTATCATCGGTTCCCGTATCCCGCATTCTCTGATTGTAGTTGTCCAGTATGTCCAGTACGCCCTGCTTGCTCTCAAAATCTTTCGGGTAGATACTGATGCTTGACGGTTTGTTGCGATCGGCATACCCAAACTTGCGCAGGTTGTTCTCGTAGGTGTTACTCTCTGTTGACATCAGTGTCATTATCAACTGAGAGAGTTCCTCCTCATTAATCTTGAATTGGAAGGCATTTGCAAAAACGTCCGGATTAAAGCTCATCGCCGTGGCCATGCCATCGCTGATCTGCTGCATCATGCTTGTAAGTCCTGCCTGTATCTGCCACATCAGATTCGACATGACCGAAATCATGTATGCCTGCATCATCTGCTGTATGTACCAGTTAAACACACCCTGTATCTCGTCGGTGATCTCCTGCACGTCGAGCGCGCTGTCCAGCTGTGCCAGCAGCCTTTCCTGCACGAGAGGATCGGCCAGATATGCCGGCAGACCACCGATAATCTCATCGGTAGTGGTCAGTCCGTTCATGAAGCAGTAGATCATGTACTCGTTAATGATGTCAGTGGTGACGGCAACCAAATCATCCATGGGGATATCGATGTTGATAAGTGAAAGCAGGCTGACCAGGTTCAGATCTGGCATCGCTGGCATCGCGGCAGTGAGGTTGTAGGGATTCAAAACACCAGACAGGTCAATGTTGAGAAACGAGGTGTCAAAGTCAAAGGCATTGGACAGGGCGTCTTCGTCGATGGTCATCAGGTCGTCCATCCCAAACCCGCTGAATCCGCTGCTTTTCTTCTCCTCTTCAAAGGTTTTACCAGTGATGACATTGACCTCGTGGTTTTCCAGCTGCTTTTTTACAATTTCAGAATCGGCTGCCTGATCCATCAGATAGAAAGTCAACGACGTAGGGTAGTAGATACCGGGACCCAATGCAGCGGCAGTGGCATCGGGGTTTTCCTTGAGAATGCCAACGATTCTGAGGGTCTCACCCTCTTCCACAATCTTCTTCATATAGGCGGCATCGGTCTCCCGATTGGTCCAAACACCATACGTAGGGTCGTAGGTATAGAATTTCGCAGCGGGCACCAGCTTGAAGGTCACAGCCAGGATCTCATCGTAGGTGAACTTCTTTCGATCTTTGGGCGCTGTGACTTCCTCTTCGTTTTGGAACTGTTTAAGCATGTCTTCGAGCTCAGAAGGATCGCGCAACCCCATGAGATACAACAGATAATCACTGATGCTTCCGCGATTGGTGAGCACTATAACCAGCTCGTTATAGTTTTCCGGCCACTTTCCTGCAACCAGATCATACTGACCCTTGAGAATTCTTGTGTCTTCTATCAGGGGATTGAACATCGACGTGGTCATTCCGAAGCTGCTCATTATTGAACTGTTTGAGCCCATTCCCATCGCCTTTGTCAGAAAATCAGGATTGACCTGTCTGACATTATTTGAAGTATCTGAGGAAAAGATATGGGGTGTTATATCGTAGGTGTATTCGATGGCATTGACATATTGACCTATCCCATCACCACCTGCATCAAAAAAGAGCTTCAGAGCAGCCAGGTCGTTCTGACGCACTCTTGACAGGGTGGTAGATAGCATTTTGGTCTCGTTTATCAGATTATCCGGCTGCTCGTCTTCGCTTTGTGAGTTGCTCGTGCTGCCAGAGCTGCTGGAGCTGCTGGAGCTGCTGGAGCTGCTCGAGTTGCTTGAGCTGCTGGAGCTGCTGGAGCTGCCAAGCGAAAAGTTAAACATGGATGCAAGGTCAAATCCGGTGGACTGGATCTGCAGCGGATAGAGCGACAGGGTGCTCTCCTCCACATTCTTAATGTAGGTATTCACCCCGTTGGCCAGGGCAAGTATCGCGGCGATGCCGATGATGCCGATGGAGCCGGCAAAGGCCGTCATGATAGTACGACCCTTCTTGGTCATAAGATTGTTGAACGACAGAGAGATAGCTGTGATAAACGACATCGCTGTTTTGCGGATCGACTTCTTCTCGCCTTCGGTCTCCTTTTGAGATGGGTCGAAGGGATTACTGTCGCTGACAACGCAACCATCGCTCAGGTTGATTGTTCGATTGGCGTATCGGGCAGCAAGGTCGGGGTTATGAGTGACCATGATGACGAGCCTGTCCTTTGCGATCTCTGTCATCAGTGCCATAATCTGCAGACTTGTCTTGGAATCAAGCGCACCGGTCGGCTCGTCTGCCAGTACAATCTCGGGATCGTTGATGAGAGCACGCGCAATCGCCACGCGTTGCATCTGTCCACCGGATAGCTGACTGGGTTTCTTATTGATGTGCTCTTCGAGCCCAACCTGAGCAAGCGCTTTGATGGCCCGCTCGCGTCGATCTGTCTTCGAAACACCGGCGATCGTCAGCGCCAGCTCCACATTTACCAAAACCGTCTGGTGAGGAATGAGGTGATAGTTCTGGAAGATGAACCCAATGCGGTTGTTCCGGTAGGTATCCCAGTCGCGATCTTTGTATTTCTTCGTCGAGATACCGTCGATGATCAGATCGCCGCTGTCGTAGTGGTCGAGCCCACCAACGATATTCAGCAGGGTTGTCTTGCCCGACCCGGATGGGCCGAGAATAGCCACAAACTCATTCTCACGAAACGCAATTTCTACGTCATCGAGTGCGACCTGCGAAAAGCCCGCTGTTTTATAGGTCTTACGTACTTTTACCAGTTGGAGCATGCTTTTGTCCTTTCGACAAAGAGCAACTGTACTATTGTATTAAGCACTTAATACAATAGTACACAGGCGTATCGCTGTCAAGCATTCTTATGCTTCTCTGCGTACTTTATGTATCCGTTTGCAACACAAAGAAAGACAGCGTTTGCCTGTGCAGGGTCTGTTCAGGGTCTGTTACAGCCTGTTGATCGTCCTGTTTACCCTACACAGTATGGGTTTATCAAACGGCATTGTTCCTTTTTGTCATGTTACTGTTACAGGTATGCCATTTCTATTTAATCCCATACTTTGCTGAGGTATGGTATCATTCCAGTGTATAAAGAAGCATTTGCTTCTTTATTGTGTGTTACCCATGGTTAACCAGGTAATTGCAGCAAAAGGAGCTGCGCGTACAGAAAAAGGAGAGGGATATGAGGAAGATCTCACTGGTGGTAGTTTCGATTTTGATGGTCTTTGCGCTGGCGTTCTCATTGACAGGCTGCGGAAATGCAGACGAGAGAGCTATCAGAAAAGGCCTGACTGATGAATTCAACAAGTTCAAGGATCCTAAATCTGATCTTTGGCAAAAAGAGATGAAAAAGGAGCTTAAAGAACTTGCGAACTATGGAATAAACACGGATGATCTGATCAACGCCTGGGTCAAGAATTTTTCGTTCAAGGTGGGGACTATCAAGATCGATGGCGATAAGGCCACTGCTGAAGTGTCGATAACCTGCAGGCAGTTCTGGCCAGCTTTTGAAGCAGCTACAGCCAGGCTTTTGCAGGAAGACCTTGCAAGTTTTCCCAACGAGGCTTCGGTCTACAAGAAATACGGCGAGCTTATTGTTGATGAGTTGAACAAACAAACGCCTGTGACCACCAACATCAAGATCCCCTGTGTTAAGGATGGCACTACCTGGACTGAGGCTGCCGGAGCAGAGGATGAGTACTCCAGAGCTTTACTTGGCCCTGAGCCAAAATAGTGACAAAACACAGTTAGCGCGGATCGACACTGACTTAAATAGTTCACAAAAAGAAACGCCTGTCGATTGACCGGGCGTTTCTTTTTGGATCCTCTGACAGAGAGACTTACAAACATAGCGACAAAGTTGGGCTTCTTTAAGACATGTTACCCTTAATGCCAACTCTGAGGTAACATGTCTTTGGATTTTTATCCACTCAAAATTTGATAGCTTTACTTTTTGAAAGGGAATTCTACATGCGTTTATCGGGAGCAGAAATACTTGCCCGTATACTTATCGAACAGGGCGTGGATACGATATTCGGTTATCCCGGCGCAGCTGTGCTTCCGATTTATGATGCGCTTTTTGACCACCGAGACAAGATCACTCATTACATTACGGCTCATGAACAGGGCGCGACACACGCCGCTGACGGATACGCTCGCTCCACAGGAAAGGTCGGGGTAGTGCTTGCCACCAGCGGCCCGGGCTCGACAAATATCGTTACCGGTGTCGCAACTGCCTTTATGGACAGCAGTCCGCTGGTCGTAATCACCGGAAACGTTGCAACTCCCTATATCGGAAAGGACAGTTTCCAGGAGGTTTACACAACCGGCATCACGTTACCCATCACCAAGCACAACTTCTCTGTGCAGGATGTCAGGCTGCTGGCTCCCACGCTGCGCGAGGCCTTTGCCATCGCGATATCCGGACGCAGGGGACCGGTGCTTGTTGACATCACCAAAGACGCACAGGCAGCCTGGTGCGAGTTTGAGCCTGAGCAGCAAGACGAGCCTGTGAGCTCAGGCCGCCCTCTCAGGTATGCGGGTACACAGGTCTGCTTTTCGCAGACGGAGGTTGAAGCAGCGCTTGAACGCCTGTCGGCCAGCTCTAAGCCGCTGGTCATCTTTGGCGGCGGTGTCATCTCGGCAAACGCCTCTGCTGAGCTCTACGAGTTTATCCGCGCGACCCGGATACCTGCGACACACAGCATCATGGGCATCGGTGCACTCGATGTGGACGACCCATTGAACCTCGGGCTTGTCGGCATGCACGGAAGGCGGAGCGGAAACATAACCCTCGGTGAGGCCGACCTGATACTCGCGCTCGGTTTTCGGTTCTCTGACCGCGTGGCCTTGAACACCGAGAACTGGGCTCAGAAGGCATATATCATCCAGGTCGACATCGACCAGAGTGAAGTCGATAAGAACGTCGCGGTAGATCAGGCGATCATCGGAGATGTCCGCGATGTCCTGCGTGCGATGCTTGAGGCGATACAGAGCAGGGGCAGTCTGGGCGGCCTGGGCGCAGACTACAGCTCCTGGCATGAGCAAATCAGTCGTTGGCGCGCCTCGGATCTTATGCCACCGGATGATGATGCAAAGCTCATGCCACACCAGGTCATACAAGCCATCTGTGAGGCAGCTGGCGATACGGTCATCTTCACCACCGACGTCGGGCAGCACCAGATGTGGGCGGCACAATACTGCGGGCGCATGCAACCACGCAGCTTCATCACGAGCGGCGGGCTCGGTGCCATGGGCTTTGGTTACGGAGCCGCGATCGGAGCCCAGATTGGCACAGCCGGCTTAACTGAGCGCAGGCGTCCCGTGGTCCACGTCACCGGGGACGGCTCCTTCCACATGAACCTCAACGAGGCCTGCACAGCCGTGAGTTACCGCCTGCCCATCATCACCGTCATCTTCAACAACCAGGTGCTGGGCATGGTGCGGCAATGGCAAAAGAACTTCTACGATGAGCGCTACAGTGCGACTACGCTGGACAGGGCTACCGATTATGTGAAACTGGCGGAAGCTTTTGGCCTCGTAGGCAAACGCGCTGCTACGATCGCAGAATTCAAGGCTGCGTTCTCCGAGGCGCTTGTAGTCGATGGGCCAGTCTGGATAGAGTGCGTCATCGACCGGGACGAACAGGTTTTCCCGATGATACCTTCTGGCGGCACCTTTGAGGACACGATCGTAGTATGAGCAGAATGAGCAGTATGAGCGGCATGGGTAGGATGGGTAGAATGAGCGGCATGGGTAGTTTGGGTAGTATGGGTAGCATGAGCAACATGGATAACATGAGCAAGGAAAGCACAAAAAGGAGCATGGATGGATGATCTGATACGGGAAGCGGACTCGCTTCCACAGCAACAGCGTGAAAAGACCCGAAACATCGTGTCGCTGCTTGTTGACAACCGTGCGGGCGTACTTGCGCGGGTCGCAAGCCTGTTTGCGCGGAAAGGCTTCAACATCGACTCGCTGACGGTCAGCGCCACACATGACAGCTCGATCTCGCGAATCACGGTGACAACCCATGCAGACGACGTCAACCTCAAGCAGCTTCTCTCCCAGAGTGAAAAACTCATCGAGGTCCGCAAAGTCGCCCTGCTCGACCCCGACAGCAGCGCACAGAGGGAGCTCATGCTGGTGAAGCTGGCAATCGACAAACACCTGCGTGACACCATCCCAAGCGTGGCGGATACATACAAGGCAGAGATTGTTGACATCGGTGAGAAGAGCATGACTCTTGAGATAGTTGGCAAGCCGACCAAGATCGATGCCTTTGTCAACGCAATCTCAGAATATGAGATACTTGAGATGTGCCGAACAGGAGCAACTGCCATAGGACACGGCGACGACATATTACATTAGATCAGACGATCGGGGGGATCATGCTTTGCGAAAAATGTGGCGTTACAATCCCAGACGGAACGGATCTCTGTCCGCAATGCCGCGTACAGCATCCCGAGCTTAAGGGCTCTTCTGGCAGGAGAAAGCCAAGGCCTGTCGTGCTTATTGCGGTGGCAGCGGCAGTCCTGGTGATACTCGCCGTTACCGGCGTTGTTATGGGGATGGAACTCAACCGTTCGAACAACTATGACAAGGCAATGGTTTTATTGGATTCGGGAGATTACGAAGGCGCACTTGAAGTCTTCAAACGACTTGAGGGCTACCGGGATTCACCCGAAAAGGCCAGGCTGTGCGAACAGAATATCGCCTATTATCAGGCAGTTAACGACTACAGGAGCGGCTCCTACGACAGCGCGCTCAGAGCGCTCACCCTGCTTGTTGCAGAAGGTTTTCCCGGAGCGCAGGAAGAGATCGCTCTGATGGATGAGAAGATACTCAGAGAGGGCTTGACCGAAGAATACAAAAAGTTCAGCGACCCTCGTTATTATCTCTGGCAACTGGATATCAGGGCGACCATCGATGCCCTGCGGGACATGGGGATAAACCCGCAGGATCTGATTGCGGTCTGGACCGAAGGCTTTCAATACCAGGTGGGCGCCATAACGGTCAACGGCAATAATGCTACTGTCGAGGTAACAATGACCTGCAAGCAGTATCACCCCGCTGTAGATTTGGCGGTACGGCGTTTTATCAGCGCACCTGAGGTGCGGACCATGACCGAGGAGGAAATGAACGCCAGGCTCGGCAGCCTCATCTTCCAGGAACTCGCAAGCGCCAGACCCGTGACCACAACGATCACGATTTCCTGCACCAAGAGCGGCAGTGTGTGGACGATATCCGAAAGCGCCGAATACGAGTACTACAAGGTCCTGTTCGGGCCGAAAGGTTAACGTCAGAACTCAGGGCGAGGAGAGCGCTTCGCTCATTTTACGCTTATGCTGTTTGATCCTTTACACGCGGGCGGATCCAATCCAGATAGTCCAACGCCTCCTGCACTTCGACGTCGCGTAGCCTGGTGCCGGTCCCACCCACTCCGGCAGCGGTGAAAGCCGTAATGGAGGCGACCCTGGCATAACGCTGGAAGGGATTCTGGTTGGTCTGCGCCCATTGGATCTTCTGTCGGGGAATGACTGTGGTAGTCAGCCCGAAGTAACCCTGCCTGATCGTGAGCATGTTCGAGTTGTAGGCGTAGGCGGCATTTCGATACCAGAATATCGAGGCAACCAGCCGCCCTATGAGGAACAGGACCAAAAGCCCCCAAATGAGGATCATCAACCAGGTCATCACCTGCTCGGGGATACCGCTTGCCACAAAGAGCAGGGCCAGCGTGATTGCCAGTGCAGAGAATCCATAGATCAGCCCGAAGAAGACTGTATGGCGATTGATGACCCGACGCAGTGCGACCTTGGGAAGCCCGTGAAGCTCTCGCGTGTCGGGGCGCCCGTTGAATTCAGGAAGTATGTGTCGCAGGATATCGTCCGCCTTGTCCTTTTTTACAAAGGGATGGATGACCAGGCCGGTATATTGCTTCATCGCCTGAGCGTCCTGCTTGCTCTGGCCTGCCGGCAAAGCATCAATCGTGAGCAACTTGAGCTCCACGTAACCGAGCAGCCTGCGGATAAAACCCTGATTTATCTCAACTGATTGCACCCGTTTGATCGAAACACCTTTGTATTGCCTCTGGATAAGTCCTCGCTCCACTTCTATGCGGCCACCCCTGCGTCGGGCCTTAAAGCCCCCGTAGGTAATCGCCGTATTGAGAACCCCCAGGATCATGGAAACAAGTATGATAAAAAGGGTACCACCCACTATCCAGGGTGTGATCTGTGAGTCGATGATGCGCTCTACGTCCATCTGCATCTCGGGGTCGAGGCCAAAGAGGCTGAGTATCCCTGAAAACTGTGTTGCCAGCCCGAGAAAGACCGCCGCCAGCACAAGATTGTGGTCACCGGATATCGCTGAAAAAAACAATTCCCTGGCGGACAGGCCGTACTCATACTCGATTGCTTCGTTCTCCTGATAGGAATCGGCAAAGATGCCCCGCAGGTTTCCAATCTCAGTGCCAATCGTGTTGACGGTTCTGTCTGCGGTGGTGGGGGCCGCCCAGGCTAATGACGCGCTGGTTGTCGATGCTCCTACCAGAGCTTGCCCGGTACGCGGGTCGAATTGGGGCGCTGTATAAGCCTGAGGGGGCTGCCCCGTCATCGCTGCCCTGGTCGCTTCCATCTTCTGCCTGAACTCGGCCTCCTGTTGCGACTCAGATCTCTTCTTACGCACAAAGACCTCTGCCCTGAGGGCCTCTGCTTGGGCAAGTTTGAGTGCAGGAATAAAAACGCCTCGATTCTGTGCGCCACCGGCAGTCTCAATCTTAAGTCGTACAATGCCTACAACTCGCTCAAAGAGAGGAGCGTTAAAGTCGATCGACTGAACCCGCTGGAAAGGTATATGCACCTGCTTTTTGAAAATGATCCCCGAATAGATATGGATGTCGTTCTCAGTGATCTCCCAAAGGAAACGCTTATAGTAGATGTAGGAGAATAGAATAGTAAGCCCTACAGTGAGCAACAGAGTGACGATCATAATAATTGCAAGGACCTGAAAGGTTTCACTGTTCTCGCTCAGTAAAGATGACAATGAACCGAATAATCCGATAAAACCGAAAATCAGAATAGACAGAAGGATCCGAATCGCACTGAGGATCACATAAGCTGGGTGCATGTGATGCTTTCCGGGCGCGATGCCTCCTGTGGGTTGTTGGGGTGGCGGTGGTTGGAGTGGAGGCCACTGCTGGGGTGGTTGCTGGGGAGACCACTGCGGTGGTTGTGATGGTTGTGGTGGTTGCGCCCACTGCTGCGGTGGTTTTGGTGGTTGTCCCCACTGCTGCGGCGACCACTGCGGTGGTTGCTGGGGCGACCACTGCTGGGGTTGCTGGGGTGGTTGCTGGGGTGGTTGCTGCGGCGGCCACTGCTGCGGCGGTTGTGGCGGTTGCCCCCACTGTTGGGGTGGTTGCTGGCTAGACATCTTCTTGTGCAATCCGTGCAAGTATGGCCACATGGTCACGTAACGCGTCCGCCTCTTCCACCAACAACCCGGGAATTATATGCTCGCCGGCAGCTGTCGAAACGGTAAATGATGCAAGGCCATTCGCCCGCATGATTGGCCCCTGCCTGGTATCGACGTTTTGCACTCGTATCAGCGGAATGATGATGCGTTTCTTCCAGAAGATACCCTTGTGGATGTCAATCTCCTGATCGTAGACCTCAAAGCTCCACTGGATCCATCTGATCTTGGGCACGATGACCACAAAGATCACAAAAAACACAACTGCCAGCACTGCCAGTACTGCTGTGGTGATCGTCAGGACAAAAAGCTCTCCCCTGTCCAAAGAGCCGGATGAGCTGACTGCCATAAGTGCAATACCCATAGGGAACAGTACAAGCAGCGACCAGAAGAGCACGTTAATCGTTGCGCTCAGGCGCCAGACCCGGGTGATGCGCTTATCCAGTTTTCGGGTTGGTAATGCACGCATGAATGACCCCTTTCCTTCCTGTCTGCCCCTTTAATTGCCTGCTATATGGTTCGGCTGCTCTGCCGCGCAGTCTATTCCGCCATCTTCCGCTTGAAGTCCTCGACTGTTTTTTGGTACTTCTCATCCGAGGTCCCCAGTATCTGCGTTGCGAGAATCGCCGCATTTTTTGCGCCATTGATGGCGACCGTTGCAACCGGAACCCCGCTTGGCATCTGCACCATTGACAAAAGCGAGTCGAGCCCGCCCAGGTCGCTGGTCTTCATCGGCACCGCAATGACCGGCAACGGCGTGAACGCAGCAACCACGCCGGCAAGGTGTGCCGCCTTGCCCGCCGCCGCGATGAGCACCTTCTTTCCCTCAACAGCGGCACTCTCGGCCCAGGCGTGGACCTTCAGAGGATTGCGATGCGCACTGGCGATGATCAACTCATAGGGAACATCGAATTCCTCAAGCTGCTCAACGGTAGCCTGCATGACATCGAGATCAGATTTTGAACCAAGGATGATACCGACCAACGGCTGTGACATAGACCCTCCTCATAGTGTTGAGCAGAGCAAGAAAGTACTATCAGCTCCGCGAAATCGCAAAGCACTCTCCCATCCTGTCCAACATCCACTTTCTAAACGTATTAAACGTTTTCTTGTACGGCATCTGAAAATTATACCCATGTTGCCGGCAACTTTGGTATACTTTCCCAGAACTGTTCAGGGCGAGGTGAAATCCCTCACCGGCGGTGAAGGGCCTCAGCAATCTGAGAGCCACAAGTCCGCGAGCGAAAAGCTGATCCGGTTGGAACCCGGAACCGACGGTATAGTCCGGATGAGAGAGCAGCGCCAATATAAGGCATGTTCTCGCCCACAGCTTTTGTGGGCATTTTTATTGGAGGAAGAACAACAAGACGGAGGATGAAATGGAAACTGAGAAGAATTCCGAACTGACAACTGACGAAAAACCCGTGCAAGCAGCAGAAAAGAAAGCAGAAAAGAAGGTAAGTAAGACCACCGGACGAGAAACCCACTGGAGCGCTCGACAGCTGGCGCTGATGTCGATCTCGATAGCACTGGGAACACTGCTGGCATTCATTACCATCCCGCTGATTCCAGGTGCCCCTACCCTTACCTATGACCCGGGCAATGTGCCGGCTATTTTCGGAGGCTTTGCCTTCGGCCCGGTTGCCGGTTGTATTATCGGAGTGCTGAGCCTGCTCTTGCACTTTCTGTTCTCGGGAGACAACTGGGTGGGCCCGGCTATCAACGCCATCTTACTGATAGCGGTTATCGTTCCGGCTGCGCTGATCTACCGCAGGAAAAGAACAACCCAACGTCTAATCGTCGGGCTTGTCGTAGGTTGCCTTGCCGCCATGGCTTTGGTGATTCCGACCAACCTTGTTGCCTGGTATATTTACGCAGGAATGACGGTCGATGTGACCCTGCCCTTCATCCTTGCGTCGGTGCTGCCCTTTAACGTAATCAAGCTGCTGCTGAATGCCATCCTCAGCTTTGGTCTATACAAAAGCCTGTACAAGCTTGTCGAACGGTAATTGGCAGGCTGATGGTTATGCCACAGATCCACGACCGCATCGTTGAATACCTGCGGGAGGTGCCTGCCTGGTACCTGGCAACCTGCGTTGGCAATCGTCCACATGTGCGCCCCTTCAGCTTTGTGGCGTTTGAGGATGGCCGCATCTGGTTTTGCACCGCCAGGGGTAAAGATGTCTACGAGCAGCTGCTGGACAATCCCAGCTTTGAGCTCTGTGCCTGGTATCCGGGACACCCCTGGGTCATCGTCGAGGGTAAAGCCGTGTTTGCCGAGCCCTCACCGGAGCTTCGCGAGGAGGGTTTTCGGCATATGGTGGGTCTCGGGGAGGCGCACGATAATGCCAACGACGGCCTGCTGGTTTTCTTTTTTATCGAGGGTGGTAAGGCTCGCATCTGCGATATCACCGGCAACGAGGAAAGTTACGAGGTATAGGGTTTTCTGACTGAGTTTGGTTTCTGTTGCTGACAGAGCGGGCGCTTTGCCTGCAACAATCCTCAGGAACAGGAAAATTGCGGAATGGATTCTTCGCCGGATAGACCGGCGCGAGCCTCGTCGCGCACCCTGTTCACGCCGATGAAGAACTCCCGCATCAGCGCCACCAGCAGATAACGGCCGCGCGGGCTCAGCCTGATCTCGCTGTCGTCCTCATAGCCGATGGCGCCGGCAAGCTTGAAGAAGGCATACTCGGACGGCAGCCCTTTGAGCACGCTGCAACCAAAGTCGCGCTCCCATTGCTTTTTATCGAGCCGCAAACCAAAGAGCTGCATCATGAAGCGATAGCGCATGCGGTCCCACTTCGCAAACTCGGTCCTGCCGGCAACGCTCATGTGCCCCGCCTCAATGGCTCTGTTGTACTCCCCGAGTGAAAAGGTATTGACATACAGGCTGCCGTCAAGATAACTCAGGCCGCCCGAACCGATTGCTGGGTATTCCTCGTAACCGACGATGTACTCGTCAATCATCGCGGTGCTGGTTGCGCTATTGCTTGCGGCATTGGTTACGGTGCTGGTGGCGGTGCCAGTTGCGCTACCGCTCGCGCTGCCACTCGCATTGCCGCCCACATTGTCGGCTGCCAGCGATTTGAAAGTCCAGGCGCTGCCAAAGGTATAGAGCGGCTTTTCTCCGCCGGTCAAAGCATCACAGATAACCTGATAGTAGCGCTCCTCACGGCGATAGTCCACTTGCCCCAGCGTTCTTGCCAGCGATCGCGCAACCACGGGAGACGCCATCAGAGGGTAGAAGGTCACCTGGCTCGTCCTGCTCTCGAGTATGCAGGCCAGGTCGTTGATGAGCATGTCCTCGCTCTGACTGGGAAAGTTGAAGATCATATCCACGTTGAGGCTGTCGAAGCTATCTCTGGTCGCCATGATGCGCTCCAGTATCTGCATGCCGGAGCCGTACTTGTCGTAGCGCTCCATCTGTTTGAGCAGACCGTCGTCAAAGCTCTGCACACCCACACTCAGGCGTTGCACGCGCCCCGAAAGTTTGCCAACAATCTCGGGTATCAGGTGGTTGGGGTTGGTCTCCGTGGAGACCTCCTCCAGCGAGAAGAGCTCGCGTGCCAGATCGATGGTCTCGCAGAGCTCGTCGATCATGATGGTGGGTGTGCCGCCTCCGATGTACAGCGACACAAAGTCATAACCCATGTCGCTGAGCATGCGCATTTCCTGCCGGAGGTTTTTGAAA
>Ga0209737_10001332_pt1 | contig 17891 bp, 18 predicted proteins | sample TergutCu122P3_FD_187284 | JGI IMG/M metagenome (GOLD analysis project Ga0209737, IMG submission 187284) | Cubitermes ugandensis P3 segment gut microbial communities from Kakamega Forest, Kenya - Cu122 P3 (SPAdes) (version 2) | ecosystem: Host-associated > Arthropoda: Insects > Digestive system...
TGAGACCCAATGTTTCACAGTAGCAGTTTTTCCGCTTGGATCGCGCCTTCACCTATCATGCCAGATAATCTTTGATGCAGCGCCTCACCAAATGCAACGCGTATTTGCGCCATCCTCATCCTAAAACTCTTGTTCCCATCACTTATAACAAGAATCACTTCATCCTCGCCTGGGAATTCGCGCAAAACTGCCACGACAGCATGCAAAAGTGCCGCATCGGCATTCTCATTATCTGTTTGTCGCAATAACAACGTTACTCTATTACGTTCAAGTTGTCCGGAAGATCCATTGCCAGAGGTTACGCGAGGGATACTAGCTGTTTCCTCAAGCTTCTTCTTTTTTTCAAGGTCATATATATGCGCCTTATCGCACACCACCTGCGGCATTTCAGCGCGTTCACGCACTTTTCCCTCAATAAACAAAATGTTTCCTTCTGCCCATAGTTCTTTTGTTTGAGAAAACACTCTGGACCAAACCATAACTTCCACACGCCCATCCAAGTCCTCTATCATGGCACTGACCGAAGTGTGCCCGTCTCGCGTGACCATAGTATGAACTGACGATACCATACCTGCTATGCAAACTACCTGGCCTACCATCTCAGAATCAATCTGCCCACATAAAACAGTTCCGTCCTCAGCCGCACGAGTAACGTATGGACTGAATGGGTGCTCTGACAAATAGACTCCTGCCAACTCTTTTTCCCAGGCTAACTTCTCCTTGACGCTTACCACAGAGCTGGATAATTCAAGAGGAGATGGAATCGGAGTCAAATTATCCCCCCAAAGGTCAAACAAAGTGGATTGACCGCTGTCGCGGATTTGCTGTTGGGACTGAACCATATCCATTATTCTGTCGAGGTTATATAACAGAGTGCCTCTTTCACATACAGAATCAAAAGCCCCAACTTTTATTAGGCTTTCCATAACACGCCGATTAGTCACCGACGATCCCACTCGTTTGCAAAAATCCTCAATCGTGCTGTACTTCCCATGACGCATACGCTCATTGACTATAAGCTCAACTGCGAAGATGCCAACATTTTTTATTGCCGAAAGCCCAAACCGTATACTTGGCGATCCATTATTCTCTCTTTCAACAGTGAAGTGCATACCACTCTTGTTAATATCTGGTGGCAACACTTTTATTCTTAAGCGCCGCGACTCTCCGATTGCGACAGCTATTTTTTCTGTGTTTCCCCAGTAAGCTGTAAGTAACCCCGTAATGTATTCTTCAGGAAAATTCGCTTTCAAATAAGCCGTTTGATAGGCAATCAACGCATAACTAGTTGCATGGGCTTTATTAAAAGCATATCCGGCAAATGGCTCAATCAGTTGATATACTTCTACTGCCAACTGCTCGGTGAAACCTCTCCCAATCGAGCCGTTAATAAAATTCTTACGCTCCTTCTCCATGACATAAGCTTTCTTTTTACCCATGGCTTTACGAAAAATGTCAGCCATGCCAAGAGAGTATCCTCCAATTGCACATACAATGAAAATAACCTGCTCTTGATAAACAATTACGCCATATGTTTCTTTTAGTATTTCTTCCAAAATAGGATGAGCATAACTGATCGGTTCTTCGCCATGTTTAGAACGAATAAACCTTGGTATTTGCTCCATCGGACCAGGGCGATATAAAGCCACCATAGCAGCTATATCACTAAAAACTGACGGCTTGAGATCTCTGATATTGCGACGCATTCCGGACCCCTCAAGTTGAAAGACACCGGTCGTTTCTCCAGCCGCCAACAAAGCAAATGTCTTCGGGTCATCCATGGGAATTGAATTGAGATCTATTTCAATGTTGCGGTTAGCTTTGATGAGCTCTTTGGTGCGCGTAATGATAGTAAGATTAGACAATCCCAAAAAGTCCATTTTGAGTAAACCCAAAAGCGCAATATCCTCCATAGGAAATTGGGTCATAACCAAGTCTTTGTTTTCACTTTTGCTCAAACGCTGTAGCGGAACATAGTTAGTTAGTACTTCTTTCGATATAACAACTCCGGCCGCATGAGTACTTGCATGCCGCGATACCCCCTCAACTCGTTTTGCCATGTTAATTAATGTGCTTACTGTACTATCCACCTCGTAAAGGTTTCTGAGTTCAGCGTTTTCTTCAAGCGCTTTCGTCAGTGTTATGCCAACTGTTAGTGGCACAAACTTAACAATCCGATCTACAGCGTCGTATGTCATCCCCAAGGCTCGCCCAACATCACGTAGTGCTGCGCGCGCCCCCATAGTTCCAAAAGTAATTATTTGCGCTACATGGTCGCTTCCATATTTTGATGAAACATAATTAATAACTTCATCTCTACGTGTATCTTCAAAATCTAAATCAATATCAGGCATTTCACGTCGTTCGACGTTCAAGAATCTTTCAAAAACCAAATGGTGTTCCAACGGATCAATTTCGGTGATACCCAAAACATGCAACACAATACTGGAAGCTGCAGACCCTCTAACATTAAAGCTAATGTTACTCTGCCTCACAAAGCGTATTATGTCCCAAACAACAAGGAAATACTTCGCAAACTGAGTTTTTTCGATAACCTCAAGCTCGCTCTCCAGCCTCTTAACGGCCTCTGTACTATCATGAGGATAATATTTTGGTAAACCTTCATAACACAAATCTCGTAAGAATTCCTCAGGTGTTTTATCATCCGGATGCTCAATCTCTGGTAAAACAGAGCGCCCAAACTCTAGTTCAAGATTACATAAATCAGCAATCTCTCTGGTATTAGCGATTGCCTCGGGGATATCGGCGTATTCTCGCATCATTTCCTCGGGAGTCTTAAGGTAGTAGTAATCACCTTCCATCTTCATGCGTTTCTCATCATCAACCGTTGAAGACGTTCCGATACAAACCAAAACATCGTGCGCCTGTGCATCGTCTCTGTTGATATAGTGCACATCATTGGTAGCAACTAGTGGGATATCTTGCTCCCGCGCAATAGCAATTAGCTCTTGGTTGACTTGCTCTAGGTTAAGAATCGGGAATCGCTGTATTTCAATGTAGTAGTGCTCAAACGTCTGCTTATACCACTTCGCCGTTTGACGAGCTTCATCCAGTTTTCCAGCCAGAATCAAACTGGATAACTCTCCAGCAAGACAGGCGGAAAGGGCAACAATACCCTCGCTGTGTTGTTGCAGTATTTCTCTGTCTACACGAGGTTTATAGTAGAATCCCTCTAGGTGAGCTTTAGTAATAAGTTGGATTAAGTTATGCCAACCGACTTGATTTTTTGCCAGAAGCACAAGATGATAGTACCGTTTTTCAGCAGTAGACCGCCCCTCTCTACTTCCCTCAGCCACATATGTCTCACAGCCCAAAATAGGTTTTATTCCAACGCTTTTTGCTGCCTGGTAAAACTTCACGGCACCATAGAGAGCTCCATGGTCAGTGATAGCTAAGGAATCCATACCTAATTCTTTAGCGCGCTCAACTAATGATTGAACACGGCACATACCATCAAGCAGGCTGAATTCTGTGTGGACATGAAGATGCGTAAACATAGTTTTTCTCTAAAACCCGAACACGAGAAAGCAGGGATATCCATTGCTTCTCATGGCAAAACAACTAATAAACAAAGAACGATGGTGGGCAATATAGGACTCGAACCTATGACCCCCTGCGTGTAAAGCAGGTGCTCTAACCGACTGAGCTAATCGCCCCTAAAAGCCTGTCTATTCTATACCATCAGCCCCTTTCTGTAAAACGGCATGGCAGTGATTTCGCCCATTATCATGTTCGAAAGAAAATGAGTCCTATTCTGTATCACGAGCTATAACCCCTGCCCCAATAACTATATCACCTGAGTAAAAAACAGCTACTTGCCCTGGGGTAATACTTCTCTGCGGACTATTAAAAACAACTCCTACACCATCATCAATCGGCTCAACAACACCGGGAAAAAGAGAGGCGCCTGAGCGAATCTTTACTTCGGCGCAAAACGCTTCCTTAGGATTATCAAGCGCTATCCAGTTCAACCTTCGAACAATCATCCTACTCTTGTAAAGCTCTCTTTCAAGACCAACAACAATTGTATTTCTCTCAGGAATAATGCTTGTTACATAATACTTGCCGGCAAGCGACAGCTTCAACCCTTTTCGCTGACCAATCGTGTAATAAGCAATACCGTCATGAATTCCTACTTGCTTTCCGTTTGCGTCAACAATCGGTCCTTTCTCCTCCGCCTCAGGCAAAAGGCTTCTATAGCCACCAAAAACGAAATCCTGACTTTCGGGCTTATTTGCTACTGGCAGCCCCCATTCCGATGCTAATAATCGAACCTGTTGCTTGTGGTATGAACCCAGCGGAAAAAGCGTGCGACTTAACTGCCCCTGATTAAGAAAACTCAAAAAATACGACTGGTCCTTCTTTAGATCTAATGCTTTTTTCAGAAGAAAGCGGTGGTTGGCGTCATAGGTCAGGTTGGCGTAGTGTCCAGTAGCCATACGGTCAAACCTCAGGCCAATTCTCTCGGCGTGTTCAATCAATGCTCCAAATTTTACTCTCTGATTGCAGTAGATACATGGATTAGGAGTAAGACCTCCCATATAGTCAGTGGCAACCCTTGACAATACCTCATTCCTAAACTCATGACACAAATCAATCACATGAAAAGGAATGTCTAGGGATTGGGCCACTAGGCACGCGTCGTTAATTCTTTTCTGAGAACCAGGTCCATAACACCCTCTCGACAACGCATCAGCAGTATCATCACATGAGCAAATCCGCATTGTAACAGCGATAAGAGTGTGTCCTTGCTTCTTTAACAGTGCAGCTGCTGTTGAAGAATCCACGCCTCCGCTTAAGGCAACCATTATTGTTTCGTTCATACGTAATACCAATGGAAACTATTAGAAAAAGAATGGGGAAATAATGGCGCGCTTGGTGGGGCTCGAACCCACGACCTCAGCCTTCGCAGGGCTGCGCTCTAATCCAACTGAGCTACAAGCGCTTAACAAGTAAGTGGTGCCGAAGGAGAGATTTGAACTCTCACACCCTTTCGAGTACTACGCCCTGAACGTAGCGCGTCTGCCATTCCGCCACTTCGGCGCATATCACAGAATTATAGTAGCGTTTTTTTTCACTGTCAACGAACAACGCTTACGGCCTATTGACAACATGTCCCACCAAAAACTAGAATACTCAATCGTAAGCCATGCCAATTTACGAATACTATTGCACAACTTGCAAGGCAAAATTCGAGTTGTTGCGCTCAATGAGCCAGTCAAGCGTAGATGCCACTTGCCCTACTTGCAACCACCCATCAAAGCGCATTCTCTCTCGATTTGCCTGCCTGTCAAAAGATGATTCTGGAGTTACTTCTTCCGTAGGCGGCAATTCTTGCGGTGGATGCACGGCCTCATCTTGTGGAACCTGTTCTGGTTAGACATAGACAAACAAACCCTAAGCAAATTTGCCTCTGCCAATACCTTCATCAAGAACTACAAAGTGGATAGTTTTGGCAGAACAGCACAACCTATATGCCTTTGAATTCTTTAATACGGCTGTGCAAAATAGCATGCTTTCTAGTTTTCCATCCGACTATTGCAATTGCACTGCCAAATACCAGCATAACCACTCCGATGCCAATCACAATATCAAACCAAAACCCATTGGGAAACATAGTGGTCATTTTACTTCCATAAGAAAAATACCAGCCTCCACGCGGGAAAAGCACTTCATGAAATGAGTAAAAAAACCGTTCAAAACTAGTCAGAGCTAAAAAGCATAGGACTCCTATCGATGCAATTGTTGTAAGCCCACCTCTCAACATCCCCTGTCCTATTTCAAAGAGAAAATGATACCTATCCCAAAAGCACATTCCAACGCAATACAGACTCACATACAACAGAACAATAAGGAAAACGGCATAATCTAACCAGACCAGCCACTTTACGTCCTTCATATGCTCAGTATCATATTGGCTATACAACGGCGCGGTTTCTCCTCTTTCGTTCATCACACTACTGTTAAAGTATTGTTGATCTGGATCATTAAAATAACGTATCAACTCTCGCGCAAAACTTTTAAGCTCGGCATCAGACAATCCAAGTTCAGAAGAAACATTATGCCTTGTAAACCCGGAAGTATAAACCCACAGAGAGTTTACTGCCACACCTATTGTTCCCGACAGTAACAGCAAAGGGAAACAGAGCACGAACAACCAATGCGCCGCTACTCGTAAAACATGCCTCACACTTTTCTTCACATCCCTATTCTACTGCCTGAATTTCAAAAGTGCTACAATATCAACAATGAGCGAAAACCCATTACAAGTTCCATTCGAGTGCACTTGTTGCGGCGTGTGTTGCACCTTGCACCAAGCATTGGTGGAATTACATGAGGTTGGGAAAATATCCGAATTTCTCGGCATAACGCAAGACCATTTCATAGAAATCTATGCCGACAAACGATGGAAAGTCTCGGAGAAAATACTCTTAAAACACAATGCCCCCGGCGGGTGTGTCTTTCTGTCGAAAAAAGACGATTTATCATTATGCAGTATTCACAAAGTAAAGCCTTCTGTCTGTCGCTCTTGGGAATCGTCATTGGCGCGAAAAGAATGCAGGCAAGGACTTAGCAATAAGTTGGGAGTCAGCGTTGGTCAACTAGGACATCTATCTGGAGCAACAAAGGGTACACAACCGCTCAACTCACCTATGAACAATCATTGAGAACTATTCAAACTAAAACACCTGAAACTATGAACTTTGGCTCGATATTGCTTTTAACTTTGGCGTCTAATCATCATTTTGGACAAAACACCAAAACACCTTGACAACACGACTTCGAGAAGACGGGCGTCATTCATCTTTGTCCACTAACACCAGAAACCCACTGCTTATAAGCTTTTTAGGCAATGCGAAAATTTTGACATATACCCTTTAGAACACGACTCTACTTTTTCATAGTTTTGCTAAAGATTGTGTTTTATGATGCTAGGGTTATCAAGCGCTTTTTCAAGGATTCTACTTAGCACAGATGTATATCCCTTGCCAAGTGACCTTGCTTTATTAAGTGCCTGTGGAGATAGGCGTAGCGTGACAGTCTGCTTTTGCCTGTTAGCTCTCCGTTCGCCAGATATCCTCTTGAATTGCAGAAGCTCTATTTCAGAAAATTCGGGGTATTCGGCTTCTTTATGAATGGGAAGTTTGACCGCCTTTGTAAGCATTTCGATTTGCTCTGGCGACGGACTTTTTGTAACATCAATGGTTTTTCGCATTATAATACGCCTCCTCCTCACGTTTTGTAGCTAATCTTGCCGATATGATTCTTATCAGGGCTTCTCTCTCGGTGTATACAACCACGACAACAACGGTAACTTCTCTGATTCGGCCTATGGTTATGTATCTGTCTTCGTATATGGAGTGAAGTTCATCATACTTTTCTATACGATTATTATCACCAAAAACAAGTACCGCCGTACTAAAGTCTATGCCGTGCTTTTCTATATTGCTTTTTTCTTTTTCATCGTCCCAATCAAATTGCATTTTACGTTCCGCCCTTCGATAGCCAAATCATATTATAGCGCAACACATTATGCAACACAATTTAGAATACGCAATTGTTATTACTCTCAAGATGAAAACGCAGAAAATGTATTGGACATATCACCTTCAGAATGCGACTTCACATTTTGAGACGACAAAAGCATTGCTTATATTGCCCAAATTGGGATAATTTTATCATCGTTTTTTAGCGGTAACAATTCTTTTGATAGGCAGATTACCCCGCCTTCTCCACGTTTTATATCAGGAATTGTGTTAATTACGTCAAAGGCTTTTATCATGTTGGAAGTAGGATTGCTTGTGCTTTTTATTTCCAGGGGATACAAAGTTCCGTTTTCATAAATTAATAAATCAATCTCAACACCGTTGCTGTCACGAAAGAAGTACATTTCCGCCTCTTTGCCAAAATTAACATAGCTCTTAATTATTTCATTAATAACAAATGTTTCAAAGTATGCGCCACTCATTGCTCCTGTCATTAAGTTCTCTGGTGAGTTCCATCGTGCCAGATAGCAGGCCAGACCAGTATCCGTGAAATACAGTTTTGGAGACTTGATAACCCTTTTCCCCAAATTATTATGATATGGAGGTAATAAATACACAATCCCGCTTGTTTGGAGAATAGATAGCCAATGTTTAGCTGTGGGGTGAGATATCTGTACTTCCTTTGCGACATCGTTGAGGTTTAAGATGCTTCCTGCCCTAGCGGCAAGAACGCGTACAAATTGCAAAAACTGCATTTCATCGCCGACTCTGGCTAAATCTCTGACATCCCGCTCAAGATATGTTTTTAGATAATCACTATAGAAGATATGCCAAGGATATTCAGGCTTTTCATATAATTCAGGATAGCTTCCACGCCATATGATGCCCCATATCTTTTTAATGCTTGTGTCTGCATGTTCACGTTTACGTTCAAGCAAATATTCTTTAGTCGGCAGAAACGGTTTAGCCCAAACTTCCTGATTGATTTCTCGTAAAGACAAACCATATAGTGTGAGGACTCCGGCACGCCCGGCTAAACTCTCCGAAACATTCTGCATTAACCTAAATGGTTGTGAACCCGATAAAAAGTATTGCCCTTTTTTCTTACTCTTATCAACATTCATTTTGATATAGTGAAAAATCTCAGGAGCATATTGAACCTCGTCAATAAATACAGGTGGTGGATTTAACTCCATAAACTGCGATGTTGAGTTTTTTGCCATCTCAAGGGTGAGTTTATCATCAAGCTCCACTTTGGGGATATCTGGCATAAGATTTTCGATAAGAGAGGTTTTGCCAACCTGCCGTGCTCCTGTTACGATAACCGCTCCATTCCATTTTGAGCGCTCAAAAAAAGCGTCTTTTATATGTCTTTGAAAAAACACTACGACCTCCACATAAACTATGCATAATTAAACCTTTACTTCAATTATGCATAAACAATTTGTCCTGTCAAGAGTCTTATTATTTGGGAAAAGCACCATTGACAACACAACCTTGAGAAGACATGTTCAACGAGGACCCGAAATTCAGACTTATTTCAGATCAATACAGACATATGTCACTAAATTTTCCGCCGGGTAAATCACGTAACTCTTGTAACACCAAAGATCGATCCTGCCCTCTTGCAACGGCAATGATCAACTCCTTTTCGTTCAAGTCAAGCAAGAAAGCATATGCCTTCGAAATAGTAATTGAAAGTTCATCAAAAGTGGGAGGTGGCACGGCAAGGGCACCGATATCATCTGTATCGAAATCGGCACTACTTCTTTTTCGCAGCCATTTTTCTGGATCAAAAGGGTAGCTTTCATGGCCTTGCTTCCAGAAGGAACTACCCCCGTGAACACCATGTGTATCCACCCAGATTTTTAGTACGCTAAGTCTCCGTATCAACCCTATATCCAGCTTTGTTGAAATTGCGGTAGTACTCATAACCCAACTAAGGTCATACATATCTCTTGCTGTGGTTGTCCAGTTTAAGCGCGCTATCTTTTCAGCGATGCTCTCTTCCAAACGTACAACTTGAAACTTCGGAAGTGGAGGTTCGCCATACTGCTTATGTATTGGAAGAGGAATCCAGTTCAGTTTAATCGGAGAAAGCCAGGGCGGTGGGCTCATGTCAACTTTGCTCGACAGACCATAATCCGCTCCCGAAAACGGATGCGAATAAGAGACAGACCACTTTCCCCGTCTTTCGATCATATCATATGTGAAAGGACCAAGCTTCAACCCACTCACTGCAACAACAAATTCAGACATCACATCATTTGCGATATCGTATATATTCGCGACACTGAAGTCCAAATCTAATGAAAAGCGGCCTGCATTACCTGCATAAAACTTTCTTAAAGCTGTTCCACCTTTGAACACGAGTTTTTCAGCCAATCCGATATCTGTCAAGTATCTCAACAGCAAATCTTGGGCTACATCAATAACAGCTGCCCCTCGGCCTTGTGATCCGGCACCCTGCGGCGTATGCCTGGCAATATGACCGGGTTGTATTTGAACCTGATTCACTTCAATTCCCCTATTTCTCTGGGATCGAATGGTAAATGTGTATCCGCGACCATAAACCGCTTATCATAACGCAGCGTTTGTTTTCTTTCACCAAACCACGCATTGCTTTTTGGCTTGGTATTTTTAAATACTTCATCGGCTATATCAGGGCGCATATTTTGAATTAAATAACCAAGTCGTTGAGAAACAAAAGGAGATCTACTCGCAAGCTCATCATACACTCCTTCAGGTGAAAGTTCCGCGCAAAAACCAGGCATCCACTCTGGAACACTCGCCCAGGAGGGAACAAATGACGGCTTTGCGGCCATCTGGACTATTACACTTTCGCGTGCGAGTACCGTGACATTTGAAATGACATGATACGGCAAGTTCGGTTGAAAAACAGACACAAAAGCGAACTCTTTGAGTAGGCGAACGCACCGATACTCATCGACAGACACATATACACCTGACGGCGCCCGATCTGAATCACCATAAATCCAAGCGGCTGTTTGAAATGTCAGGGCACTTTTTACTGTTGGATATTTTGCGCAAAAAGCGCGAAAACTCAGCAATGGGTCATTCGTAGAGTAAACACCCGCAACTTCGGCAGGTATAAACTCCCAGACTCCTTGTATGTCCGTTGAAAGTAGCCAACCTTTTTTCTTTAATCTAGCAGCTACCACTTCAACAGAAGATGCCACGTGATATTTTTTTTTAAGATCAGACAGTAAGTCCCTTGTCACTAACAACGGCCGCTCTAACTCAAGTTCTTGTAAAATACCAGCTAATGAGCTGGAAATCATCCGTGTCATAATAACCTTCATTATATCCAATATTGAAATAATTTGTGCTGTTACGACACTATGATATTAGAAAAACTCATCATTGTCAATGCTGCGTGTATTATTCTTCTTTGGCGTCTCTCTACACGAATCAAGGCAACTATGATAGAATTAGCTATGACAATAAAGGTTGTTTCAACAAATCGCAGAGCACACCATGACTACAACATCGGAAAGACTTATGAGGCAGGGTTGGTGCTATTGGGCTCAGAGATTAAGTCAATTCGACAAAATCGAGTAAGCCTTAATGAATCCTACGTGAAAATTGAGCGCGGAGAACTGGTGCTTATAGGTGCGCATGTCGCTCAATACGAGGCAGCGAGCTATTTAGGGCACAATCCCTATCGCGCGCGCAAGCTTCTTATGAATCGTAATGAGATACAAGAGCTTCAAGCCAAGCTTCTCGGCAAGGGGCTAACAGCCATACCATTGCGAATGTATATTAAGGGACGTTTAGCCAAGCTGGAAATTGGTTTGGGGCGCGGAAAAAAACTCTACGATAAACGTGAAACAATTACAAAGCGTGACAATGATCGAGAGATTGAACGAACTTTAAAAAGTAAATCAAGATAAAGAGCTAAGGGGGCGCGTGGTTTCGACAGTGGTGGCGCACTACAGAATTGCAGGCTGAGTCACCGTCTTCTCACTAAACAGACGGCAAAAACAACTGCCGAACCAGAATTGGTTTACGCTAGCTAAAATAAGCTAGCGCATCCTTCTCTACCCCATCCCGACGGGTAGGGACTGGGTGACGATTTGTCGGGATGCCGTTATCTTGACGCCGATGGAGATAACGAAAGAAAACTCTGGCTAGTTTGTCGATACTTTTTCAGTTAGGTCACGATAGACGAGAAAAAACAACTGAATAATCCTGTAGTAGATTCTGGGTCACTGCCATTGGACGGGGAGTTCGACTCTCCCCCGCCTCCACCAAAACCTATGCTAATTGTCTGAGAGGAACGGAAAACAAAAGGAGTTAAAAACAAATGGCAACGGGTAGATTTGAACTACCGGCCAAGGGCTTATGAGTCCCCTGCTCTACCACTGAGCTACGTTGCCAAGCAGATAGTAATTCTATCGTCAGTATGGTATGGTGTCAACTCACAACTCCACTGTTTTGGTTCGCTTACATAATACAATAAAATTCATAGCATCGACTCTAAAATGAAAATAACAAATCGCCTGCTAATTATTGCCACGCTTTCAATTACGTGCCTAATCACCGCCAATATTGTCGCGGTCAAGCTCATAAGTATTGGACCGATTGTTTTGCCGGCGTCATTTATCATCTTTCCTCTTTGCTACATTATCGGAGACATCGTCACAGAAGTGTATGGGTTTTACTGGGCAAAACGAATAATTTGGCTGGGATTTGCCTGCAATTTGCTTTTCGTCTTTTTCGCTTGGGTGTGCGGCATATTGCCCCCGGCTTCTTTTTGGGAAGGACAGAATTCTTACGACGCTATACTAGGTTACTCCCCTCGACTGTTGCTCGCATCCTTCATCGCCTATCTTGTTGGCGAGTTTACAAACTCAATAATTCTTGCGCGCATAAAGATAGCGACCAAAGGGCGATGGCTTTGGCTTAGAACTATTTCTTCCACGATTGTTGGCGAAGGGCTCGATACTGTCCTTTTCATTGTTATCGCATTTGTTGGAACGCCAGCTTTTTCTCTTTCTCTTGTTCTCTACCATTGGATATTCAAGGTGGCAGTCGAAATCATGGCCACTCCTTTGATTTACCGCGTAGTAGCATACCTAAAACAAAAAGAAAACCTAGATACTTATGACAAACACACTAATTTCAACCCTTTTAAACTATAGCGCTCGTTTCTATACAATAACTGATCTATGATGGTTGTGCTAGAATGATGCTTGAGCCTACAGCAATGAACGATAATCGTTGTCAAGGCTGGACACCAACACAAGTAGTTGACAAAATGAACAAAACTAACAATAAGGGATTTGACGGAGGGTTGACATGGTCGCAATCAAACCTACAGACAAGAAAAAGAAAACCCGCATAGGAATTGTTAATGTTACAGGCTATGCCGGGGCAGAACTAGCTCGCCTTCTATACCGCCACCCAATGGTTGAAATCACCTCTGTCAGCGGACGTAGCTCTGCCGGAAAAGTTTTAGAGGAAGTCTTTCCACACTTAGCATCACTAAAACTAACCATTTCGGCAAATATAGACAATGTTGATTTGGCCTTTTGCGCTTTGCCTCATAAAGAAAGTGCCCCTGTGGTTTCTGACTTGCTCGATTCCGGTACCAGGGTCATAGACATTAGCGCTGACTACAGGCTGAAAGACCCTTCATCATATCAATCATGGTATGGATGTTCTCACCCAAACCCAAAGCTTCTCACCGAGGCGGTTTACGGACTTCCGGAACTCCATCGCGCAAGCATTGCCACAGCCCGCTTAGTGGCAAATCCCGGTTGTTACTCAACCAGTGCGATTCTTGGTATTGCTCCTTTGGCAAAGCAGGGCATGCTAAGTGATGCGATAATCATTGACAGCAAGTCAGGTGTCTCAGGCGCTGGTCGGACTCTAAGCCTCAAAACACATTATTGCGAAGTAAACGAAAGCGTTAACGCCTACGCCCTTGAAGGACACCGACACCTTCCAGAAATAGAGCAGGAACTATTTGGTGGTGTTTCCACTAAGCCACCTATTACTTTCGTCCCACACTTAATCCCGATGACCAGAGGAATACTCACAACAATTTATTTCAGACCCAAATCGGGGGTTCTCTCAGGTATTGATGGTGTCTCTGAACTTAAATCCCTTTACAAAGAATTCTATAAAGGCGAGCATTTTGTTCACATTGTAGAAGAGCCGCCGCATACAAAACACACACTTGGAGCAAATAACTGCCTAATATATCCTACAATAGACAACCGAACAGGACACATAATAATAGTCAGTGTAATCGATAATCTGGTAAAAGGGGCGGCAGGGCAGGCAATACAGAATATGAATATTATGCTAGGGCTTCCTGAAACCACTGGATTAGAAACAATCCCTATCTATCCGTGAGGACCCCATCAAAGTCTGGGATGACTGAGTATCATTTGCTACTATTCGTTCACAAAATCTTTTGGGCGTGGTGGCGGGGTAAACGCATTCTTATTGACAGCTATTATGCTATTGCAAAAACCAAGTAGGGTAGGGATGTCTTCTTTAGCTGTTTTCCAAATTATCTGCTTGTTCATAGTGTGATAATGGTGCGCAAAAACGTTTCTCATCCCTCTAATTTTGTGCCATTCAACGGGTTTTGCATCACCAACTTTGAAGTCTTCTGTCAGACCGGAACTGATTTCCCCTATTTGGTACATGCACATTGAAACCGCATTGTAGTAATCGTCATCTGCATCAAACGCTTCGATTGAATCACCAAAGCGTTCTATTGCTCTGGCTATCGCTTCGCAATAGTTCTTGATGCGCATGATGCGCTGGACATCAGTTTGTTTCATACACTTTTACCATATCGTCATAGATACTTCTGATAAACCATGGAGACTCGTTCCATGCTTCGTCGGTTGATACAGCTTCTATCTCAACAAGGTCAAGACCTTTTCCAAGACTTTCGTTCAAGTCATTGTATAGGGCTCCCATATCGAACAAAGAAGTGATAATTGACCCCTTGCAGCTAATCAGCACGTCCACATCACTGGTTTCTGTGGCTTCACCACGAGCATATGAGCCAAAAACCCACACAGCTGGAATACTGTATTTCTGGGCTATTGGTGCTATTTTTTCTTTGAGTTCATTGAGTGTGTAAACCATATGATTACGCTACTTCTTTATACCTAGCCGTATTATACCCAGAATTACAGCATATGTGTAGTACCTGACTTGACCGCTTTTCGCAAAATGCCGATACATAAAACTGTTTTATCGTATTGTTCACGAAAAATGTGGCTTCTTATGGTTCTCAAAACCATCTGACTTTGGGTGAACAATCCCATTTAAGCGCAAGTATTGAAGGATGTGTGACTTATATTGATACGCTCGCGCAAGAAAAAACGCACTAATTACAAGATAGGCACACCTCTATCGCTGTGGCTAGTACCTAAAATGTTGGGCAGTTAGGATAATCTGGTAAAAGGGGCGGCGGGACAAGCAATACAGAACATGAATATTAAGCTAGGGCTTCCTGAAACCACTGGCCCAGAAACATTCCCTGCCTATCCGTGAATATCATCAATAAGACAAGCTAGCCATTGTCATATTCTTGACTACTGTGTTGACCCTGACACAAACCGCAACGAAAGCGCTTATTGAGCTTTTCGCTCCGCATAGTTGCATCAGGATGGAGCGCTACCGCTGATTCTAAGACTTGGTCTTGTTAAGCTTTTTTGCTAAGCGACTTTTTTTCCGTGCAGCCGCATTAGTGTGGATTATTCCACTTGAAGACGCCTTATCTAGCGCACTAAAAGCATTTTTCAGGTCTTTGTCGGCAACTTCCGCGCCAGTGGCTACACTTTCTTCTGCTTTGCGAACCATAGTCTTAGTCACACTACGAACAGTTTTATTTCGCTCTTGGCGCGCAGCAGCTACGCGTATCTCTCTGATTGCTGATTTGGTGTTGGCCAATTCGGTACCTCCATAAATACTAAAAACGCGTAATTATACAATAAAGTAAATCTATTGACAATTATTGCCAAGCAAAAAACTCTTTGATATACTCTAGTGTTGCTTTGCCCCCATCGTCTAGAGGCCTAGGACAGCGGCCTTTCACGCCGTCAACAGGGATTCGAATTCCCTTGGGGGCACCAACTCTTACCCACTGTATTAGCATCAACCTTTGCCTAATAACGAATCCCCAAAAACTGCTAGTTTTAGACGATTCGTATATCTACGAATTCTCGTTTTCGCCAAGCCTGCCAATAGAATCCCTTAATTCCTCACGTAAACCCTCAACTCTCCTGGATAGGGTTTCCCACTCAAGAGAGAGCTCTTTTAAGCGAGCCACGAGATTACGATAATTCTCTATCCCAGACACCGCTTCTTGGGGGTCTTTGTAATAATCTGGCAAGGAAAAGGCTTCCTCTAATGACTTAATGGTCATTTCTACTTGTTCTATTTCGTTCTCAATTTCACTTATTCGATTATTTAAAGGAGCAACAACAGCGCCATACTCATTTCGTAACCTTCCAGCCAGAACGCGCTTCTGGCGCATGCCGGAAACAGAAGTAGCTTCTGCTGGTGAATCGATGCTTTCTTTTTCTGTCTTTGCCAATAACTCCTTGTGGTACAGATAGGAATCATACTCCCCAGGAAACACACTAACTTTTCCTTCCACCACTTCAATAATTGAGGTGGCAATCTGTTGAATAAGAGTTCTATCATGAGTAATAAAGCACAACGTACCCTTATAGGATTCCAAAGCATCAGCAAGAATTTCACGAGAAATGATATCAAGGTGGTTTGTCGGCTCATCCAAAAGCAAAAAATTTGCTGGTTGAATAAGCATTTTGGCTAATGCTAGCCGTGCTTTTTCTCCCCCTGAGAGTACCTCAACTTTCTTGCATACATCGTCACCAGAAAACAAAAAGCCTCCAAGTATTGAGCGTAATGCGGTGTCTTCCAAGTTTTGATTGCAAACACTTCTTGCTTCAACAAGGACTGAGTTATCAGGCAACATATCCTCTAACTGTTGTTGGGCATAATAAGCACACACCACCGATTGACCCAGCTTGCGCTCACCATAATCAAAGGGAAGCTTCCCTGCCATAATCTTTAGCAGAGTCGTTTTGCCTGCTCCGTTTGGTCCAACAATAGCAACCCTCTCCCCTCGCTTTATGCGCAAATTCAAGTCTCGATAGACAGTTTTCTCTCCATATGCCTTTACAATATTCGAGAGAATCAATACGTCGGTGGCGGAATGCGGAGGTTCAGGAAAACGAAACCTTATTTTAGGCGCAAGCCGCGGGACTTCGATTCTTGTGGTTTTACACAATTTTTTTATTCGACTCTGTACGAGAGATGCTTTAGACGCTTTATAGCGAAAACGATTAATAAAGCGCTCTTCTTTTTCGATCTCTAAATTCTGCCTACGAACCGTTCCTTCAAGAATCTCCAACTCTTGGTTTCTCGCATCAACATATTTGTCGTAATTCCCAACATATGCGGTAATGCTTCCGTTATTAATTGATATAACACGGTTTACAACTTTGTTCAGAAAGGCACGATCATGTGATGTGAGCAAAACCGCACCAGCATAACTCCGAATGAATTCCTCAAACCACTTTTGTGTATCTAGGTCCAGATGATTTGTCGGTTCATCAAGCAGTAAAAGATCCGGCTTTTGCAGTAGTGTTTTCGCGATTTCTACGCGGACCTGCCAACCACCACTTAACACTGATACTTTTTGCCCATATTCGGCTTCGGAAAAACCTAAACCAGCCAGAATTAGACAAGCCTCGTGCTCTATATTATAGCCACCGAATGCCTCATATCGCTGCTGCAGTACACCCAATTCTTCAAGAAGCTGAGCCTGAGCGTACTCTTTATGGCAACCAGTAAGATCTTTATGAATTTCTACTATCCTTCTCTCAAGGCTGCTTGCTCTTTTTGCGGCCGAGAGCACTTCTTCAAGAAGAGATAGCGAAGACAACATAGGTCTGTCTTGGCGAACATAACCGATCGTTAAGCCCTTACGACGAGTAATTAAGCCTGCGTCAGGAGAGATTCCACCCGCAATAATGTCGAGAAGAGTACTTTTTCCGCATCCATTAGGTCCAATGAGTGCAATTCGGTCACGTTCGTTAACGTTAAACGTAACTTGGCTAAATAACACATGTTGGCCGAACCATTTGGAAATACCGTTAAGACTAAGCATGACTAACTATCTGACAACTCTTACTCTTTAGTTGCCACGGTCTAGTCAGGAAAGGGCACCCCATGAAAAGAATCCTTACCGCTTATTTCTAGAGAAAGATACCTACCGGCATCATTTGTTTGATACATTCTGGGCGCAGTAATCGACTTCAAAATGCCAACAAGTTTTTGCATCTGAAGGGAAACCTCTTC
>Ga0209737_10001333_pt1 | contig 17888 bp, 9 predicted proteins | sample TergutCu122P3_FD_187284 | JGI IMG/M metagenome (GOLD analysis project Ga0209737, IMG submission 187284) | Cubitermes ugandensis P3 segment gut microbial communities from Kakamega Forest, Kenya - Cu122 P3 (SPAdes) (version 2) | ecosystem: Host-associated > Arthropoda: Insects > Digestive system >...
GAAGGTTTCGTAATAGGCATAATTGAATGTAAAATTCGAAAAATGCCAGAAACGCGGCTTTTCGTGTATGGTATTGACCCTCACATTGGTAAAGTTGATGCTTTTGCGCTGCATGTAATCCTGCGCCAGCGCCTTTAGCGAATCGCGGGCGGCACGGTCGGGAAGGGCATTCAGCGCGTCGCTCATTTTCACGTCGGGATTGGTAGGGTCAAATTCGGGCGTGACAAAACTTTCGGCATAACCCACGTACAACGGAATCTGAACACCCAAATCTTCGCGGAAGAGTTTGCCCAGTTCAACATTGGCTGACAGGTCGTAGGAATTGCGCATTTCGGTGGAACGGTCGTTGATTTTCGAATCTACGCCTCCAAAACCGGGCTGAACGCTTTCGCCCGAAATGGCAATGGTAGCCAAATCGGCAATACGCAAAGCCAGCCGCCCATTGGCAGCCCATCCGCCTTTTTTGCTCGCGTTGGACAGGCGCAACTCGTTCACCCAAACTTCCACACCGCTCGAATATCCAATAAAATCAGCCTTTTGCGGATAGCGAATGCCAATCATCACTACCCGCACTGTGGCTAAATTAGGGTTACCACAAATGGCGTACCGCCGGCCGTCGCCGTCGTCGTGATAGTAAATGCCTGAAAGCGATGCGGTGGAGCCTCTGCGGCGCATCTCGTCATTACGCAACTGTTTGATATGAGGCAGAAGTTCAAGGTCAACGACCAAACGGTTTTCTTCAGGCCAAACGTCAATTCTGTCGTAAGTACCCAGATTCCAGGGCGTCAGTTTCAACGGTATTTCATATTCATAGAAATTGTTACGGTAATCCGTCCCAATCCTGATAAAAACGCTCATTTCGTTGTCCCGCAAAGGAAAATTCTCTAACTCTTCGGCGTGAACTTCCATTTCGAGCGATTTGTAGCGGCGCATGTCGTAATTCACATTCTTGTAGACTGCGCGGGCGTCGCCGTTCATCAGGTCTTTCACGCGAAGCAGCATCGACTGTTCGTTGAGTTGCTGCATTTCACGGGTGGTCTGGTCAACGGCGCGGTCGAATCCCGGAGGAACCATATACGGTATGGGGAATTTGCCTGCATTTTCTTCGATGTTCACCGAAGCAATTTCAAAAGTGGCCTGTGTGGATTGCGGTGTGGCCAATCCCGGAGTTGCCGGCTGAAACGACTGGTTGTACTGCCGCCATTCGCCGCGTACCAATTCCAGACGCGCAAAACGAAGTATCAACGAGTCGGGGCAGTTGGTCAAAAACATACGCAGGAAACGAATGGTCTTGAAATCCTGAATCCCGCCCACAGCCTGCTCGTATTCATTAATCGGAATACGGAACAGATACCAGTCGGCTTTGGGAATGTTGCCGTTGGGTGTAGTGTTTTCTTTGCTTTCCCGTTTGTCCACAATATAATTCCTTCCTACTTCCAATTCGCCCTTACGAATGTTTATCTTGTACTGGAAATAACTTTCGGTTTCGCTCATGGTATTGTCGCGGTTGATGTCCTCCTCGTCGGGCAGTGTGTTGTTCGAAAAATCGTTTTTCGACGAGTTGCCTTCCGTTCCATTATAATATTTGTAACGGGTGAGAATATCGGCCTGCATATCATCCCATTGTTTATCGCGCGAGTAGACAAAATCGTCGTTTGAAGGGTCGTTCCATGCTTTTTGATATGCTTCGCCCGACGTGATGCTTTCCAGTTCAGCGAGGAAAGGCGCAAAATACCGGCGTTCGCGGGCGCTGCTCATCCCGTCGAAACCAACATCCTGATTGGCGCGATTGGTATTGTCGAATGAATGTACGATGGGCTGTACTTTAGGCACATAACCCCACGCTGTGGAATCCACCTTACTCAAATCGCCATCTACGGGCAAACCCTGTTCGGCTGATTTGCGGGCGTCTTTGAGAATATCTTCCGACACATCGCCAAGATTGAAATACAAATCAGCGCCACCGGCATTTTCCATGTTTTCCACAAAGGGGTCCATCATCCAAAACTCGATGTACTGTATGTTGTTACCCTCGAAATCGCTGGGATTTATCTCGCGCATCATCCCGCCCCATCGCGACCTTGGATTTTTGAGCAAACCTCTTGCGTCCACCCCTGCCGAAGTTTGCGATCCTTTTGCATCGTAATTGTAAGGGCCGCGCTCCATCGGATAAAATGCTACGTTCAAAACCGGGATATTCGTAGGCATACCCATGATATGTTCCTTGTTGGGATAAAGTTCCTCTTCGTAAATAGTTCTCACGAAGTTGCTTGACGTCCATTTTTCTGGATTGTTGCGGATATAATCAGGCGTAATCTGCGAGTTCATGTACTGTTTGTTGATGAACAGCGGGTCGATGGTATACCACGCCAGCCGTGCGCGGTTCATACCGATTTGCAGGTCGTCGTTGAGCCTCGATTCGGAAAACAGACGGTTTCCCTGCGGAATACTTGCCAATCGCCACGTAGCGAACGTTGTCAATGTGTAGGATGTTTTGCTCGCCTCGAAATCGTCAATATACGCCGAGCCTCTGTTCATGATGGATTTCGACTGGCCGGGCAGCAATTGCGCCCACTCGCCAGTAAAATCGAGGCTCGACGGCGCTTTGGTCTGAATGAACGGCAGTTTGTCCACCCACGAGGTAAGGAAAGGCAATTCGGTGTTGTAGTTGGTGTTCAACCCCAGCATGGTGTTGGACAAAGGCTCATCGCCGATGTTGACCTTTTGCGTCAGCGGACGTTCGGTGAGCCGCAATGCTGTTGCCCCAATATTGAAATTGTCAGAAAATTTATAGTTAAGGTGCGTACCGAGCATGGTTTTCTGCTGTATGGCAAACAGGGCGTTGCTTTCCACACTCACCTTGATGGGCGTACCCGATTCAAGCAATCCCGTATTGATGATTTTCACGCGCCCCATATTGTAATCTACCGTATAATCAAGATTTTCCATTAAACGAACCCCTCCGGCAGTGACCACCACCGAGCCTTGCGGGATGTTCATCGCGTTGAGATAAATTTCCGAGCCGCCTTCAGAACTGTAACGTCCGCGCAGCACGAATTTGTTCAACTCGGCCAACTCCCTCGCTTTGGTGAGCGTTGAATCGTAAAGTTGCTGATATACATACTTAATTATTTTATCTTCTGCTAACCCTTTGTTTTCGAGATGTTTTCGCAGTGTGCCGCCGAAAGGCTCCAACACAGGAAAAATAATTTTACCGTTGTTTGTATTGATGGTCACGTTTTCGATGAAGTCAAACACACCATCGGGGAAAGCATCATTCTGTGAATTAACCTTGTCCAAACCCATCACAGTCAACAGAATATCCCTGCTTACGGCTTCTTCGGGGATGTAGTTGATTTCGTTGCCTGTCCGGTCGTCGGCATACAGCACATTCATCTGAAAATCTTTCTTTTGCAGATTGAATGCGTAGAGGGAGTAAATGTTCTTCATCATCAGTTTCCAGGTCGGGTAGCGGGGCACGAGTTTGGTGCCTTTCAACATTTTCACCACAATGCCCTTTTCACCGGCGATGCCACCGCGCGATAGTTCGCCAACGCGGTAAGTTCTTCCGCGATAAGTATATTCGTAGGCAACACCCAGCACTTCGTCGGCATTCAGCGCCGTGTTGAGCGAAATGTAGCCCAATGTGGGATGAAGTGAATATTCGCGTTCGGTAAGCAGGCGCGCGCGTTCCAGTTTTTCGAAATCTACACCCGGCTGCAAGTTCTTCTGCATCAGTTGCCCGTTGATATTGGCGTTGAAATCGCGAACGATGCTAAAGATATTCCTGTACAGATTGTTGTACGTTGCGGTAGAATCGTTGTCGGGCACAGGTTGCGGGTTTCTGCTTTGATAATTTACTCTGTTGAAAATATTATCGTTAAATTCACCCAAATCCATGAATGCTACCAGGTTGCGGTTTCCTGAAGTAGTGTTGGTTTTGTTGGTCACCCACACCTCAATTTTGGTGATTTGAACGCCGGAAGTGATGGTGGGTACGGTTTTGTGCGCATCTTCGAAATTGTCGCGAAAGAATTGCGAGAGGAAAAAATGTCTGTTGGCGTCGTACTCGTCGCCGCGCAGGTGAAACTCGTTGATTTGCGAGCCGCCCCTGATTTCCAGGGTTTGTGTCTGTCCTTTTTGTTGTGAAGCCACCGCTGTTACCGACAGTTTCCCGAACTGCAACTCGGTTTTCAGTCCGAAGAGGCTCTGACTTCCCGTGATGAGCGACCCCGGCAACGGCATGGTCACATTGCCCGCTTCAATTTTCTGGATGATTTCGTCTTCCTTGCCTTCATACACTAATTTCGCCTGATTTTCAAAGTCAAACGACGCTTCAGTGTTGTAGTTGATGCCCATCCGCATCTTGTCGCCGATGGTACCCGCAACGTTCACCTGCAATTTGGTATCGAAGTTAAAAGTAGTGTTTTTGCGTGCGCTTTCGCTCAAGTTAGGGTTTTCGGTGCGCGAACGGTTCAGCCCGAAAATCAGTTCTGCCGAACCTTGTGGTACGATGCTAATCACATCTGTTCCGAAAATTCGGTCGAATGTTTCGCCACCCAGATTGAATTGCGGCATGAAACCTGTTCTTCCACCCATATCGCCCGTGCGCGACTGCTTCATATTGGCGTCCCAGTTGGCCCTCTTCTTTTGTTCCAGATTGTATTTCATGTACTCGGGCGTATTCATCGAATAGGGCGCGCCAAATTGCGTTGTACCCACCTTTTCCCTGAAAACATACATGTTGGTAGCCGGGTCGAAGACGACTTCCCTTGTGAGGTTCGCCGGCGGTTTCAGGAATAATCCACCGCTCTGCGGGTTAAATTCGTAGGGATTGGCAGGGGGTTTCAGGAAACGGTATTCGAGAGGTACTAACTGTACAGACGGGGCGCGCCCCGTCTCTACATTGTCATCCTGGGCATAAATCGCCCTGTTGCAGAAGATTATCCCGCAGCAGATGAGCAAAATGATATGTATATGTCGGTTAAATACCAAATTTCAAAAGTCAAAACACCAAAGCAGATAACGCCTTTTCTTTATATTTATTGTGTTACATGCAAAATTACGGGGCAAAAGTAGATAAAAAATTGAGAAAATGAAAAAATGGATTTATATAAAATAATTGTTTGTACTTTTGCACTAAAATATTTCTTATACCGCATGAGTATATCCATTCGCTCGCTCAATAAAATCTATCCTAACGGGAACCATGCCCTGAAAGACATTAACCTGGAAATTCCAACCGGGATGTTCGGGTTGCTGGGACCTAACGGCGCGGGCAAATCTACGCTCATGCGTATTTTGGTTGCTTTGATGGAGCCAACATCGGGAGAGGTGAATGTATTTGGATATAATCTGCTGAAACAAAGAAAGGAAGTGCGCAAAATTCTCGGATACCTCCCACAGGATTTCCGGTTTTTCGCCAAATACAAAACTTACGAATTTTTGGATTATGCCGCCCGATTATCAGGTATGAACAACGGCAAACAGCGTCGCCAGGCGGTAGATGAGATGCTCGAAAGCGTGGGATTGTTCGACGTGCGCGAGCGGTATGCCAACAAGTTGTCGGGCGGGATGAAACGTCGTTTGGGCATTGCGCAGGCGCTGATTCATCATCCGAAACTGATTATAGTGGATGAACCTACTACCGGGCTTGACCCCGAAGAACGCATCCGTTTCCGGAATCTGCTGTCGAAAATAACCGAAAACGATGTGACAATTATTCTTTCCACCCATATTGTGGGCGACATATCCAGTACTTGCAACTGCATGGCTCTGATGAACAAGGGAGAACTTGCCTTTTTCGGTGCGCCGCAGGATATGTTGAAAGAAGCCGAAGGCAAAGTGTGGCGGATGACAGTAAAAGGTGATGATTTACCGGTAATTGACAGGAAATATCCAGTGATAACAACGATTCCGTCGGGAAGCGGCTGGGAAGTACAGGTGGTTGCCGATGAAATTGAAGGATTCGACGCAGAACCCTATCCTCCGAATCTGGAGCATGCTTATGTGTATTATATGGAAAAAAAATTGAACAGGTAGTTTAACGGCTAATGGTTAATGTCTAAAAGTCTCATGTCTAATATCTAATGTCTCATGTCTAATTTATTCTATATACGGTCAGTGGCGAAGTACGAGAGCATGCTTTTGAGAAGGAGTTGGTTCTACAGGATATTTCTTATCTTGGCCGTACTGTTTTTGGGGATTTTTAATATTGCAGCATTAGTTGTAATTGATAACACCAGTCTTTGGATGATGAGGGCGTTGACTTCGAATATCCCGTATATCAATTTGCTGTTTCTCAATACCGGTCAGGCGATTATAGCAGTTTTTCTATCATCGGAATTTGTTAAATCAGATAAAAAATTGGATACTTCGGAGGTTTTTTATGTTCATCCATTGAGTAATGCCGAGTATGTTTTCGGTAAAATCTGGGGCAATCTGAATGTATTTATCCGTTTGAACCTGATAATCATTTTCATTGTTGTTATTTTTAATTTAATATCGGGATTGACGATTGACTGGCTGGCATACCTTACCTATTTCCTGATGATTAGCGTACCTACATTAATCTACATCTTCGGTCTGTCTGTAGGATTGATGCTGATATTAAAAAATCAGGCTATTACGTTTGTTATTTTGTTGGGTTACATTGCTTTGACTCTGTTTTACATAGCGGATAAATTTTACTATCTTTTTGATTATATGGTGTATAACCTGCCTTTGGTGAAATCTTCCGTTGTTGGATTTACCAACTGGCCGGCTTTGGTCAATCACCGTTTCATCTATCTATTGATTGGCTTGGGATTTATCTGTATTTCAATATTTCTGTTCAGACGGTTGCCCAATACAAAATACGGGCGGTATCGCTGGCTGGCTTTGTCTATTTGTTTTTTTCTTGCAGGATTGGCTGCCGGTTTCAAGCATGTCAATACCATTCTGCAATCCGTTGACATGCGGGGAAAATATACCGAAATCAACAATAAATACGTCCATTCACCACAAATGGTGATTGACAGATATGATATAACTGTTGAACAACATCCTGAAACCATATCGGCAACATCGCTCATGCACGGAACGGCGCAGGATTTGTCTGCTGTTTTTACTTTTTGTCTGAATCCGGCATTGGTGGTGCGCGAAATCACAGAAAACGGAAAAGATTTATCGTTCACTCGCGACCACCAGATAATTCTGATTGATTTCGGACGTCCCCTGTCAAAAAATGAAACGACGACCGTGAAAATTACGTATGATGGAAAAATCGACGAACGCTTCTGTTATCTTGATATTCCATCTGAATTGCTGCAAGAAAAATATTCGGTAGAATCAATGTTTAATGTGGACAAGAAATACAGTTTTCAAACTGAAAATTACGTACTCTTTACGCCTGAAACATGGTGGTATCCTCGTCCGGGCGTTGCGTTCAGCAGTGAAACGCCTGACTGGCAACAGGTATATTTCAGCAATTACCGTCTGACCGTGAAAACAATAGATGGTTTGCAAGCCATATCGCAAGGTACAAGAAATGACAGTCTCTATATCTTTGAAACAGATTATCCAACACCTGCCATCTCGTTGATTATCGGAAATTACGAACAAAAAAGAGTTGAAGTTGACCAAACTGAATTTAGTTTATGGTATCTGAAAGGAAACGATTATTTTACGGCGGTATTTGATTCGATTGCCGATACGATTCCTCACCAGATAAGATTGCGGCGACAGGAGTTTGAGAACATCTTTTCGCTCAATTATTCGTTCAAGCGTTTTTCGCTGGTGGAGGTTCCGGTACAGTTTCGCAGTTATGTGCGCACATGGACGCAGGCGCAGGAGGTGATGCAACCCGAAATGGTTTTGTATCCCGAAAAGGGTTGCGCAATTGATAATATGGATATTGTCAGACAGATAGAAAATCAAAAAAGATGGGCAAAGCGGAATGGGCAGGAAATTAACGATAAGGAAGCCGCAATACGTGTGTTGAACAATTTTTTGTCTTCGTTTCAACGGGCTGATGACCGGGGTGATTATTCAGTGGAACGCGGCACAGTAAATGTTTCCTCCAAACCCAATCCCTATTTTCTCTTTCCGCAACTGTACAATTTCCGTTATAATATTTTTTCTTCGCAATGGACGATAGCCAACCGCATGATTGAACTTTATCTTCAGGACAAAGCGGATAATGAATGGATGCGGCAAATGAACGGAATCAGCAATAATGAAAAGGCCAATCTTTTGATTCAGCAGCGCCCGTTTAAAGAATTATTAACCGACCCTGAACAGCGCGATTTGCTTGACAATATCATTTCGTTGAAGGCGAATGTCCTGTTTGCTCCTGCGGAATTGAATGTGGGGTACATGGAATTTCGCGATTCCCTGCGCGCTTTTCTGGATGTTCATAGTTTTTCCAACATCCGGTTTGAAGATTTGCTTCACGAAATGAGCGCTATTGCCGGAAAAGATATAAGCGCACCGGTTGCAACATGGGATTTGCCGACAAAATTGCCTGTATATATTGTTGGAAACCCTGAAATAATAAATGTTATTAACCGCGATGCAGAAGTTTATGTCGTTAGATTGCAGATTACAAATGATTCCGATTATGACGGTATCATCAATGTCGAAACGCTTTTCAGTGGAGGCAATATAAGTGGCGGCGGTTTTGGAAGAGGCGGTTTCTATGCTAATACCGGCGGAGGAAATAAAATATCCGACCCTCGAGCAAAACGAAAAATATCACTGTCGGCCCGCGAAACGAAACTTTTGGTTACCGTCTGGGATGAGGCGCCACGCGCTATCAACGTGAATACGCTGATTTCGGCTAATCTGCCCAATCTGATTAGTATTCCGGCAACCAATATTATCCGTGAACGTAACGTGCCGGTAGACAGGGAAGGTGACTTTGTCATTGCCAATGTAAGTTACAGTGTGCCGGGCGAGGTGATAGTTGATAATGAGGACGAAGGGTTGTTTGAACTGTCAAAGCCGGATATTGTAGGACTTTTGCCGCAGTGGTTAGACCAGGTCGGCGATAATTCGTTTCCGTATCATGGCATATCGGGCTGGCGTCCGCCGTTGCAATGGACGTTGACCACCAATGACAAGTATTATGGAACTCATGTCCGTTCTGCTTACGTGATAAAGAGTGGAAGCGGCAGTCAGACCGCAACATGGAAAGTGCCCGTGCCTTCAACAGGATTGTACGATTTATATTATCATGTATTTACACCTGAAGAAATCCGTAATCCGCAGAGCAACAGAAGAGGCGGCGCACCCACCGGAAATATTGAATATCAATTAAAAGTGAAATACGGTAATGGCGAAGACAAAGCCTATATCAACTTGCGAACTGCCGTCGAAGGTTGGAACCTGATTGGTACATATCATTTTAGTGAAGACACCATCAAAGTGGTACTGTCCAACAATGTGGCCAACATACGAATGGTCACAGCCGATGCGGTGAAGATTGTCAGAAAGGCAACGGGGAATGATAGAGATGGTGAATAGATGAAAATACCGTAAAAGTTTTCGCTGGTCTTTGCTACTTCTTTGAAAAAGATTATCTTTGCGTTGTTAAATTTTAATCTATGAAAAATCTAAATCAATTTTTTTTTATTAACTGGCATTGGCATTTTATCCCAATGCTGGTTTGTTTATTCTCTGCTGTTGGATATGGGCAAGAGAAACAGGAACAGAACGAAGGGTTCGTGATTCCGAAATCATGGACGCGTCAGGGTCTGGTAATCGAACGGTATCAGGCTGACAGGGGCGTTAGCGGCGACCCGTGTATTGTCTGGGATGAAGACATACAGGGTTGGCGAATGATTCTGTTCTACGACCCCTGGGGGGCTGCCCAGGCCATCTGTATGAATCGCGACAATCTCGGACCTGGGCAGTGGAAAGTACTGGGTCCCTTGAATGTTGCCAATCCGGATGTGGTAGGTTTTTTCCACAAACCGTTCTTCGTAATGGACCCGTACCATGCCAACCATGCAGCCAAAATTAACGGTCGCTATTGTCTGCTGGTGGTGAACTTCAAAGATGGCCACAAACAGGTTCAGCGTGCGTGGTCGGAAAAATTAGCCGGGCCGTGGACGTTTGAACCACAAGCGCTTATTACGATTGGCGAGCCTGACGATTTCGACGCCAGACACGCTGATACGGTCACCGGCTTCTATTTCCCGGAACGGAAGGAGTTCCTGTATTTTTACAAGGGATATCCACTCAAAGCGCAACCCCGGAAAATCAGCCCGATGGGTTCAGCGCAGGCGGTGGCAACACAGAAACTGGATGAACCCGTAGCCACCAAGCGCGGTATAGTCCTGGAGCCTGAACAGCAGGCCGGGCACTGGGCTTCGGGTTGGATTGGCGGCTTGCAACTGATGCGTGGTCGTGACCACCGTTGGGTAGCGCTGGTCAATGCCTCCCCCACTGCGCCGGATTACACCCTGAAAGAGGTTTGGACGCAGGAGCCGCCGCCAAGTCAGCCGGGGTTTGCCTGGTGCGATGAGGAATGGCCAGTGAAGGGCTGGCATTTTGCACCGGAGCCGATAGAGTGGGTCAAGGATATTCCTCAATCTGCGCTGGATGCGGGCGAAGGTCACAATCTATGGCGGCACTTCATCCACATTTTACCCGACGGACGGGCAGCGATGTTTTATAACAGCGGGTATTACGGTAAGGAGCAATTATACATGAAAGTGAGTGACATACAGTAAATATTATGCCCAGTCGAAATAATTTGCACTTTTGCATTTTGGAAAAATCATATATGAGACATAAAATGTTGATGTTGAAGTGCAGGTCAAAATTTTCCTGCTTCATTTTTGTTCTTTTTGGATTAACTTTCAATTTGCATGCTCAAATGACCTTAACCATTGAGCATGCGTTGGATATAGCAGAAGAGAACAATCCTCAGATGAAAAATTCAAAATTGAATTATGAAAGGACGCAATTTGTGCTTGAAGCACAGCGCGCCTCGTTGAAATCGCAATTCTCGTTGATTCTTAATCCTTTCGCTTATTCCCAAACCCGCAGTTTTGATGCCCGTTTTTCGGAATGGTATACCAACAAAAAAACAGCATCTGCCGGTACGTTTCAGGTGGAACAACCCATTTTAATTACGGATGGAACGATATCACTTGTCAATACACTTGGATGGCAAGACAGCCGGTCGCAGATTTGGGATAATAGAACGCAACAATTTGTGGACAGTCGAAACAAAGCGTTCTACAATGACCTTTATCTTAGGTACAACCAGCCGATTTTCACCTATAACCGCCGTAAAATGGCACTTCAGCGCCTGGAGTACGACCATGAAAATTCCGGAATCAGTTATGCCTTGCAGCGGTTGAATACCGAAAGCCGTATTACCAACTGGTTTTATTCGGTATATATGGCTCAAAACAATTTGACTATCAGGCTCGAAGAATTTGAAAATGCCAGAAAAAATTACGAAATCATCAGAGATAAAGTTGATGCGGACTTATCGGCAAGAGAAGAACTGTACCAGGCCGAAGTGAATCTCGCTACTGCGGAATCGTCGGTACAGTTGGCTGCCGTTACGTTGAATGATGCGAAAGACAACTTGAAACAAACGTTGGGGATGCCGTTGAGCAACGATATAGTTGTTATGGCGACAATTGTGGTTAGCCCGATGATGGTTGACCAGGACATAGCGATACAATCCGGTTTGGATTCGCGCCTGGAATTGCGTCAGCGCGAGATAAACATGGAATTGGCTGAATTGCAGATGACAGAGACCAAAGCATCGAATGAGTTCAAGGGAGATGTTTCGCTTTCAATCGGTATCGCCGGAGATAATCAACGATTTGGGAGTATCTACGAAAACCCCACCCAAAGTCCGAGGGTATCTATAACTTTCAATGTTCCCATATTTGACTGGGGGCAGAAGAAAGCGCGCATCAAGGCGCAAGAAGCAACGCAAACCATCGCCGAACTGGATTATGAAAATCAGAAAGTGGACATCGAACTCAATATTCGCAAAACGCTGCGCAGTTTGGATAACCTGCGCACACAAATACTGATTGCTGAAAAGAATGTCCGCAATGCGCAACTGACGTATGAACTCAATCAAATCAGGTATCGTGAAGGCGACCTGACCGGCCTGCAAATGAGCCAGTACCAGACACAACTGTCCAATGCCCGAACCAGTCTTGTACGGGCGCAAATCGACTACAAAATCGAATTGCTGAATCTGAAAATTCTGACACTCTATGATTTCGAGAACGGGCAACCGATTTTGCCAGTGAAAAATTTGAACAATATTATGAGATGAAAAATTCTGTTACCTTTGTCGACTAATTTTAATCAGTTTTAAATGGATAATCAAGATATACTGTATCACCGCAATAGAAAAAACGACAGTACAACCCGCAACAAACACGCAATAGTTATACTATCGTTTTCATGGCACAAAGATAAAACATATTTTTCAATCCGCAATGAATTTTAGAAAAAATAATATGCACACCAATAAAATCCTTACCCTCTTCGCTTTAAGCGTCATTTTCATTACCGCCTGCAACAACCAGCCGTCAACAGGGCCGGGCGATATTGAAACGCCGGTATCCGTGCGCGAACTGAAACCTGCCGGTACCATCAGCCGGTTAGTCAACACTTCCGGAACAGCGCAGGCTACGTTCAGCGTGGATTTAAATTCCGAAATGAGCGGTCGTTATCACCTTCAGAACAACCCACGAACCGGAAGGCCATTCAAATTGGGCGACGCCGTAAAGAAAGACGAACTGATTATCCGTCTTGAGGATAGCGAATATGAGAACAACATCCGGATTGAATCCAGAAAACTGTCGCTTGAGATTGCCGAGCAGGAGCAGGTCAAACAAAAAGAATTGCAGGAGAAAGGCGGAGCGACGGGCAGTCAAGTGAAAAATGCCGAAGTTCAGGCCACAAATGCTCGTTATGATTTGGCCAACGCAACGCTCAACCTCGAAAAAATGAATGTAAAAGTGCCCTTTGATGGCGTCATTGTGAGCCTGCCTCATTATTCCGCAGAAGCAAAGGTCGCTGCGAACCAACCGATGGCGGGTATCATGAATTATGCGAACATGTTTGTGGAAGTCAATCTCCCCGAAAGCGCTATTGAGTTTATTCGGGTGAACCAGCCAGTACGTATCACGCACTATACCTTGCCGAACGATACCCTGCACGGCGTTATCAGCGAACTGTCTCCGGCCATCAGTTCCGAAACACGTACCTTCAAAGGAAAGATACTCATTCACAACTCCGGGTTAAAAATTCGCCCGGGCATGTTTGTAAAAGCGGATGTAGTGATTGACAAAGCAGAAAATGCGATTGTGATACCCAAAAATGTGATTCAATCCGCTCGCAACCGGCGGTTTGTATATATAGTGGAACGGAATGTTGCGGTCATGCGCAATTTAACCACAGGCATTGAAGATGAAGAAAATGTTCAGGTTCTTGAGGGATTGTCAGAAAATGACCAGCTGATCATCAGAGGGTTTGAAACATTGCGTGAAAATAGCCGGGTGAAGGTGTTGAGATAGGCAAAATTCTGAATTAAAACAGGTTTTTTGCTGAAAAAAACAGCGCATACAAAAATAAATCCATTTTTCTTTGTACTTTTGGGGCTTCATTTTAAATATCAAAAAAAATCGAATCATGAGGAAGAAAATAGTAGCAGGCAACTGGAAGATGAACAAAAGTCTTGCCGAAGGCATTCAGTTGGCCAAAGAAGTAAACGCCGCCGTGGAAGCTGTTGGCGAATTAAAATGCGATGTTGTCATCGCTCCGCCGTTTCTGCATCTCACTGAAATAAGCAAAGTTGTGGGCAAAAAGGTAAGCGTATCAGCGCAAAATTGTGCTACCGAGGCATCAGGCGCGTATACCGGCGAAGTATCAGCAGCCATGCTCGCGAGCGCCGGAATACCCTGCGTCATCATCGGGCACTCCGAACGCCGCACCTATTACGGCGATACCGACGCCATCCTTGCCAAAAAAGTACTTCAGGCGCTGGCTAACGGCTTAAAACCCATCTTTTGCATCGGCGAAACACTCTCAGAACGCGACGGTGGAATCACTTTTGATGTAGTGAACACGCAAATCGAAAACGGATTGTTTCATCTTTCTGCCGACGATTTCAGCAAAGTGGTTATCGCCTACGAACCCGTTTGGGCCATTGGCACCGGACGAACTGCCACCGACGAGCAGGCGCAGGAAGTGCACGCATTCATCCGCAAAACAGTTGCCGGAAAATATGGCGAAGAGATTGCCGAAAATACCACCATCCTTTATGGAGGCAGTTGCAACGAAAACAATGCCCGTGGACTGTTTGCATGTCCCGACATCGACGGAGGACTTATCGGCGGAGCGTCATTAGTGGCTGAAAAGTTCATCAAGATTGTAACGGCGTTTTGAGGTTTGAAACGCAAAGTTGATTTTTTAGTGATTGGTTCGGGGCTGGCGGGATTGAGTTTTGCCTTGAAGGTTGCCCCTTACGGGAAAGTTTGTGTGGTGAGCAAAACCTCGCTCGAAGAAACCAACACCCGCTACGCGCAGGGAGGCATCGCGGCTGTTACCGATGTCAGCGATTCATATGAGAAACATGTCAACGATACGCTGGTTGCCGGCGACGGCCTTTGCGACGAGATGGTGGTGCGCATGGTTGTTAGCGAGGCTCCTGAACAAATTCGTCAACTCGTTGAATGGGGAACGCAATTTGACAGGAAGAGAGATGGCGCTTTCGACCTTGCCCGGGAAGGTGGACACAGTGCACACCGTATCCTGCATCACAAGGACAATACAGGTTTCGAAATACAGCGTGCACTGTCGGATATGGCGCGACGCCACCCAAACATTGAAATATTGGAAAACCATTTTGCTGTGGACGTCATCACCCAGCACCACCTCGGACGGTTAGTGAAACGCTACCATTCCGACATCGAGTGCTACGGCGCATATCTGCTCGACGTCAAAACGAACAGTACTTTTGCCGTTTTATCTCGCGTTACGATAATAGCTGCCGGCGGAACCGGTAATCTGTACACCACCACCACCAATCCCCGCATCGCCACCGGCGACGGTATTGCTATGGTATATCGTGCAAAGGGTATCATCGACAATTTGGAATTTGTACAGTTTCATCCTACCTCGCTTTACAACCCTGACGAAAAACCGTCGTTCCTGATTACTGAAGCCATGCGGGGTTTTGGCGCTGTTTTGCGAACCATCGACGGTATGGAGTTCATGCACAAATACGACCGGCGCGGCTCGCTCGCTCCACGCGACGTGGTAGCGCGCGCCATCGACAACGAAATGAAAGTACGCGGCGACGACCATGTTTTTCTGGATGCAACCGCAACACCGCATGAAGCGCTCATTGACCATTTCCCGAATATTTACGAAAAGTGCATGAGGCTCGGAATTGATATCACAAAGGATTTTATTCCTGTGGTTCCTGCAGCTCATTATCAATGCGGTGGCATCAGGGTCGACACGCACGGACGCAGCAGCATCAACAGGCTGTATGCCGCCGGCGAAACAGCCTGTACGGGATTACACGGCGCTAACCGGCTTGCTTCCAATTCGCTCCTCGAAGCCGTAGTGTATGCCAACAATGCAGCAAAAAATGCAATTGTGCATTTCTCGAATTATACTATTCCTGATAATATACCCGAATGGAACATCGAAGGAACGGCAAACCCGGAGGAAATGGTGCTTATCACGCAAAACTACAAGGAATTGCAGCAAATCATGACTAATTATGTGGGGATTGTACGCTCTAACCTGCGCTTGAAAAGAGCTGAAGACCGCTTGCAGATTATCTATGACGAAACGGAAGCATTGTATGCAAAAACGACCTTGTCAGTGCAGTTGTGCGAGTTGCGCAACATCATCAATGTAGCATATTTAGTGATTAAAAGTGCACAGGCGCGTCGCGAAAGTATTGGATTGCATTACACCATCGACTATCCGGAGAAGACCGTAAGACCGTAAGACCGTAAGACCGTAAGACTGTAAGACTTACTTGAGACCAAATCCAATTCTGACACCCGAAAGAAATACAAACCCGGTGCGACCGTAGGAAAGCATGGTTCTGTTGAAGGATGGCTTGTCATCGTCAGAAAAAGAATGACGGTAGGCTAATCCCCAAAAAATGTCAAAAAGAAAAGTATTGCGGACAGGCGGCTGGTATCCGAAAATTATGTTAGCGCCTAATCTGTTGATATGCTGGGTACGGTAATCCAGTGCGTAGGCATGGTACTGGAGACCGTCTTCGACATAATTATCCCATCCCATTCCCCAATAATCTATATTGATGCGGGTGAATGATAAACCGGCAGCATTATAGAAGGATCGCCTGACGTCGAGAAAATATTTGTAGTTCACATCAAACCCGCCACCCAATAATTTGGAAAAAGGCGCTCGCAAATTAAAATTGTGATAATCATCAAAATGGTTATAATAACGGTATCCATTTCCTTCATAAAAATAGCGGGGATCATCATTTTTATCATCATTTTTCTTATAGTACACAGACGGGCCAAATTGCAGCCAACCGGGGACATTGCCCAAGCGCATTTCAAAATCGAATCGCAATCCCCAGTTAAATAACTGTAAAGGCTGAAAAGCTAAAGTAAACTTTTTCTGTGTCGAGGCATAGTACTTATATAAAGGATCATCAGATGTATCCTGCCCATATACATTCAATACGAAAGAAAACGCTATCACTAACAAAAAATATCTTTTCATTGCATTATTCAGTTATTCAGTTAATCAATTATTCCGTTACTCTTTATTTCTATCTTGCTCACAAATTTTAATCTATCTCCGGTATAATCAAACTGGAACAAGCCTTCCTTTGCTACCAGGAACAATAATCCATCCACAGGTATCACATCATAAGCATCGCGAATATCAACCTCGTCAATATCGGCAAGATCATCAATTTGTCTGATTTGTAGCGGGTCGGTAATATCGAAAACCTTCAGACCCTTGTCGCAAACAAAAAGTTTTGTGCCGTCAACGCCTAATCCTGTTGGCCCGCTTATTTGCAATGTTCGTTTCAGTTCCGGTTTCAGCGGATTACTGATATCGTAAATATCCAGAACATTATTGGGAGTGCGTCCGCAATTGCTGGAATTGGTGTTGAGCGTAACGTAAGCATAATTGTCCTGCGCTACTACGGGATCGCAACTTCTGAGATGGCTCACCTGCGACAAAAGCGTCGGGAAACGTGGCTCTCTGATGTCAAACACATACATCCCGCTGCGCGAGCCAATGAACAGCAGCGTATCCATCGGAAAGACGGTTTCGATATCAAATCCCACTTTAACATCTCTCTGGTCGGAATATTTCGGGTTGGCCGCATCTTCAATATTGAAGATTTTCAAATCTTGCGTAGAAACTGTGTACAGGATATCGCCACTGATGGCAAAACGAGCCATGGAACCGCCTTTACCTTCGGATGCGCCTGAATTATTATCAAAAGCGCCTTTTGCACAGGATGCTATATTAAAAACAACGATTACAAGATACAATACATTTTTCATGGTGCGATTTATTTATTGTTTTTTTTCCACTCTACAAGTACATACCCTTCCGGACGGTTATAATAACTGAAATAAAAAAAGTCGTTGGGCGGCGCAGGCTCCGGAAAAGCGTTCTGGATACGCTTGGTTACCTGCTTGCTGACTAAATCAAAACTCACAAGATCAACAGCATTGTCAAGATACAAAATGTTTCCCTTAACTGCCATGTCGAGACATCCGGGTGCAAGGATAAAACCTTCGTTGACAGGTCGGGCAGGATTGGTGTTGTTGATCACATGCACACCCTTGTAACGTTCGTTGACGTAAATATACGGGACGAGATAATAGATTTTTCCGTTT
>Ga0209737_10001334_pt1 | contig 17880 bp, 16 predicted proteins | sample TergutCu122P3_FD_187284 | JGI IMG/M metagenome (GOLD analysis project Ga0209737, IMG submission 187284) | Cubitermes ugandensis P3 segment gut microbial communities from Kakamega Forest, Kenya - Cu122 P3 (SPAdes) (version 2) | ecosystem: Host-associated > Arthropoda: Insects > Digestive system...
AATTTGTTCAAATAATACTTCTGCCATACTGATATAAAATTAAATTACTTGGCAAAAGTACAAATACTCAGAACATTTTCATCTCCTTGGGTGTGTTAGCCTAAATCATGGAGGTTTCATAAACAAATAACCCTTTTTCCGTGGGGAGCAGCGACTTTTTTTCATAAACAAATAACCCTTTTTCCGTGGGGAGCAGCGACTTTTTTTCTCTGAGGATATAGTCGCGGGCAAGAAGTGTTTCGATGATTGCTGCACGGGTGGCAGGTGTTCCGATACCCGATTCCCTCATCGCTTCGCGTTCTGCCTCGTTCTCTACATCCAAGCCTGCATTCTCCATGGCAGTCAAAAGGGATGCTTCGGTATGCAAAGGCTTGGGCTTGGTTTGTTTTTCCAATATTTCGGAATGGATTACAGGAAGCTGTTCGCCCTCTCTGAGGCTTGGTAAAATACGCTCTTCATCCCCTTTTTCATCATACTTGTTGAATACTGCTCGCCATCCCGCCTGTTTGATTAACGAGCTTTTGGTTTCAAAAACAGCATCGCCACAGGTTAGCGTGATGGTTGTTGCATCTTTGATACATTTGGGAGAAAAGGATTCTAACATGCGGCCTGCAATCATATCGTAAAGAATCTGCTCGTCAAGGGTTAGTTCCTTTGGATGATAGCCGGTGATTAAAAGTGCGTGATGGTCGGTGACTTTTTGGTCATTGATGCAGGGGACGTTTGGAACAATGGTGTCCATAGAGCTTGCGCAGGCACCAAAACAGGGGTGACTTTTCAGGCTGTTGACTAACTGTGGGATTTCGTCAAAAAAGTCTTGAGAAATATAGCGGCTGCTGGTGCGTGGGTAAGTGATGAGTTTGTGCGATTCGTACAGTCTCTGGGCAATGGACAGGGTTTTGTCTGCCGAAAAGCTGTGTCCGGTATTGGCCTCCTTCTGCAATGTGGTTAAATCATAGAGCAGCGGAGGTTCCTGATGGACTTCTTTTGTTTCAACGGACTGAACACACAGCTTCTTCTGTTCCTGCAAAAGGCCAAAAATTTTATTGGCTGTTTCCATATTGTTGTGCCTTTCCTTGCCGTTAGCAAAAAAGGAGATGTCCGCCTTTTCCGTCTGTATCTTCAGTTGCCAGTAAGAGGTGGGGGTAAAGTTTCTGTTTTCCACAAAACGTTTGCAGATCATCGCTAAAGTGGGTGTTTGCACCCGTCCGAGCGAAAATATGCCGCGTCCGGCAGCTATACTTAACGCCTGAGTTGCGTTGATACCTACTGCCCAGTCTGCTTCCGCCCTTGCTTTTGCAGCGTAATAAAGGTTGTCGTACCGGCTGCCCGGCTTGAGGTTTTGTAAACCGTTCCTTATTGCCCTGTCTGTTAAACTGTTTATCCAAAGGCGCTCAAATGGCTTGTTACAACCAAGATACCCGTAGATATATCGAAAAATCAATTCACCCTCCCGTCCGGCATCGGAGGCAACGATGATTTTATCGCACCGGTTGAATAGCTGTCCGATGATTTTCAACTGTCGCAATGCCCCACCATCGGGCTTGTATTCCTTGCCGTCTTTTATCTGGCGGGGTTTCAGGATAAATGGCTTGGGGATAATCGGTAGGCTTTCACGTACAAAACCCGCAAAGCCGTAATCATCAGGCATGGCAAGCTGCAACAGATGGCCCAATGCCCATGTAACCGTATAGCCGTTGCCGTATAAAAATCCGTCTTCCTTGTTGGTTGCTCCTGCAATGGCAGCTATCTCTCTTGCTACCGAGGGCTTTTCACATATAATACATGTCTTCATAATCGTAGATTATAGTGTTACGTGTTACATCTTTACACCTTTGCGATTTTTCTTCTTTTCCTCTTTCTGTTCTTCCTTCTGTTTTTCTGCCTGCTTTTCGTCCGGCTTGGTCTGTCCCTGTTCCAAAGGCTTTTTTACATTTTTTGTTGCTTCGTTTGTATTGCCGTCAGAGTTGACTGCCGCCTGCGTTTTATGCCTGTCGTCAGGAACGACCTTTCCGGCGGCAAGTGCAGCCTTATAGTCCTGTTGAAACATAAAATCTGTTTTTCCGGTCTCCCTGTTCAAGGTGATGTAGCCGCTGTATTTTTTTCCTTTTTTATCTTCCAATCCATCTACATATACAGTTTTGCCCTCTTTCAGACTGCTGCGCTGGTCTTCTGTAAGTTCCTTTTTACGGAACGTTTTAGGCGCCTCTTTTTGGCTTTGTTCCTGCTTTTTGTCGTTCTCAAAACGGAACTCAAGACCCCGTCTGTCGGCATTGAACTGGATATGGGCAGAAAATTCATTGCCCTTTTTAGAGGCCATCCCTTCTAACAGGACTGTTTTGCCTTCTGACAGTTCTTTTTTTTGCTGTTCATTCAAATCCACGCCTTTGATGTTGTCGGGAATCTTTATTCTGTCGGCACGGACGGCAACAAGTTCGTTGGTCTGTCTGTCTATGGATATGAAGACAGAGGTTTTCTCTCCCTGTTTGTATTCGACTTGTGCAATACGTCCCAGATTGCCGGTTTTTAGCAGGTTTTGTTTGTCCTGTTCGGTAAATTTGATGCCGAAATAGTATCGGTCCAAATCGGGCTCTTTGCGTAGGGCGTGAATGGTCAAACCTAATTTGCCGTCCGGCAAATCACGTAAGGCTAACCGTGCATCGGTACGGAGGGTAATATCCTCGAATTTGGGGGCGATAGGGAGCAAGTCTGTTTTTTGCCAGTTGAGGAGCCTGTCTAAGTTACCGGTTTTCTCTAATGTTTCGCGGGTGATGCCGATGCGCTCGAACTGTGACCAGTCTATGCGGGATTCGTCAATGGCGTGAGAGGATGGCGGCTGAGATTGTGTTTGTTGGGGATTCTTCTCGAAACTTTCGGGGTCAATACGACTCTGGTTGATGAGTTCCTTGTTGGCAGGGTTGTCCGGATTTTGGAATGCTTCCCGCATTTTTTGGAGATTTTCCTGATAATTGACTGCCGGAATCAGATAAAACTCAAAGCGCGTTGGGTCATCTGCTTGACGCATGAAGTTTTCAAAGAAATTTTCGAGAATATTGCCATTCTTGTCAATTTTTAGAAAATCGGGGTTTTCGATGTTGTTGGGTGTTACTCCGTCCACTTTACCCTCTTTGTTCATGGTTGCCACATACGGTTCGTTACTGCTTTTCTCTTTGATCAATAGATAGTCGTGGTCTTTTAAATTTGTGTCCATAGGATTGTTGTTAAAAATGTTGCATCAATAGTAATGCGATACAAAAGTACGTGGACGGAATTTGATTATATAAATTTTGGGGAATTGTGGTCGAAGTTGTCCGTGCGTTGGTGATGGTTGGTGTTTGTAATACTTATTTCACAAATACATATTGAAATAAAGTATTCATGGTGTCGGCAATCAGTTGTGCACTTCAAATCATAGATAATCAAATAGATTATATCGCAAGTTTCATATAAGTGTATTTTAAGTATATATTAAGAAAGATTTATACCATATTTAAGGTAATGTGTCGTACAAACCCTGAACTTTGCATTCGCTGTAAGAGCTAAACATAAACTTTGTAAACATGAACCTATTTCTCACGTCAATAATACAATGCACAAGAATGGCAAGCCGAATAGTTAATTTACTTATAGTCGTTTAATTAAACAAAATAATGACAACAACAACTACATTCAGAAATGTATTGGAAAGCATCAGGTTAATTAATGAGACCGAATCTGGCAAATTAGTTGGAGGTTTTTACGAAGGTAACGGTGGTGATATAGTCGATGAAGATGCCAATGTATTTGTAGGGAACAATTTGCTTCTTGTTAACAAAAGACAACAATTATGATAAATATAAAATCCACGCCTACTATTTGGACGCTCGGAATAACTGACTTCGATGATGTGCGCCTTTATTGGGGCTTTCTGTTCAGTAAAGGCGCTCACTTTTTCAGAAAGAAAAGTTCAAGATTTTAATACATTAACAAATTAAACACGCTAAACATAATGAAAAATATCATAACAATAACATTTTTTTTTACAGGATTAATATTTTTATCCTGCAACAAAGTAAATTCTAACGAAGAAGTGCTAAAACCTGAGACAAAAGGCTATGCTTCTAACGAACTAATTTTTCCAGACGAAGGAATTACTAATATTGATGGAATACTCCACTTTAACACAACAGATGCATTCTTTAAAGCTATTGATTATCTCACAGCGCCAGAAGCCAACATTGAGAAATTTGACAAAAAGTACGACTTTAGTTCATTGGCTACGCGCATTCAGAATACTATGGATGAAATAGGAGAGATTAAGGATGAACAGTTAAGAATGGCTATAACAAGAAATTATTCAAATCTAGTTGAATATTTGGGCGAAGGTGTTTTTGTGCCCGCAATTGGAGGTAGAGGTTATACCCTAATTGCTAATCCGGACGGAGTATATTATGTTAAAGGAGTAAAATATACCATTACTCCTGAAAATTTAATTGTTGAGTTTCCTGACGCAGAAAATAATCCTAATAGGGTAACACAAGTACTAGAATACAAAATGCCGCTTTCACTCGCTGAGAATGTTAAAACACGAGGGATATTTCCAACAAAGATTGAAAAATTATATTATGACGAGTGCTATACGACATCAGATCGCAAAGTTTTTTGTCGGGTAAGAATCATAGCATATCTGGTGTACGAATATAACACGCCATATTCTGGTTATGCTCTTTATCAATATCGTGTTAGTGTACAGATGTCAGCACAAAAGAAAAATCTACTATGGTGGGACTCATATCAGACAAATTTCACATTACAGGGTCTTCAATTTAAAACCACTACTCAGGAATATCCGTATGATGTAACTATTCATGGACCTGCAACTTATACACATTCAGGTGATGTCAACAATTTCTATGTTGAAATCTATATTTGGGGAACGGGGGTAGAAGAATGGATTGGAGGACTCTTGTACTACCCTGTTGTATTTCCAATTTTTAATTCGCTACAATTACGCGCAGTAAGTCGAGGAACTTCACCTTGTGGCGCTGTTATTAATCACAATGTATTACCGGCATTTAACAATTGTCCTTAATTTCTATCAAAAAGGCAAAATTATGAAAACTGCAATTTTATTAATCGCTGTATTGTTATTGGGTGGATGTAGTAAGAAGGATGTAGCTTATTCTGGTGATATGTTTTCTTTTGCAGTTATAAAAGGAGATACAATTGCATTAATTAAACAAATCAATGAACTTTCATCAAATAAATTTGAACCTAAAGTCTACGATATTTTGATATGGAGAAAACCTCTTGATTTTATCAAGAATCCTGTAGAAAATATTCGAATCCTAATTGTTGATGACGAAACGAGTGCGGTAGAGGGTAATGACTACAGCATATCGGCAAAGGGTAATGTTTTTTTTCCTAAAGAAGAAAAGTATTTCACTGTCCAATTAACTATAATGCCAGCAGTTAAAACAAAGACAATAGCACTTCAATTGGCTTATGACCATCCGCAATTGTTTCTGGGGTTTGATGAAATAAGCGGTAAAAAAATAAATCCGAATCCAATGGTAAAGTTTGTAATTATGCCTTTTTCTCACTAGAACTTGTGTGACATAGAAACATAGATCGGGAGCAAATGATATAAAGGTGAAGGATGTAGCAAAATGGAACCCTCTCAATTTGATTCCGAATATCACCTTATGTTGAAAAGTAAAATTGTAAAACTATTAACAGAGGGGCCAAACATAATAGCCTCTCTGTTATCTTTTTAGCTATATAATGTTGTGCCATCGTAAGCCTCCGACCAACTAACCTTTGTAGGTTTTAGTTGAATCGTTACTCCGTATTGGTACTGGTTGGTGATTGTAATACTCATTTAACAAATACATATTAAAATATAAAGTATCCGGTATCCATGATGTCGGCAATCAGGTATGCTATTCAAGTCATAGATAATCAAATAGATTATATCGAAAGGTTTTTAAAGTGTCTTTTAAGTTTATATTAAGAAAGGTTTATACCACATTTAAGGTAACGTGTCGTATAAACCATGACCTTTGTATTCAGTTGTAAGAGGTAAACATAAACTTTGTAAACATGAAATTGTTTCTCAAGTCCATAACACAATATACAAGGAAGGCAATCCAAGTCTTAACCGACTATGGGTTTATTATGCCTGTGTTTGCCTCATCAGGTTATATTCGTTACATCAACCTGTTTCTTGGATACGAAACAATTTCTATTCAAGTTCTTCCCCAAGAAGAACCAGTTTTACCATTAATCCGGAGGCATAGTGTACATTTGCTATGTAAAACAAACTTGTCCTGATTAGCCGCCTGTCATCGTGTGCGTCTGTGGCAGGATGGCGACAACAAAAAAGCGCTTACGCAGGGGGAGGTAAAAAAGACATTTAACTCATAATTACCCAACCCTGCTGCCAAGCGCCTAAGGACATAGGAAATATCCTATTATTTCAAAAGTTTGTACGAATATAGCACAAGTAAAGATGCAAAGTTAAGAATAATTCGATTTGCATCCCACAAACCACAAAAAATTTTCTTCAAATATTGAATGGGATTGAAATTCCATCTGCGAGGAAGGGAGATCTTGTCTAAATAGCTACCTGGGGACAAGTGATAATAAGGGCTAATAATGGGGATTATTGGCAACTGTAGCAAACAGCGGAAGCCGAATAGCTGCCAATATGAGTAGGCATTTTACATATAATCGTTTAATTAAGCAAAAATATGAAAACAACAACGACTACATTCAGAGATGTATTGAAAAGCATCAGACCAATTAATGAGACCGAATCTGGCAAATTAGTTGGAGGTTTTTACGGAGGCAAAGGTGGTGATCCGGATGATGACGATGCCAGTGTACATGTAGGGAACAAAGTTACTGTTTCAGGACCAGCCTGTAGCTGTGGCTGCACATGTGGCTGCTAACAATCAGGCACCTTAATTTATGTATCCAGACGACTCAGAAAATCGTAGTTGATTGGATACCTAATTTAGATTACTTAATTTTTATTTAATAAACTGCTTATCCACTATAAGCAAAATGTTTTTGGTGTAGCCTTATGTTTAAGTACTATATAAAAGTAAATATGCCTATTACTATCTTAAAATAGATAAGCAGTTTTAATAATTTTACGCTTTGCACGTTACTACGTGATTTAACACTTAGGTTTATGAAATATAGTAAATATAATATTCGATTCAGTATTGATGACAACATCGTGCTATTCAATTCTTTAACAACTTCGTTTCTTGTTCTTGATACAGTCCTTAATGAATTACTCGACACTCATAAGGATTGTTGCACAAAAATAAGAGATATTCATCCTGATTTCTATGATACAATGGTCCAACAGGGTTTCATTATTGAAGCAACAATAGACGAAAATCAAGCTGCAGAAAAGATGTTGTTTTCATACATAAATAACCATGAGACGTACCATCTTACGATAAATCCAACAATGGATTGTAATTTCAAATGTTGGTATTGTTATGAAAATCACCATAAAGGATCAATGATGTCTCATGAAATCTTGAACAGAACATTTCTGCTTATTGACAAAATTGCTGGCAATGAAAATCTTAAACGTTTTCATATCTATTTTTTTGGCGGTGAGCCTTTTCTGTATTATGACTCCATTGTGAAGTCAGTACTTGATAGATTTTCTTTAGTTTGTGAAAACAAATTATTTGATAAAACTATACAATTCACAACAAATGGGATACTGATTAACGACCGTATTCTTGAAGAACTTGTACGGTATGGGGTATCATCTTTTCAAATTACCTTAGATGGTCACAAAAAAACTCATAATAAATCCCGCTTTTCTGCCACACATAGAGATTCATATACTCCAATAGTAAACAACATTAGAAGAATAATTAATAGGGGACTGCACGTTACTTTGAGAATCAATTATACACGGCACAATATCAGTGAGATATCTAAAATTGTGGACGAATTTTCAGATCTTTCAGCTGTCGAGAAAAGTTTAATTCTCTTTACTCCAACCAGAGTATGGCAAGATAATCCCTATAAATGTATCACAAAAAGACTTGACGAAATAATTGTGGATACTGAGCAAGAACGAACAGTTAAATATTACGAAGATGAACTGACAACAAAAATTATTTCAATGGGTTTTAAATATTTCGCTGTATATATGTCAGACTATGTCAGACATACTTGCAGATGTAATTTAGTGAATTCAGCTCATATTAACTATGATGGCTCTGTGTATAAGTGCGCTGCAAGAAAATTTGCTCCCGAAAATGTTGAGGGAGAACTATTTGCTGATGGAACAATAGGTTGGAATGAACGTTCAAAAATTAGATTTGGATCACGACTAAATAATGCTCCTTGTCGAGAGTGTGTAATTTTCCCTATGTGTGGTGGGGGTTGTAGTCAGATGCTTTATGAATATGGAAACATTGCCTATTGCATGTATAAGTATGACGAATACTCAAAGATTGATTTTATAAAAGAATACTTATTACAGGAAGATTTTTTGCTTCCGTTGTAACTTTAAGGATAAATCATGAAGTATTTTAAGATAACTGTGATGATAGCATTTTTCCTGCTATTACATAATAATTTACTAGGGCAATACACCGTTATTGGAAGAGTAGTCAATAATGACTCTGCTTATATTTCGTATGCAATAATTACAATAACCAATGAGGGTAAAATTACATCTTCCACGGAATCTGACAACAATGGAAAATTTTCCTTGTCTGTTCCTAAAGGTGATTACATATTGAATATATACCATGATGCTGTAACTACACAATTATCTATTCATGTTGAATTAGATACCGACTTAGGAGACGTCATCATTGGTGATAGTGATATAGAAGAAAGGAGTTTTTGGATTGATGAGGCAATAATAATAGGTAGAAAAACCGTTCTATCAAGAAGTAGGGATCAACTTATCTTTTCTGTTGAGAATTCACCGTTAAATAACCCATCGTTTGATGGCTACGAAGTAATCAAAAGGACTCCCATTCTTAGTGCTAATAATGAGGGAAACATAACATTTGACGGCAGACCAGTCGTAGTATCAGTTAACGGCAATCTTGTTAACTTATCAGGAAAAGATATGATGAACTATTTAAAAATGTTTAACGCTACTGATATAAAAACAATCCAGATAGCTACAACAGCATCATCGGAGTATGACGCAACCGTCTCAGGAGCAGTAGTAAATATTATAACGAAATCGCTAAATATTGGATACAACATTAATCTTTCCTCTTGTTACACTCACATAAAGTCGAATTATTATGACAATCACGAAAATGTCATATTCAATTCTGGTGGAAAAAAATTCAACATCTATGGTAGTTACACATTTAATAATGGAAGAAGCGGTGGTTCAGAGTATAATGCCACACAAGACTTACTCCTTGAAAATATCACATACATTCGTACAACACTTTCAAATCAATCAAAATATAATTCACATAATTATATGACTGGACTTATTCTTCAACCATCTGCTCGTCATAAAATTGGTTTAGAATTTAATGGCAATAGAGGTAGCATTCCAGATAGCTATAACAAAGCCGAGTTCAAGTTGCTGAGACAAGACTCACTCACAGCAGAAGCACATGAAAGTAGTCGCTTCGTCCAGATTTCATCTCTGAATAGATATACAGCGTATTATACGTTGATAGTTGATAGTTTGAATAGTTCACTGAAATTATATGCTGGTGGCATAAACAGAAGATTACTTAAAGACAACATGATTGAATCAATGTATTTATTCGGAAGCATTACAGATAGTAAAGAAACGAATATGTCAGATGCTTACGCAGATTCGTATTACTGCCAATTAGATTTTACTAAGAATTTGAGACGTATCGCTTCTTTATCAACCGGAGGAAAATTCACCAACACATATCGCAGGAGTGGGTATGAAATTATCCCTTACATACACGAAATCTCTAATCCTTCAGGAAATTACCAGCACTCATCTTACAATGTTACTGAGAAAGTATTGGCTGCTTATCTCAATAGTGGATTTGATATGTGGGAAAAGAAGGCATTTTTAAGAATCGGAGTTAGACTTGAACAAACGCAACTTGATGGATTTAGCTCAGACAATAGTCTTATATATAAGCGTTATACTGATTTCTTTCCAACGTTTACGTATAACCATAGAGTGGCAAAAAATCACGATATCTCTTTTTCTGGAAGAAGGAGCATCTCTCGACCACAGTTCAGTGTTTACAATAATTTAATGGTAAAAATAAGTGAGTTTTATTACATGGTGGGGAATCCTGAATTGAAACCTCAATACAATAATGTAGTAGCTATAAGCTATCGTCATAAACAACATCTTCTTTATTCATCTTTTGTTCTATCGGAAAACACCATATATACTATTTCTAAATTGAATAACGACAATACTGTATATTATATTACTACAAATAATGGAATCAGTCGTTATCTAAATTTATTATACAGCTATTCTGGCTCTTTTGTTAAGTTCTGGGCAATTAATGGTTCTGCACAATTGAGCTATGTTGAAATACCACAAAACATCACGCATACTAACTGGAAAAATGCTATATTGTCTCTTAGAAATACATTTACCATAACGAACTATATATCATTTGAGCTATCTGCCAATTATCTGTCAAAATATCTACAAATCAATTCGGAAGTAGGACAAGAATATTGCATAGATTTTTCATATCGCCATTTGTTCTTTAAAAATAGATTAAGCATGCAGCTAAATATTGATGATATTTTAAACTCAAGAAAGACTTCAATTAACGAATTCACCACATATTATACATCGAATATCTATATCAAACCTTTATCACAAAAAATAGGGTTAACGCTTTCATTCAACTTCAAATCAAACAAGACTTTAAGGCTGTTTAGGAGAGAAAACACAACAACATATGAAGATCGGCTAAATTAGTTATTGATAGTACTACGATGAAATTAAAATTATTCCGTCAACTTGAAGCTATGGATTGTGGCCCAGCTTGTATTCAAATGATATCATTTTACTATGGTCGAAGTGTTTCATTATACAAACTGAGGGATTATTGTAATGTTACACGAATAGGCATCTCTGGAACCGACATTGTTAATGGATGTAGGGCTATTGGGTTAAATGCTAATATTTATAGATTTGGAATTGACGTTATAAACCAATGTGATCAGCCATTAATATTGTTTTGGAGGCAAAATCATTTTGTTGTCTTACATAAAATCCTTAAATCTGCCAAGGGGAACATATATATCATTGCTGATCCAGAGTATGGTATTGTAAAGTTAGCAGAAGATGTTTTCAAACAAGAATGGTTAGGAAACGAACTAGAAGGTGTAGCAATAACTACTGAACCAACTGCTGATTTTTTTAAAATGGAGTCTGACAGTAAACCATTTAATGTCGCAATTTCTAGGTTATTTGAACTTCTTTTTGGAGCTGTCTCTCGCTATAAGAAATCAGTTATAAGGATTATTATGTTTTCTATTTTAGTTGCTGGAACTAACTGGCTTATTCCATTCTTTTTTCAGCGAGCAGTTGATATTGGAATAACAAGCAAAAATATGGGCATTGTACTCACTATGATGCTTGGACAGTTGTTTTTCTTTGTAGGATATAGTTTAGCGGGAGGAGTAAATAGCATAATTCTTGCTAAAGTTGGGTTCAAGATTAGTATTGAGGATTTGCTCAAGAAATTTCTTTTTAAATTAATTAGGCTGCCAATATCTTTCTTCGACACGAAATTGAATACTGACCTATTGTTACGAATGGACGATCAAAGAAAGATACAGAATCTCTTAACTAATAATATTCAAAGGGTCGCATTATCTGTGATAAATTTCTTTGTTTTTTCTGTAATTCTCTGTCACTATAATGTATTTGCATTTTTTATCTTTCTTTCCCTCACTATTGTTTCTTTTACCTACACCCGATATATTTTAAGAAAGTTAAAGGCACTAAACTACTCAAAATTTACTATAGAATCGCAAAATAAAAGTATTTCTTATGAGCTAATTACAAATATGCCAGAAATAAAGGTAAATCACGCTCAAGTTGCTAGAATCACTATTTGGGAAAAATTACAAAACAAGATAAATCACCTTTCCTTAAAAACAATAACTACTTCTCTACGCTTATCTATTGGAACATCTTTTATAACCCACTTTGCTGAAATATTAATCCTAATTGTTAGTGCCTATCTAGTAGTGCAAGGTCAAATAACTATTGGAGTAATGATGACCATAACATATATAATTGGTCAACTATCTAATGCCACAAGCAGTATTTTATCTTTCCTCAGAGAAATGCAAGAAGCAAAGCTATCATTCAATAGATTAGAAGAGGTGTATCGTAGAGATGATGAAAATAACCGGCGTGGGATTGTGCTTAAAAGTTGAGAGAATGGATTTACGTTTTCCAATGTTAGCTTTAAATATGAAGGAAGTTTTAATCCATATGTATTACATGATATAAACTTATCAATTCCAACAGGAAAGGTTACAGCAATTGTAGGAGCGAGTGGAAGTGGAAAAACTACACTAATGAAGTTACTTCTAGCGTTTTATTATCCTCAAAGAGGAGAAATAAAATTAGATGATAGCCTGATGAGTGAGATAAACTCTGATGAGTGGCGAAGTCAATGTGGTGCTGTTCTGCAGGATGGTCATATATTTAATGGAAGTGTTGCAGAGAATATAGCATTGGCAGAAATTGAACCAAATATGGAAAATGTAAAAAATTCCGCAAAAATAGCATGTATTCACGAGTTTATAGATGGCTTACCTTTGAAATACAATACAAAGATAGGAAATTCTGGACTTGAACTTAGTGGTGGACAAAAGCAACGGATATTAATTGCTAGAGCTGTGTATAAGAATCCTGACTTTATTTTCTTTGATGAAGCAACGTCTTCTCTTGATGCAAAGAATGAAAAAGAGATAATGGATAATCTATCTGAATTTTATGCAGGAAAAACAGTGATTATTATTGCACACCGATTAAGTACAGTTCGTAATGCTGATAAAATAATATTCTTAGATTGTGGCAGGGTTATTGAAGAAGGGACTCATATAGAACTAACTGCAATAAAAGGAGCTTACTACAAATTAGTAAAAAACCAACTTGAGATAGGCAAATGACACTTTATAATATACTATTTCGTATATGTTCAACTTTTGGGATACCTGTGAATTTAATATTAACATAAAATAATTCCTTTTTTTAAACTATGAGTCCACTCCGAAAAGTGCTTTTTAACGATTTTCGTTTCTATATGTATCTGATAATCAATAGCGATATTTTCTTCAAAATGCTCAAAATAGGGTTTTCGGAGGGGACTCAACTATAAAAATTTCAATTTTTATGAAAATCAATCTAAAAACTGCTTGTGGACTTCTTTCCGTAATGGAGATGAAACTTGTTACAGGAGGAAATGGCGATCCTAATGATAATGATTGCCCCTCTATAGATATGTATCATTGCGTTTGTAATGGCTATTATGTTGGGTGTCTTTCTATAGATCTGTGCGTCTGGTATTGTAATAAATATCCTTTTAAATGTTCATTATAAACGAATTTGAAATACAGAAAGTTTTCCCTACTCGTTATTCTGCAACAAGCAATTGAAAGCCAAGACCACGTACATTTTTGATTTTGATGGATAAACCGAAAATGGCTTTCCTAAGAGCATGAATTAAAACATCTAAACTATTTTGTGCGTCGTCTTTATGATGCCATAGAAGTTCCCTTAGCTTTATTGCTTTAACTACTTTACCGGGTGGACACAGGTGGTATAATAGCTTATTTTGTTGCAAAGTCAGAAATCTGACTCGTTCTTTTGAGCAGATAATTTGGGCTGTTTCCGGTAAATAGATACATGTTCCCAGCAGGAACTTCTCTTTGGCAATGGCTAATGTAGTAAAGAAACGTTGAATGTTGCTAATGATCTCGTTAAATGTTGCAAACTTATATATATAATCGCTGATACCAGTTCTAAAGGCAGCGACCACATTAGCTTTATTTATATCGCCTGTTAGGACAATGATCGGCAACGATTCGTATCTTTCATGAATGGTGTTGACGTTCCAAAATATTTCAATATCTGGCAAATGCTCGTCAACCAATAAAAGATCGGGAGGTATTTCACCGCAGTATTGCATTGCCGTTATTTTATCTTCGGCAAAAAGAGTTTTATATCCAAGATTGCGTAAAAATCTTGACAAGTCGTAAGCAAATTCTTTATTTTGATTGGCTAATAAAATAGTCTTATCCATACGAAGTAAACACGGGATTTCAGTCATTTTAAAAGAGAGAGCATCAGGAGATATTAGCAATCTGTTACACCGTAGATATGCCTCTATCTCCTTTTGCTCCAAATTTGTACAACGACGATTAAAAAACTTCAAATGACCCCCCCAGATACTGCGTACTACTTTGAATAGTCAGTTTGTAGTAACCGGAAGTAAGTAACGGCAAAGGAATTTTAACAACGGTTTGATTGCCGTCAACGATTTGTTGAAAAACGGGGAAAGCAGTTGTATCTTCTATGGAAACAACCACTGAACCTTGCTGACCGTTGGTTTCTAAACGAATCATGCAGGATTTCTGATTATGCCAAGCACGGATTAGGTTAACGACTGTTTTAGGTCCGGGCTTAGGCTGAATAATAATTTCTGAGAGTTCTATTTCGTCATCGTCATTGGGAAATGGAAAAACATCCGGAACACTAAATCCCCATACGATAGAAAAAGACACAAACAGGGCGATTACAAATAGATTTTTCTTCATAAAAATATGGTTTAAATTTTGTGCAAAGGTAGGCGGTCATCATCGTACATTTACAAAAAAGAATCTGACATTTTTAGGAAATAAACTATTTATATTGAGTTATTTATGAAAATTAAATCTTACATTTTACCACTCACGCAAAAATCAATGAGAATATCTCTGATTTGACGAGGAGATTTTCTATCTATTTTAACACCTAATTTATGATATATCCGCGATTGACGAGCATATATCGAAACGGTATTCCATATCTTGTAAAAAACGCAGATGTCCTGCGGTTTATAACCTGAGAATAATAGGCAAATTAACACGGTGTCTGCCTCATTGAGTTGAGGGAAACACTTATTTAATCTGTTTGTCAATCCCGGATACACCATGTTTGCAGTGGCTATGATTTTAGCATAAAAGGTTTCTTGTTCTCGATAAACGATACCTTGTTTAAATTCATTTTTAAAGAGCGCGGTATTCCAATTATTTAATAAAGAATCTCTTGCTTGGTCATTAAGCAATTTCTCTTTTTGCGCAATGATTTGAGTATGATGATGCTCTTTGTGAATTGTATGTTTTCTCCACCAATTTACTATACCAATAATACAAGCAAAAGATATAATAATAAAGCTACTAATCAACGTTATATACTTTATTTTTTGATTTGCAATTTTACTGACCAACCTTTGTTGATGGTATTTTCCCTCAATCACCCTAACATCATGTAAAATGTATGTTCGTTGAATAGAATCAGAGAGCGCTTTATATCGTGTGGAATAATAGAGCGCCAGCTCAGTATTACCGGCTCTCACTTCAATGGTTTTTAAAGCAGCAAACGCACCAACACGTTGCTTGGCAGAAGCAAGAGTATCATTTAATACTAAGTGCATATAGTAACGAGCGGAATCTATTTGCTGTAAATCAAGGAATAATACACTTAGGAGCGGATAATAATCCAAAGGAGCTATATGATGTCCGCGCATCTCTTGAATCACCTCCATCAATACCTCCTTAGCTTTTTGATACTCCTTTTTTACCCTCAAAACCGCACATATATCTAAGTCTAAACGATAACGATAAGCTGTATCCTTCCTTAAAATAGATAATTCTTTGGCTTTGTTATAATAAATTTCTGCTGAATCTACAGAGATTCTTGATACATAGAAAACATCTCCAATATAACCTAACACATAATTTTCGTTCTTGAGATTGCCGCTCTTTCTACATGCTGCCAAAGATGCCCTGTATAATCTCAAGGCTTCTGTAAAATGCCGTTGTTTCTTATACAAAGCGCCCATCTCACTTGTCACAAGACTCAACAATTCATCGTTGGGATATTTTTCTAAAAGCCCTTGCGCATTATTGTAGGTTATGATGGCTAATTTGATACTGTCCATCTGTGCATAGGCATTTCCCTGATAAAGGTAAGCCCAACCTAACCGTTTGTAATCTTTTTTTTTGCTGTAATAATCTACAGCTATGTTGATTAAGCTATCACCATGAATTAGCAAATAGTTTTTATCAAGGGCTTGCGTATAAAGCAAGGCATAACGGGCCTGTAAAGCGCCATTGAGTATGTGTTGCTCGTCTAATGATTGTAATAAGTATAACGCCGAATCAGGTAGCGCCTGCATGACTGTTTCGGCTGCATCTAAAATAGCATTATAATGGCGATTGGTGCATGATGATAAGTAGAATAGTAAAAACAGGCTTAATAGGATAGAATATTTCATGGTGGTGTAACATTATTCTGCCAAAAAATTTTTTAACTATCAATTATGTAGCTTAATACATAAAGAACGTATATTAAAAATTGACGACAAAGTTACAACAATAACCATCACATGAAGCATGATATACGTGCCAATATGACAACGTTTTATGGCCGTTTTGTCAATGACATTTTGGCCTGATTAGCTATAACTTATATATTATTCTCTATAAAATCATAATAGCATGCGAAGAAATTGTATCTTAGGATCAAAGAGATACTTGCTAACGTCACAGGATGTATGTGTTGCTTTCTAAAAATTTTATGAATATTTGAAGGGTCACACCCCACTTTCTGTGCAAGCCAAGATGCAGAACGCTCCTCTTCAATTAATTTATCCCGGATCAATTCGCCTATGTTTGCGTTATATGATCTTAGGAGTTGCTGGATAATTTTCGAATCGCGATTTCGAGGTGGGTGTTGTTTTTCCATAAAAAGACATTCTAATATATAAACATTCCACTCCCCCACATTTTTTACAAAAATTTTGATTTTTTCGGTTTTTGCAACAGACATCTCAAGAGATAGCAGCAGCCCGTCAAATTGCAGTCGAAGAGATAGCAGTATCCGCAGTCGAGAAGAAGAAAGAGCGCCGTCAGCGCAAACTGCTCAAAAATTGTCCGGTGATAGAAGTGGTCATTGAACCGGAAAGCATTGATCTTGAAAAATACAAGCGCATTGGAGAAGAGTGTACTTGCACATTGGAGTTTGAGCCGGGGCGGTTGTACGTAAAAGAGGTCATCCGTCTCAAATATGGATTGAGAGGCAATACCGCGTTACCGGATGTGGGTAAGAGCAGCGTAGTAATAGCTCCCCTTCCCCTGCTTCCTGTCTACAAGGGTCTTCTCGGCGCCACTCTGCTTTAGTTGCATACAATTTCCAACCTAAGAAGCCGTCCTTGAATTTGGAAATTGTTGATATACAAAATGTCACAAATCTAAAAAAATGATTGCTTAGGTCGAACTCCACTCACGTTCAATAAATTTGAGTAAAATTCCAACAAATTATAGTGAACCCAACGGGTCTATATATATCGTAAGCCCCCGACCGACTACCCCTTGTACTCTCCTATATGAGTACCGTTCTTTGTCCCCAAAAGGATATTGAATGAGATCACCAATGACCAAACGCGCCTTTCTTTCGATATTTGAGAGGCAACGCAGTAGTGGCTTAAGTGCACGGGAATTTTGTCTAAATGAGGGATACGCACCGGCGAATTTTTATTATTGGAAGGGCAAATTCTGTTCGTCAAGTTCTCCATCCTCCACCGGTTCACATACGAATGAACATTCGGAAGCATTTGCACCTGTTCGTTTTTCTGTGCC
>Ga0209737_10001335_pt1 | contig 17878 bp, 15 predicted proteins | sample TergutCu122P3_FD_187284 | JGI IMG/M metagenome (GOLD analysis project Ga0209737, IMG submission 187284) | Cubitermes ugandensis P3 segment gut microbial communities from Kakamega Forest, Kenya - Cu122 P3 (SPAdes) (version 2) | ecosystem: Host-associated > Arthropoda: Insects > Digestive system...
TGCAGTGCCAGAGGTAGATGTGTACATCGACGATGGACGTGCAGGCGAATACCTTCCATATTTACCTGTCTTTTGGAAGACTACTAGTGTTTGGAACAGACGCAACCCAGATGGTTTATTTGGGCATCAGGAGCCGATAATAGGCCAAACTAATTACGCTTACGTTAAGATTAAGAATAGAGGTTCTAGTGTTGCTACAAATACAGTTGTGAGGGGGTATCATTGCAAACCATCTGCGGGTACCCTGTGGCACGAGGACTGGAAACCCATGACAACGCCAGCGTTTATTGTTGGAGAGTTGCAGCCAAACAATTTGGAGGAGAAAATTGTCGGACCGTTTGAATGGTCTCCAAACGAAAATGCTTGGGGACATGATTGTATGTTGATGATTGTATCAGATACGCGTGATCCAAGCAATGTCAGTAAATTAACGCCTGAGGGATACTTTGAGGACTGGCGGCTAGTGCCAAATGATAACAATGTTGCTCAACGTAATGTTTCTCTGGTTGCTGGTGTCGGTGGAATAGCTGGACTGCATGGTAAGGGCTTTTGGGTTAGAAATACTCTTCAAGATGCAGCATTAGTTGTTATCAATGTTAAACTTCCTGAATGGCTACAAAAACTTGGCTGGAAAATTAAGTTACGGGATTTGTCAGATAATGGTGTTATTATGAAGAGCTTTGAGCAGCGTAAGGTGATATTTGATGTTGTTGCTGGCAAATCATTTACCTCTGATGATGTTAAACGTGCAGATATATGCGATATTGATGTAATTGCTACTGCCAATGGTGCAATACTTGGAGGAGTGTCATATACTATAGATCCAGACATAACCTTCCCAGCAAATGAACCCTCAACAGATGCAAGCGATGGTGCTGATAAATGCAATAAGAACGTGCTATTCATTAATAACTTGACTATTTGTAACTCTGGCAACCTGTTTATCATGGATAATTCTGGCATGACAAACAGCAACATAACAATTAACGCAAACAACTGCACAACAGACCACCCACCACACCCCCATCAACGCCATCACAATCACTTTCATAATTGCTGTCATCGTCATCATCATCATAACCACCGCCATCACACCGATTCCACACCATCAGAACCGCCAACCTCTTCAACAGTAACAACAACTTTGGTTACCCTAAAAGATAGTGTTACTATTTATTTGACGGGTTCGGGCACTACTGTAGTTGATTGGGGCGATGGTAATAGCGATTCATATGACCTTTCACCCAATATATGTCTCTGCACACATGACTACGCAAATTCTGGTTCACACACAATAACCCTAACCGACGCCAACATTACCTTCATAAAATGTTCGGAGAACCAGTTAACCACATTGAAAGTAAAGGATAACCCCTTACTACAACGTCTTATTTGTAGTGATAATCTATTAACAGAATTGGATATTAGTGGACTTGCAAATCTAAGACAGCTAAATTGCGATATAAATGAGTTGATGAGCTTAAATGTTCGTGATTTTGCAAATCTAGTAGAATTAATCTGTACTCATAACAATTTGGAGAGTTTGGATGTTACTGGATGCTATAATTTATCCACTCTTGGTTGTGGTTATAATAAGTTGGTGGAATTGATTGGTGTTAATGGTCTTGAAAATCTGAAAACATTGAATTGCACAGATAACGAGTTGACGATGTTAAATGTAGAGCAATGTTCTGCACTAACAACCCTCCGTTGTGTACGCAACAAGTTAGTGCAACTAGGTGTTAGGAATCTTGATAAACTGTATACCTTGGATTGTCCATCTAATCTGTTGGAGAGTTTGGATGTTACCAACTGTGCTGCTCTACGCTATCTCTCTTGCTCTGCAAATAATCAGATGACAAGCTTAATTGGCGTTAAGAACCTTGCAAACCTAAAAGCGTTGATGTGTCATGCTACTAAGCTCACAAGTTTAGATGTGAGCAACTGTAGTGCACTAGAAACACTCTCTTGTTATGCCAACAAGTTAGAAAGTTTGAATGTGTATGGCTGTGTTGCGTTAAAAACGCTTCTTTGTTCTGACAATTTGCTAACAAGTTTGACGGCAAGCGGTCTTGACGCACTTGAGACGTTGGATTGTGGTTATAATCCCCTTGCGGCAGTAGCATTAAATGATTTGTTTACCTTACTTCCTCAGGTTTCTGCCACATCTGCAGTAGTGCACACAGTGAATATTCGGGTTACTCCGGGTAAAGACACTTGTGATACCACGATAGCTACAAATAAAAACTGGCAAGTAAACACAACATAAGCCCCCTCTTAGGCTCCTCCACCTCATAACCCGACAAAAACAGCTTGTTACTTAGAAAACAAGCAAAATCACTTTCTTTTTTCAGTTTTTAGTAAAAAACCTATATCTTACATAATTTTTAGCTGTATTAGCCTTTTTTAGAATTAAATTTATTATTTCTGAAATAGCAGGAGGAGTCTGTGGTTTTGTCTGATCTTTGTACTCATTTTCGTTTGGTGTTGGTTGTGTTTTTGTTAACCTTTAAATGTTATTGTTTATTATTTTTTTATTAATTAACATGGAGTTTAGACATGTCGCTAATACCCGAGTTATCAAATCTTTATCTGGACTCGTTAGTCAAAGGTTTTGGTATGGGTCTAGTAGCATGCACTCCAACATGCTTACCGTATATTGCAGGTTATATAGCAAGTACAGGTGCAAACTTTCGCAGAAGCGTACTTATAACAATGATTTTTAACGCAGGTAGAATAACCGCATATACTATAATTGGTGCTCTCCTTGGCATTTTTAGTGGTCTAACACGTTATTTTGTTGATGAATCAACATTTTCTTTACTACAAAGTTACTCCGTAATAGTCTTTAGCATAGTTACTATAATAGTTGGAGCAAGTCTCATATACAAAAACAGAAAACCTCCCTCTTCCTGTGACTGCAAACAGTCGCCACTTAACCCAAAATGGCTTACAAATAGATTTGACGTAGGTGCTTACACATTAGGCTTAAGCAGAGGATTTGTTTTCTGTCCAGCTTTAATTGTGCTTTTATCTTCTACTGTTCTTTTTGCTAGTCCACTTAACAGTGTGGTTTTTTCTGTCTTATTTGGCATTGGCACTGCTATTTCGCCTATGTTACTAATTGGCGGGGTTACAGGTTGGCTTTTAAGTAAAGCGCCTTTACTGCGAAACTATATAGCATACGCAGGTGCTATAATAATTATCCTGTTAGGAGTAATCACGTTAATTAGCTCTCTTCTATCCCTTGTTTAAAAGGAAGGAAAAGAAAAATGAAAAACAAGCCTGTTGAACCTAAAATCATGCCTGAAACAAACCAGAAAGAAATCAATGAATTAAAAAACAGCATTAAAGCTGCGTCTGAAAACATTATTGTACAAACAATTGAACGTATGAAGAAAACAACGCCTAACCGTCCAAAAGAGATGGAATATTTTGACGAAATCGCCAATTTATTTGGTAAGCGTGCAGAAGAGTTTAAACAAGCTAAAGCGGAAGGCAAAAAAATTGTTGGCTATAACTGTCTTTTTGCGCCTGTAGAGTTAATTTTGGCATCTGGTGCTATTCCTGTTAGAATAAATTCAGGTTGGTATGATACATCAAAGCTTGGTGATAGGGTTGTACCTGTTGAAGTCTGTCCTATTATTCGTTCAACAATTGGCGCTAAAATGATAGATCTCTCACCTTTTATTGAGTTAAGTGATGTTATAATTGCAGTGTTGACTTGCGATGGAATGACTAAGCTTAGTGAAATTTTAGGTGACTATAAACAGATTTGGGGCATGTCTACTCCTCGTGTTAAAGACTCTCCACAGTCTTTAAAGTTTTGGACTGCTGAAATAAAACAGGTTAAAAATAATCTTGAAAAATTAACTGGTAATAAAATTACTTCAAAAAACCTTAAAGCTGCAATATTGAAAACACAAAAAGCCACACGAGTATTTCGACGTTTACAAAATCTACGCAAAGATAATTCTGTAATTTCTGGTAGAGATGCTATGCTTGTTAATCAGGTATACATGTGGGATGACATTGACAGGTGGACAGAAAAAACTGAGACTCTCTGTAACGAGTTAGAACGCCGTGTGCAAGACAAAGACTTTGTTTGTCCATCTGATACGCCTAGAGTTATGCTCACTGGAACCCCAATATTTTGGCCTGATAACTGGAAATTACCAAGTCTTATAGAGGAAAGTACTCCTAAGGGCGTTTTAGTTGCTGATGAATTATGTTCAAGTGAACGTTTACTCTATGATCCTGTAGGTATTGACGAGTGGACTATGGATGATATGTTTAACGCAATTGGCGAACGCTACCTTATGGCTTCCACATGTCCATGTTTTACTAGCAAAGATGGTAACGAGGACCGTGTAAATTGGATATTAAACAAAGTTAAAGAAAACAATGTGCAAGGCGTCATTTACTGTGTAGTTAGAGGCTGTATGTTGTATGCTATGGAACACACAAAAATTAAACGTGCTTTGGATAAAGTGAAAATTCCAGTTTACTATCTTGATACTGACTACACTCGAGAAGATGCAGGACAACTAAAAACTCGTATTGAAGCTTTCCTTGAAATGCTAAATGCCCAAATAGACATTTAAAGTGACTATTTATGGTAACTATTGGCTTAGACATAGGAACACAAAGCATTAAAGCTGTAATGCTAAATACTAATAATAATGAAGTGTTGGCAAGAGTTCAAGAGTTTGCCGGATTTGACCCTGCGCAGGCAATTCAAAATGTTATAGAGCAAGTTTTAAAAACTTCAAAACTCACACAAACAGACATAACTACTCTTGTTGCTACTGGTTCAAATGTTGAATTAGCTCCCTCCAATGCTGTTACTGTAAGTATGATGACTGCAGACGCAAAAGCCGCAACAACTCTTTTTCCAAAAGCACAAACAATTATAGATGTAGGCGCAGAAGAAGCCAGAGCTGTAAAATGCGACGAACGAGGCATCATGACAGATTTTGTAGTTAACGAACGATGCGCAGCTGGAGCAGGCACATTTATAGAAGCTATGGCGCGCGCTTTAGAAATAAAAATGGAAGACATGGGTACATTATCCCTTAAAGCAGAACGAGCAAGCTCCATTAATGCCGCATGTGTTATATTTGGCGAATCCGATGTCGTCTCACTAATACATAAACAAGAGCCTAAACATGAAATAGCTCGTGCTGTTTATGACGCTATGGCTGATCGTGTATCCTCAATGGTTCACCGTTTAGGCATAAACCCTGAAATAATACTAGTCGGTGGCGTAGCCAAAGACATAGGTTTTGTAACTTCACTAAAACGCAAATTAGGCATAGATATAACAGTTCCAGAGTTTCCCGAATATGCTGGAGCATTAGGCGCCGCATTAATTGGCATAACCAAAGGAAGAGCATAAAGTGGTGGATAAAATGGCTGAGCAAAATAATGCTTTTTGGCGTTGGCAAGAATATCACCGTGTTATGCCAGGTAAGTCTTGGACAAGTAACGATATAGTTACTGCCGGTATAGATGTAGGCTCTGTTGGCTCTAAAGCAGCTGTTCTTGTTAATGGCGAAATATATTCATGGGGTATAACTCGTACGGGTTCAAACAGTCCTGAAAGCGCAGCTAAAGCCCTTAATTGGGCCCTTAAAGACACAGGCATTAAACAATCCGACATAAAATATGTTGTTGGAACTGGCTATGGCAGAGTAAACATTTCTATAGCAAATAAAACTCTAACAGAAATTGCCTGCCACGCAAAAGGAGCTAACTATATCTGGGGACCACAAGTACACACAGTACTTGACGTTGGTGGACAAGACATAAAAGCCATACGCTGCGATGACACCGGACGAGTAACTTCTTTTCTAATGAATGACAAATGCGCAGCCGGCACAGGCAGAGGCATGGAAGTATTCGCGGACCTGCTTAAAATCCCAATAGAAGAAATAGGCAAAATGAGCCTAAAAATAAAAGAAGAACCCCCCTCCGTAAGCTGCACATGCGTAGCTTTTGCAAAAACAGAAGCCGTTGGCCTTCTACGCAAAGGCTGGTCTAAAGAACAAGTACTCGCAGCATACACCAAAGCCATGGCAATACGCATGAGCAACCTAATAAAAAGAGTTGGACTAGAACCTGCCCTTGTAATTACCGGAGGACAATCAAAAAACATAGGCATAGTAAGCCGAGTTGAAACCGCACTAGGAATCAAATGCCTCCCAACACCTAACTGGCGTGAAAACGAATTAGACCCTATGATTGCCGGAGCGTTAGGCGCAGGAATTTTCGCAAAAGCCCTATATGACAAATCACAAAACTAATAGATAAAAAAAGATGATAAAATGATCACTTACTACGGTTACACTGACGGTTCAGGTGCATACTATGTTATCATTGACTCTGACAAATGCATCGGATGCAAAAAATGCATCAAACAATGTCCAAAAAACGCTCTGCAAATAGAAATGGAATTTATTGACTTAGAAGACAAACCAATAGCAGTAATCAAAAAAGAATACTGTAACAAAATAAAGTACATATGTGCTGAATGCAAGCCAGAAAAAAACCAGACACCTTGTATTTTATCTTGTCCAACAGAAGCAATTAAATGCGATTTTGCACCACACTAACACTCCAACTATAAAAACGGAATCATTAGACTTCTTGCGAAACTGTGAAATAGTGTAAAAGTTTGATTGTTATTATAGCGAAAAAATGTTCTGGTTTGAGGTTTAACCTGATTTGGGCGTTTAATTTTTTCAAAAACAGGTAGTTTCGCAAGAAGTCTATTAACTAATCTACAAAAAACTTTTAACATTCATCTAAACATGCCCACAAAAACCAAACCAAAAATTAGCTCAAACTATTTTTCGCTTTCAAAATCTGTATTGGTAGAAACCTTTATCAAGAAAAATCCAAGACATGATTATGTGTTAAGTATGAACAAAATCGTACCCTTCATGCTGATTTTCTTTTTCATAAACGGGTCATTTATAGTTGCATTTAATCCTGTCTTAGCTTCAGAGTTGGTTGAAAATTCTTGGACTGAAAAAACGTCAATGAATACAGAAAGAAGCCGATTTGGAGTTACTGTGGTAAATGATTTTATTTATGTTATTGGCGGTGGCACAAATGGTGAATATAGTGCTGTTAATGAGCGTTATAATCCTAAGTTGGATAGTTGGACTACTTTGTCGTCTATGCCTACTCCAAGATCAATGTTTGCTATTGCTGCTTATCAGGATAAGATTTACTGTATGGGGGGCATTACTGCAAATTATGCTGGTCCAATGGTGGCTCGTGGTTTGGATGTAAATGAGGTCTATGACATAACTACTGATAGTTGGAGTACTAAAGCGCCTCTACCTTTTAGTGGGTATTCACAAGCTCATGTTATAGATGGAAAAATTTTTGTCATAACACAAGATTTTTTGTACATGTATGATCCAGTTACAGATTCATGGACAACTAAAACCAGTATGCCTACTTCGATTATGTATAATGCGTTTTCAGTTATTTTAGATAATAAGTTACTAATCGTTAGTACAGTAACATTTTACGATATATATAACTCTGAGCAGAAAACCATAATTTATGATCCTAAAACTAATACTTGGGATGAAAAAACTGCACCAGACTATTTTATGATTATAAGCGGTGGTGGTGGCGCGGGAGTAACAACGGGGCGTTATGCACCTATAGGCATCTATGCTTTAGGATTCACAGATACTGGGAGTACAGCGTTATCTAATCAGGTTTACGACCCAAAAAGTGACACATGGACATTTGCTAAAGATATGCCTACAAAACAAAAAGAAATAGGTGTAGCAGTTGTTGACGACATTTTATATATAATTGGAAACTCGTTTAATTATCAATACGTACCACTTGGCTATTTCGGAGCAATACCTGACCCAGAACCTTCTAAAACTTTTCCTGTATTCGAACAACCTAACACATCTAAGCCTCTTCCAAACAATTACAACTGTATAGTAGTAGTTGCTATATTGATTCTACTAGTTAGTCTTGCTTTAATCTGTGCATTTTTAATTAATTCTCAGAAAAAACAGAAAAAGCATCTGACAAAATTTTTCGTAATATTCCTTATAGCATTAATTATATCTTGTTTAGTAATAGGCTTTTTTACTATAGAGACAAATAAAACAGCGATTCAAGATAAACCTGTAGATCAAGATAAACCTGTAGATCAAGATAAACCTGCAAATCAAAATAGACTTATGACTCAAGAGGAACACATTTCTTTTATGAAAAATGTGCTGCTGATAGATGTAGCAAAATACAGTGTTGAGCTTAAAAGTAATGTAACCCTTGACTTATATCCAGGAATCTACGCTGTAAGATCTGATTTGCTATATAAATTAACTTCAAATGACAGCGACATAGATGTCGCGTTTGCCTTTGAAAACTATACACTATCTCACGTTTCTGTTTATGATCTCCGTGGACAAGTTTTCACAACTAAACAATACACCAATCAGGCTGATGCCGTTGAGGATCTTCTCAAAAGATACCAAACCTACACAAATACGGACTCAAGCACCCTAATAGATATGCTAAAGAGTGTAGATGCAACAAAAGACACGATACTATTTGCAAAAGATCTCCGATTTGCTATAACGCACTATACTTTTGGAGGGATAGACATCTCGCACTATGCGTGGACATACTCAAATAGCGGCGGAATGCACATAGGTGTAAGTCTTGAAGTAGATAAAATGGGAAATTTTAGATCAATAGTGGATAGTCGAGCAAAATTGGGATAAAACAGCAGAAGCACTACATGTATCATCAGAAACCTAACGTTTTTGTACGCAAAATATGATTATAATAGGTTTAACAAAGTTACTCAAGATAGAGTATGTTGAAGGCTATGACCATGTGGTCATGAGATGTAGGATTAGAATTCCACCCCTACAAGAATGTTAAAGAATAATAAAAAAGAGTGTTGCGGGCGATATGAAGTGGAGATGTCTGTTAACACTTTAACGCTTATTTTCTATTTTTTCTATTCTACAGTAAGTGTAAAGTGACGATGTAGTGCTGAAAAGTTAAGTACAAGGGGTTTTATTTCTTATGTGAAGAGTTATGGCGTATACACGTGAAGAGACAGAACATGTTGAGGTTGATTATTCTTTAAGACAGATTTGGGAGGCTATTCCTAAAGTGATTGCGCAATTGGAGTGGGCAATCCAAGAATCTGATGATGATGCGTATCAGTTGTTAATTAAAACAAAAGGTGCTTTCATGTCTTATCCTTCAACCATGAAAATTGCCTTGGTTTCTGTTGATGTTAATATTACTCGTATGTTAATTTCTGGTGAAACGCCTGTTACAACGATAACGTCGATACTTGATTTTGGTAGAACCCGTGAACGAATAGAACGTTTCATCGTTGCATTAGCTAAATTTATGGAAAAGAAAGATTAAACAGCTTTTGTTGTTGGCTTGACTTTTTCTGAGTGTAACTTTGTAATAACCTGTTGTGTTTGTACTTATCTTTAGCTTGGGAGAGTCTTACATGGTTTAAGAAAGTTGTATGTGTACTATTGTTTTTTTGGAATTAAAAAGACAACTCTTAAAAACAAAACTGTGTCTTAATTCTGTAAAAGGAATTCATATGTCTGAACATTTACGTCCTTATGTAATATTTCTTCCTAACGAAAAGAAAGACAAAATTCTCTCAGCTATCTTTGGCTCAAAAGGCGGTGTAGACATCCTACGTTATAGTCTAAAACAAGGTATAAGCAAAAGTCTGTACCAAAAAGACCTTGTAGCAAAACTAAACTATTCAAACAAAACTGTAATAGAAAACCTAAAAACCCTAACATCTCTAGGTGTTCTCAATGAGCGTATGGAAAAAAACGAAAAAGACCACAGGATCACCTGGATAAAAGCGTATCAATTAACAACAATTGGACGCTGGTTTGCTCTACTTCTCGCTGAAGAAGAACTAACCGAAGGAGAAAAAACTGACATTCTACAAAGCCTCTTTCGCACTTACCTAAAACAAACAAAACGCTTAGCAGAAGAAATAGGTATAGACAAAAAGAAACTAGAAGAAACATTCAGAGAAGAAATGCAAAATATCAAATAATTACAACACATTCTGCCACAAATGGCTCGATTACAAAAAAGAAAATTAATAAAGTAGGAACCGATTTTTTGTTCCTGTTTATCTACTGTGGATATTTTGTTGGTTTCTTGATAGTGTTTTTAGTGTGATTATTTCTATGGGCGACCTCCGAAAACCTATATTTTTCCAAAAATGGCATGTTGAAAAACCGTGTAACTATGTTGTTTGTTTTTCTAAAATGGGGTTTTCGGAGGCTGCCTATGCAAGTTTTGCGTCTTTGACTTCGTATATGATGTCGTTTGTGAATCGCATGTTTTGTTTGTCTATTTCTTGTATCATTTTGTTTACCATGCGTCCAACTACTAGTACTAGTACGTTTAAGCCTCTTGTTGCTGCTATAACGGCTGAGTGGCTGATGCCGAATTCTATGTCTGCTTTTAGTTCTAGTTTGTTAATTACTGCTCTGCCGACGGCACCCATTACTCCTATGCGGTCGGGTTTGAATTCGTTGATTAGGTTTTTGATTTTTGGTATGTCGGTGTTTCTTGAGCCGCCTTGGCGGATGCTGGGTAGTTTGATTATTAGGATTTTGCCTTGTTTTAGTTTTATTTTGCCTTTTAAGTCTTTTAGGCCGATGTCTTCTCCTGGATTGGCGTTGTTTGTTGCATATCCTGTTGCTTCAATGTTTGGGTCGTTTATAGATACTGTGTAAAAGATGCCTCCTTTGGTGATGAGTCCTACTTGTTCGTCGATTTTTACGGGGAGGGTTGCTATGGCTATCCAGGCGTGGTCGACTTTTAGCTCGTTTTTTATGGATTTGACGTATGTGTCAAGATTTTTTAGTTCTTCGCGAAGTTTTGTTATGCCTTTTTGGGTTACACGGTAGTCTGCGCGTTCAGATCCTGCTTCTAGGAGGCCTTCTTTGGTTAGGTTTTTGAAGTATTTGGATATGGCTTGTATTGTGATTCCTATAGTGTCGCTTATGTCTTTTTGTTTAATGTGTGGTTGGTTTTTCATAACTTCAAGTAAGATTTGGAATTTTGTAAATTCTCCTTTGTCTCGTATTAGCATGTTTTGAGACTGTTTTTTCATATTTTTCTATTCAACCTATAGTTAACTAATGTTAAACGAATGTTTATATGTTTATTGTTTGACTTAGCAAGCAAGGAGAAAATTCACGTGCATATAATGGAAGGGTTCTTGCCATCTCCATGGTGGGAAATCTGGTGGATAATTACAATACCAATTGTAGCCATCGGCATTTACCAACTAACTAAAATAGCAAGAAAAAACCCTGAAGCAAAACCCCTCCTAGCACTAATGGGCGCCTTCATTTTTGTCGTTAGCGCACTAAAATTACCATCATTTTTCGGCAGCAGTAGCCATCCTACTGGTTCTGGTTTAGCTGCTGTACTCTTTGGGCCCGCTATAGCCTCCGTTCTTTCCATGTTAGCCCTGATTTTTCAAGCAACACTACTGGCACATGGCGGTATAACAACTTTAGGTGCTAACGTCTTCTCTATGGGTATAGTGGGACCAACAGTTGCTTGCCTTACATGGATATTATGCAAAAAAGCCAAAGTACCCTTACAGGCAAGGGTGTTCTTAGCTGTAGCATTAAGCGATCTTTGCACTTATATGATGACCTCTCTACAATTTGCTTTGGCTTTTCCTGCAACAGGATTCACACAAGCATTTCTCCAGTTTCTAAGTGTTTTTGCAGTAACTCAAATTCCTATAGCAATAGCTGAAGGAATCTTGGCAGTTTTTCTCTTTGATTTTCTAGTAAAACACAAAAGCCAAATTCTAAACTCTCTAAAAATTATGCGTTCCTCTATTACTAACATTACAGAAAAAGAGTTTCATCTTAAAAAGAAGCATTACGCAATCTTAATTACCGTGCTTTTAACCCTTTTCATAACTCCCTTAGTGTTTATTTCTGCAAATATGACAGGTGCTGATGATGCTGCCGCAAATATAATCATCCAAGGCGGTTATGAACCATGGTTTAATCCTGTTTTAGAGTTGCCTGAAGAATTTGAAACCCTGCTGTTTGCTCTGCAAGCAATAATCGGAGCTTCAATAATACTCTATGTAGTTATACGTGCACGACGTAACCAAGCTAAAAACCGCTCTTTGCCCCATAAGCATGCTAGACATAAACATCGTCATAACCATGATGAAGGCAATAGTAACCTTTCAGGACAAATTGACAACTATGCACACACCAATAGCTTAGCACAAACAAGTCCAACAACAAAAATTTTCTTCGCCATATCCATGTTAATCTTAAGTGCTATCTCGTTTTCACCAATTATTCCAATAACCATTTTCATAATAACAATAGTACTAATTCTTGCAGTAGCACAGATACCTATCCGATTCTACTTTAATCTCCTAATTTATCCACTGATATTTGCCGCACTAAGCTGTATCTTTATAGCCCTATTCTTTGGATCTGGCACAGCCATTGCCGAAATTCCATTTCCGTGGTTTACCTGGACAATCTACAACAATGGCATAATAATTGCTATAACAACTTTCTTTAGAGTACTTGGCGCAGTTTCTGCTATGTTCTTTTTAGTACTCACAACATCTATGACAGACCTATTCATAAACCTAAGAAAACTACACTTCCCTAAAATACTCGTTGAACTCGCTTTGTTGATTTATCGATACATCTTTGTTTTCATGGAAATCGCCTCTAAAATGAATATAGCCCAGAAACTACGACTTGGACAACGTGGCTGGTTAGAACGCATCCGTTCAACTGCTCTCCTTGCAGCTAATCTCTTTATACGAACCATGGAGCAAGGCGAGCGCACATTTGTTGCTATGAACGCTCGAGGATATGATGGAAACATTCACGTGTTAGACGATCAACCTAAACCAAGTAAGGCCGTACTTGCAGGAATTTTAGTTATAGATATAATGCTTGCCTTAATTGCACTAAATATAATTCACATATGGAGTCTTTGAACATTATGTTGTTTAAAATAGAAAACCTTACACATGAATACTCTGATGGGACACTCGCATTAGACAATGTCACAATTAACTTTGACAGAGCAGAACGTATTGCTTTATTAGGTGCTAATGGCTCAGGTAAAACTACTCTGCTTAACCATTTAAATGGTATTTTAAAACCTACTCATGGGCGCATTCTTTTTGATGATGAACCCCTTAAATATGATGCAAAATCTTTGCTTGGATTACGTAAACGTGTTGGTTTTGTTTTCCAAGACCCTAACGACCAACTTTTTGCTTCTACAGTAAAGCAGGATGTTGCTTTTGGACCATTAAATCTAGGCTTGCCTCAAGATCAGGTTAAAAAAATTGTTACGGATGTTTTACAAACTGTTGGCATGGCTGATTTTGCTGATAAGCCTCCACATTTCCTTAGCGGGGGTCAAAAGAAGCGTGTTGCGCTTGCAGGTGTTTTGGCTATGCAGCCTGAAGTTATCATTATGGATGAGCCTACTTCTAGTCTTGATCCTATTGCTACTAGCGATATTTTGCATTTGCTACTTCAGCTTAACAAGGAAAAAGGTATTACTTTGGTGTTAGCTACGCATGATGTTGATATTGTGCCATTATTTGCAAATAAAATTTACATTTTAAACAAAGGAGTTTTGGTTTCTGAAGGTACGCCTAAGGAATGTTTTTCAAATACTGAGTTAACTAGAAAAGTTGGGCTTCGTTCTCCTCGTATAGCGCATCTGTTTGAAGTTTTAAAGAAAGAAAACAAACTCCCCTTGTCTGGTGAGTTGCCTCTTACTATTAGTGAGGCGCGAAAGGAAATATTGCGTCTTATAGATGAAGTTGTTAAAGAAGCAAAAAAGGAGTAACTCTACTTTTTATTTTACTCTGAGTAGTCTAAGTGAGTTAGCCATGACAATTAATGCGTTGCTTTCGTGAATTATTGCTGCTGCTAGAGGTGATATCCAGCCTTGACTGGATAATGCTATGCCAATAATGTTTACTGCTAGGGCAAATGTGATGTTTTGTTTAATTATGTCCATGGTTGTTTTTCCAATTTTTAACATTTGGGGTAGTTTTGATAAATTATCTGACACTAAGACAGCTCCTGCAGTTTCTATAGCTACATCTGTTCCTGATAGTCCCATGGCCACTCCAATGTCTGCTTGAGCAAGTGCTGGAGCATCATTAACTCCGTCTCCTAACATGGCAACTGTTAATCCTTGATCTTTCAGGGTTTTAATTTTATTTACTTTGTCAATAGGTAGCAATTCAGACATGGCCTCTTCGATTCCGCAGACAGTTGCAACTTTGTTAGCCACATTCTTGTTATCCCCCGTTAGCATGATAATTTGTTTTACGCCGGTTTTTTTGACTTGTGTTAATATGTTTTTTACGTTTTCTCGAGGTTGATCTGATAGGCTTATCGCGCCAAGTAGCAATTGCTGTTTTGTAACAAAAATAGTTGTGTAGCTTTCTTGAACTGTTAGGTATTTTTGTGTTTCCAGAGATGTTTCAATGGCGTATTTTTCCATTAAACGTGTATTGCCCACGATGACCTCTGTATTATTGATGTTTACGCGTACTCCTAATCCTGTATGTTGCTCAAAGTCGTCTGGTTGTGAAACGTCAAGCTCTGCTTTGGACGCTGCTGTTAGTATAGCCTTAGCAAAAGGGTGTTCTGAGCATTTCTCTGCTATAGCTGCAAACTGTAAAACCTGCTCAGGCGTATATTGTGGATTAAAACTTTGCACTTCAACAACTTCTAACTCCCCCTTAGTTATGGTTCCTGTTTTATCCAAAACTAAGACATCGACATTTGACATTTTCTCCAAAGTTTCTCCATTTCGTATGAGGATTCCCTTTTTTGCCGCATTTCCCATACTTGTTACAATAGCTGCTGGTGTAGCGAGGATTAATGCGCATGGACAGGCTATGATAAATACTGAGGCCATGCGCATTATATCTTTGGTTAATGCAAAAACAATTATTCCAAGTACCAGAATAATCGGGGTGAAGTATTTTGCGTATTTGTCTACTACTCTTTCTATGGGTGCCTTTTTTTCTTTAGCTTCTTTTACCATTGATATTATTTTGCCATACGTGCTTTTTTCGCCAATTGCTGTTGCAACTACAAATATGGCTCCCTGTTGAACTATGGTTCCGCTATAGACTGTGGCGCCTTCTGCTTTTTCTACAGGCACGGATTCTCCTGTTACTGAGGCTTGGTTGATGGTTGCATGTCCTTTTTGGATGATTCCATCTACGGGAATTTTTGCTCCCGGTTTTACTATGACTGTTTCTCCAATTTTGACTTCTTGGGGGTTAACTTGAATTTCTTGTTCATTTCTTAGTACTGTGGCTGTTTGGGGTTGTTCTTCTATGAGTTTTTGTATGGCATTTGTGCTTTTGTGTTGAGCGTGATCTTCAAGCATTTCTCCGCCTAGTAGCATAAAGGCAACTAGGGTGGCTGGGAAGTATTCGCCGCTAATTATTGAGGCTATTATAGCTATGGTTGCTAGCATGTCCATGCTGAAGATGCGTTCGCGAAGACTGCATATGGCGCCGTAGCCTATGGTTAGTAATGCTAAAATGGCTGAGGAGAATTGTAGCCAAAATGTTACTGTTGTTGGTAATAGTTCAAATGTGGCTGTTAGCCAGCCTGTTAGGCCTAAAATTGTAAAAACAAAAAGTATTACGCGGTTATAGTTCAACATAAGCATCAAGTTAGATAAGTTTTGATAATGCCTCTTTAAGCTCCTCTGTATATCTTTCTGTGTCGCCTGAAGTGGCTGCGTCTTTTAAACAAGATTCGATGTGATCTTCTAAAATTAGTTTTGATACTTTATTTAATGCTGCGCGTATAGCTGCTAACTGTAGTAGTATGTCTGGGCAGGATTTTTCTGTTTCAACCATGTTTTTAACGCCGTGAACGTGGCCTTCTATTCTGGCTAAACGGTCTGAGACATCTTTTCTTCTTTTATGAACATGCATACATATCCCCCGTAGGGGGAAGGGATACAAACATATAACTTTTACTCAAAAAATAACAAACAAACCCTATACTCAACAAATACATATCCAAACCACCTCTCTTTAAAAAAAACTCACGTTATTATAACGTTTAAGCTGGAAGATTAGCCATTAACTAACATTTTCAGTACAAAACGTTATTCATCCCTTCATTATCGTCAAGAAAATAAAAAACGCGGAGAAACGAACGTTTCCGCTTCAACTATACAAACATGGGTATTGCAAGTGTACCATACAAATTGAACATGACAGCAAAAGCCCCAATCATAAGCTCAACACGTGACGGCCGCTCTTTTTTCGAGAGCAGCAGATACAAGAAAGCCATGGGGATCATATCCACAGTGTAACGCGCACCGAACTGCCAACCACCAAGCGTTTTATGAACACAAAGCAACAATATATTAGCAAATATAGCCACACATATAACAACCTTGACCAAAGTTATTTCTTTCCTTAGCACATCTCTTACCAAATATATGAACAACACAATAAAGATAGGGTTAGCTATATAGAACATAAACCCATCCCAAATCGGATATTCAAGCCCAGCATTCCAACCAAACGTTATCGGACGTAAAAACAAGTTATAAAGATTAGGCAGTAAATAACTAATGTGAAACTGTCCATTTGGAGAATTGACGAACTCTGGAAGATAATTGTGACCAAGCTCAAACGGATTACCAAACCTAATATAATTATACGCCATATACGCCCCACCTATTATAGCCGGACCGATGAAATATTTAAACTGCCTAAACATAAGACGTAGCGAATTCTCACCAGACTGCGCTTTTTTATCTTTCATAAAGTAATATATGAATAGAACTGGAAAAAACACCAAAGAAAACGGCCTACACCCAACAGCCAAAGCTAACGTTATATACGAAAGTGCCCTACGATTTTTAAGCATTGAATGTACCGTTGCAAGACATAGCAACATGTTAAGTGATTGTGCTTGAAACCAAACACCACCATTTGTAGACATCCACATTAAATTACACCCACACACAACAAAAATAGCCCAAAACGCCGCATATATGTCCCTCACACCTGTTTCACGCATACACCTATACGCTATCACCGCACTTATCACCGAATACGCAGCTATAATCAAGTTATTTGGAGTTGCCTCACCAAACACTATTGCAAAAGGCAACATAAACACCGAAGGCAAGGGCGGAAAAGAAACATACCAATTACCATTAAATATGGCTAATTCAAGCCAAGAATAATCCTGCCCAAGCCCAGTCTCCCCCCGAAGCCACGCCAAAGCCTGCAAAGTATAACTATCCCAATGAGAATGCGCAAAAAGAGTACCCCCCAAAAGATCATGAATAAGCACATACCCAATTACCATCAGAAGAATCATACACAACAGTGTCTTATCAGGCTTGAACAATGATTTAATCATGCTGAAAAATCCTCAACTTTAGTGTTTACACCAACTAAAAATACTAAATATTGAAAACCACATAAACCACACGGAAAAAACCTGTCACTACCCTTTACTTTGTTTATTTTGATTTGCGTTTCTTTACTTTGCTGGAAGTATAAACTTTCATAGTTGACCTTCATGCTATAGGGGTCACCTGTGACTTTCTGTTTTAGGTATATCTCTGCAGGTGTTAAATAATCTATTGCCTTCATGCAATCTTGCATAACACTACAACGAACACAACACTTGTAGTTTCCTTTTTCTGTGAGAAAAATAAGCAGCCGCATTACAACGCAGTCGATAACGAAGAATCATCAAAACAAATGCCCGACTCACAGGCAAAACAAGTTGCG
>Ga0209737_10001336_pt1 | contig 17877 bp, 14 predicted proteins | sample TergutCu122P3_FD_187284 | JGI IMG/M metagenome (GOLD analysis project Ga0209737, IMG submission 187284) | Cubitermes ugandensis P3 segment gut microbial communities from Kakamega Forest, Kenya - Cu122 P3 (SPAdes) (version 2) | ecosystem: Host-associated > Arthropoda: Insects > Digestive system...
TCCCGATGCGAACCGACATGTCCTGTCGGCTAAGAATGGGATCTCCCGGTTCCCGTACAAGGAGCTTACGCACATGCCAGGGTCTATGACCGCGCCGGGGGTTACAGGCACTCGCAATAACGCGCCTACAACTGTTGCCTTCCGGGCTACGCAAACCGTCGGCCACCCGAGGGGAGGTTCTTTCGCAGCTCAATGGCTGGCCTATGCGCACCTCTACCGACGCTTCGCCTTCGCCCTCACGAGCGAAAACGCACGGCTCGAGGCCAATGTGGGTTGCTAATCCTTCATCGAAATGGACTTTCACCATATACTCCTTGCCGGTCTCCCGGCGCACACGTATCGAAGCTGGACTAAGCAAACGAACCCTCAACCATGAATTGACTTACCTTCGTTCGATGTTCAATGAGCTATCAAGACTTGGACACTGGGACAAAGATAATCCTCTGTCTAAGCTAAGAGCGTACAAAATCCAAGAGACGGAACTGTCTTATCTTACTGGCGAAGAAATTGACCGCTTATTTACCTCGCTGGATCTGTCAACGAACCCGCACACAAAGCTGATTACTGAAATTTGCTTGAGCACCGGCGCACGATGGAGCGAAGCGGAAGGGTTGACGATAAATCGAGTAAAAAACGGCGCTATCCTTTTTGCAAAAACAAAAACGGGTAAGACCAGGTCGATCCCGATTGATGGCTCTTTGCAGGAAATGATCCATGTGCATCATTCAAATTTCGGTATCGACAGCAGGATTTTCGGTTCGGCGTTTTCGGCATTCCGGGAGGCAATAGATCGCGCTGAGATCATTCTCCCGCCCGGGCAGTTGACCCATGTGCTGCGCCACACCTTTGCATCCCACTTCATGATGGGTGGCGGCAATATCCTCGCTCTGCAAAAGATTCTCGGTCACCAGAACATCACTATGACCATGCGTTACGCGCATTTGTCGCCAGATCACTTGCAAGAAGCCTTGCGCTGGTCGGCGTGGCCTTTTTGTGGCCACTTTCGATTCCAAAAAGAAATAGCCCCCGCAGGGACTATTGGTAACCGCTTGATTTTTATTGGTTTTAATGGTGCCGACAGAGAGATTCGAACTCCCGACCAACGGTTTACAAAACCGCTGCTCTACCAGCTGAGCTATGTCGGCGTGGGTGGTGCGCGTGGGTGCGTATTGTAGCGCAAAATCCGCGCGTGCCGCAGAAGACGTTCGTTATTTCACCAGTTTCAAGTGCGACGAGCGAGGCGGCGGTGCATGATCTTTTTTTACCTCCTCCGGCGAAGCGGGAGGTGTGTTGTCATCTGCCGTTTCGGTGGGGGGCGGCACTTCAAAAAACAAGCCGTAGTTGGTTTCCTTCGCGAAAATCGCGGCCACGGCCGAGAACGGGATCGCCACGTCCTGCGGCACGCCACCGAAGCGCGCCGAAAACATGATCCAGTCGTTGTTGATCGTCAGTTGATGCGTCGTCCGCGCGCTCAGGTTGAAAATGATTTCGCCGTTGTTCACATACGCCATCGGAACGCGCGTATCGTCGTTGACTTTGACGACGAGGTACGGCGTCAAGTCTTTATCGGCGCACCACTCGCACAACGCGCGCACGAGGTAGGGCTTGGCGGAGGCTTCGGAGATGTTCATACGCCCTACCGGTTCTGTCGGGCAACCGCTCTATCTACTTGCGCATTCCGCGTTCCGCCGAAGTCAGCGCTTCGGAAAATGCGGGACGCGAAAACAGACGCTCGGCGTATTTCATCAGCGGCATCGCCTGTTTAGGCAATTCGATCCCGTAATAATCGAGCCGCCAGAGCAGCGGCGTCAACGCCACATCGAGCATCGAGTATTCTTCGCCAAGCAGGTATTTGTGTTTGGCGAACGTCGGTATCATTTGCAGCAACACATCGCGCACTTGCGCGCGCGCTTTTTCCTGATTTTTGGCGTTTTTGCCCTCGAGATCGGCGATGTGCGAAAAAATTTCCTTTTCAAAGCGAAACAGGAAATAGCGGGCGCGAGCACGCATCACAGGATCGGGCGGCATCAGTTGCGGATGCGGGAAACGCTCGTCAATGTATTCGTTGATGATGTTCGATTCGTGCAGAATCAGGTCGCGCTCGACCAGCACCGGCACTTCGTTGTAGGGGTTCATCAGCGCGATGTCTTCCGATTTTTTCTCAAGATCGACATCGACGACCTGAAAATCCATTCCTTTTTCATAGAGCACGATACGGCAACGCTGACTGAACGGATCCGTCGTCCCGGAATAAAGGGTCATCATTTGCAGGTTATCTCCAGATAGAGCCGACAGGCGCGGCAATCGTTATTGATCGACGCGACGCTATAAAAGGGCTTATTTTACCCGTTACGGCACGGGAAAGCCACTTTCAGGAATCAGAGGTCAGGAATTATAGGGATCAGAACAACATCATTCCTCGTGGAGTCGTGTTTTTTGTCCCCGGATGGCGCTTCGCTTATCCGGGCTACGATTTGACCTCTGATTCCTGATCCCTGACCTCTGATTCCTGACTGCGGCTCGTGATGAAGCGCGCTAAAAACATCCCAAGCTCGTAGAGCAGCCAGAGCGGGAAGGCCAGAAACAGTTGCGACAGCACGTCGGGCGGCGTGAAAATCGCCGCCACGACGAACGCGCCGACGATGATGTACGGGCGGGCGTTTCTGAATTGTTCCAGGGTAACGATGTTCATGTAGATCAGCACCATCACGACCACCGGCGTTTCAAACGTCACCCCGAATGCCAGAAACATAGTCAACACGAAGCTCACATATTTGCCGATATCGGTCATCATCTGAACGCCGTCCGGCACCAGCGTGGCGAAGAATTTGAAGACGACCGGAAACACGATGAAATAGGCGAACGCCATCCCGATCAGAAACAGGATCAGGCTCGACAGCAAAACGGGAATCATCAGCTTCTTCTCGTGCCGATACAAACCGGGGGCAACAAAGGCCCACAGTTGCCAGAGCACATACGGCAACGTGATCAGAAACGCCGCCATCAGCGTCACTTTCAGCGGCACGAAAAACGGCGCCGTCACTTCCGTCGCAATCATCGACGTGCCTTCCGGCAACACGTTCATCAACGGCTGCGCCAAAAAGGTGTAAATCGCATCCCCTTTCGGGAAAACCAGATACAGGAACAGAAACACGACCAGAATGGCGATGATCGACCGCAGCAATCGGTTGCGCAACTCGATCAGGTGCGAAATAAACGTTTCGTGCCGGGTGTTATGTTCCTGATCGCTCATCACGCATCCGGTTTGGGGTTGGCTGTCGGCGGCGCATCGGGAATGCTCAACGTGACTTCGCCCTGCAAAAAGGCCGGAACCGTGACCGGCGGTTCGGTTTCGATCTCCGCCGCCGCTGTCGTGGCAGTGACGACCGTTGTCTGCATGTCCTCATCTGCCGGCTGTACTGTCGGCTGTGCTGCCGGTTGTTCCACCGGCTGTTCCGCTGCTTGCTCTGCCGGTTTGTCGTCGGCGATACGGTTCAATTCCGATTCCAATTTCGACCCTATCCCGCGCACGTCGCCTTCGGCTTGTTTCACCGTTTTTTCGGTTTGCTGTATAACGGATTGCACCGATTGCTCGATATCTTTACCGATGTCCTGCATCGACTGTCGGACTTTTTTCAATTCTTCCAACTCCATCTCGCGCTGAATATCGGTCTTGATTTCGCTCACGTAGCGTTGCATCTTTCCCAGCAAATGACCGAGCGTGCGCACCGTCTTCGGCAAACGCGCGGGGCCGATCACGATCATCGCCACAAGGGCGATAATCAGGATTTGGAAAAAACTGATCTCAAACATAAGGCCAAGACCCGGGGTGCGCTTTCCGGGCAAGCCCGAATGCGCTCCCTGTCTCTCTGCGTCTCATTGTTTTACGCGTGCGTTTTATCGTTCTCTTTTTTCACTTCGGCGTCGAAGGTCTGGCCGGTGATCTTCTGTGTCGGCGTTTCAGCCGTTTTCGTTTCCTCGTCGGAGGCTTCCTTCATGCCTTCCTTAAAGCCCTTGACGGCTTTGCCGAGATCGCTGCCCAGGCTGCTCAACTTTTTGGTGCCGAACACCAACACCACCACCAGCAGTACGATCAGCCAGTGCCAAATACTCAAAGAACCCATGACTCCTCCTTACACTCCGACGCTTTCGCGCCCGTTGCTTATCAGTTTACTTATCGCTTTACCTATCACCGCGCCAGCATCGGCCCCAACGGATGAGGCCCTCCAATAATATGAATGTGCAAATGCGGCACTTCCTGTTGCCCTACCCGTCCGGCGTTGACAATCACCCGAAAACCGTCGTCGGCTCCCTGAGCGGCGGCCAACATCGGCACCAAAGTCAGCATTTTGCCCAAAAGTGGCGCATCTGTCTCGTTTACCTGCGCCAGCGACGCGATATGCCTTTTGGGAATCAGCAGAACATGAACCGGCGCAATCGGCTTGATGTCGAGAAACGCCAGCACGTCGTCATCCTCGAAAACCTTTTTGGCGGGGATTTCCCCGCGAATGATCTTGCAGAAAATACAATCGTCTTGACCGCTCATCGCGTTTTCCTTTCGCAGAACCAACGTAACGCAGCCGCCAGTGTACCGCAACCAGAGGTCAGATATCAGGTGTCAGATATCAGGTGTCAGAGATCAGATCGGGCTTCTGACTTCTGGCTTCTGGCTTCTGGCTTCTGGCTTCTGGCTTCTGGCTTCTGACTTCTGACTTCTGACTTCTGACTTCTGACTTCTGACTTCTGACTTCTGACTTCTGACTTCTGACTTCTGACTTCTGACTTCTGACTTCTGACTTCTGACTTCTGACTGCTGACCCCTGACACCCGCCTAATCGACGCCCCCAGTCCCGACAGCTTCTCCTCGATCTTCTCGTAGCCACGGTCGAGATGGTAAATCCGGTCGATGGTCGTCTCGCCGTCCGCCATCAGACCGGCGATCACCAGACACGCCGACGCGCGCAAATCGGTCGCCATCACCGTCGCGCCGGACAACCTCGAAACCCCGTGCACCCGTGCCGTATTGCCGTCCACGTCGATATCGGCGCCCATCCGCTTCAACTCCTGAACGTGCATCATCCGGCTCTCGAAAATCGTCTCGATCAATGTCGATGTCCCGTTGGCGCACGTCGCCAGCGCCATCATCTGCGCCTGCATGTCCGTCGGGAAGCCCGGATAAGGCGCGGTAACCAGATCGAACGCCTTGCCCACCTCCTTGCCGCGCAAAACAACCGTGTCCTGACCCGTCTCAATCCGCGCGCCGGCGCGGCGCAACACATCGAGCACACTGTCCAGAATCGTCGCGTCAGCATCGCGCAAAACGACCTCACCGCGCGTTGCCGCCGCCGCTGCCAGAAACGTGCCGCTCTCGATGCGATCAGGCATGATCCGGTGCTCCGCGCCGTGCAGCGCCGCCACACCCTCAATCTCGATACGCGGTGTTCCCGCGCCACGAATTTTTGCGCCCATCGCCGTCAGACAACGCGCCAGATCGACGATTTCCGGTTCGCAAGCGGCGTTATCCAGCACCGTCACACCCTCGGCCAGCGTTGCAGCCATCAACAAATTCTCGGTGCCGGTCACCGACACCACATCAAACGTGAAATGCGCGCCCTTGAGCTTCGACGCATGCGCGGCAATATAACCGTGCTCCAGATCGATCACCGCGCCCATCGCCTGCAAACCCTTGATGTGCTGATCGACCGGCCGCAAACCGATCGCGCAACCGCCCGGCATCGACACCCGCGCCTCGCCGCAACGCGCCAGCAACGGCCCCAGTGCCAGAATCGACGCCCGCATCGTCTTGACCAACTCATACGGCGCCAGCGGCCAGCCGATCGTCGCCGCGTCGAGCGTCACGCCGCCATCGTGATAGCTCACCTTCACCCCCATCTGCGACAACAACGTTTCCATCGTCCGCACATCGTTCAACTGCGGGCGGTTGTGCAGCACCAGCGGCGTCGCGCTCAACAACGCCGCGCACAACGTCGGCAACGCCGCGTTCTTCGCGCCGGAAATACGGACTTCCCCGTTGAGCGGCTGCCCGCCACTGATTTTTAACTTATCCATTGAATACTCTTATCGGTCGAACCGCGTGGTTTTTTATTTTAACCGCAAAGAAAACCTTTTAACCACGAAAAGGCACGAAAGATACGAAAAACACGAAAGCGCGAAGAAAGACACTTTGCGCTTTATGCGTTCTTTGCGGTTGTTGTTTTTGTCTCCGCGTGAGGATATTTTTCGTAGCCTTCGTGTTTTTCGTGGTTTAAAAATCAAACCAACTCCAACACCACCGCCGCCAACGGCGGTAGTGTAAGCGCGAGGCTGGCCGGCCATTCGCGCCAGCCGTCGGTGGTTTCCAGGATGCCGTTGTTGCCGAGGTTGCTGCCGCCGTACCAGCCTGAATCGCTGTTGAGGATTTCGCGGTAGCGACCGCCTTGCGGCACGCCGATGCGGTAGCCCTGACGCGGCACCGGCGTGAGGTTCAGCGCGGCGACGATGAAGCGACCATCGCGCGCCCAGCGCAGCCAGCAGAGTACGGATTGTTCGCTGTCGTGGCAGTCGATCCACTGAAAACCGGCGCCGCTGAAGTCTTGTTCGTGCAGTGCGGGCATATCGCGGTAGAGGCGGTTGAGGTCGATCGCCAGACGTTGGATGCCCTGATGCGCCGGGTCGGCCAGCAGCCCCCAGTCGAGTTCGCGGGCTTCCGTCCATTCCTGCCACTGACCGAATTCGCCGCCCATGAACATCAGTTTCTTGCCCGGCGTCAGCGCCTGCCAGGCGAGCAGCAGGCGCAGGTTGGCGCGGCGTTGCCAGTCGTCGCCCGGCATTTTGTCGAGCAACGCGCGTTTGCCGTGCACCACTTCGTCGTGCGACAGGGGCAAAACGAAGTTTTCGCTGTAGGCGTACACCTGGTTGAAGGTCAATTCGTTGTGGTGCCAGCGGCGGTGAACAGCGTCGCGGCTGAAGTAGCGCAGGCTGTCGTTCATCCAGCCCATGTTCCATTTCATCGAGAAACCGAGACCGCCAACCCAGGTCGGGCGGGACACCTGCGGCCAGGCGGTGGATTCTTCGGCGATGGTCAGCGCGCCGGGGAATTCGCCGTGCACCATGGCGTTCAGCGATTGCAGGAAGGTGATGGCGTCAACGTTTTCGCGTCCGCCGTACTGGTTCGGCAACCATTCGCCTTCTTTGCGCGAGTAGTCGAGATAGAGCATCGAGGCGACGGCATCGACGCGCAGACCGTCGAAGTGAAATTCGGACAGCCACCAGTACGCTGAGGAGAGCAGGAAGCTGCGCACTTCGTGACGACCGTAATTGAAGATGTGCGTGCCCCATTCGACATGCAGGCCGAGGCGCGGATCGTCATGCTCGTAGAGCGCGGTGCCGTCGTAGCGGGCGAGCGCCCAGTCGTCCTGCGGGAAATGCCCGGGCACCCAATCGAGCAGCACGCCGAGACCGGCCTGGTGACAGGCGTCGATGAAATAGCGCAAATCGTCCGGCGAGCCGTAGCGGGCGCTTGGGGCGAAATAGCCGGTGGTCTGGTAGCCCCAGGATTCGTCGAGCGGATGCTCGGTGACCGGCAGCAGTTCGAGGTGGGTGTAGCCCATCTCCAGCGCATAAGGAATCAGCCGCTCGGCCAACTCGCGCCATAGATAGGGCTGGCCGTCGGGATGGCGCATCCAGGAGCCGGGGTGCACCTCGTAGATGTTGACCGGCGAATGTTGCCAATCCCAGTGGGCGCGCCGCGCCAGCCATTCGTCGTCGCCCCAGACGTAGGTCGAGGGCGGCGTGACGTAGGCGGCCGAGCCGGGGCGCAATTCAAAGCCACGCGCATAAGGATCGGATTTGATGAGAAGCGCGCCGTCGCGGGTGCGGATGGCAAAGCGGTAAAGATGATTCACCGCCGCCTCGGGAACCGTGGCCTCCCAGACGCCGGAATCGCCCAGCGAGCGGAGCTTGTGGATTTCCGAATGCCATCCGTTGAATTCGCCGACCACGCTGACCGCCGACGCATTCGGCGCCCAGACACGGAAAGTCGTCCCTTCCGGCCCCGGATGGGCGCCGAGCAGGTGGTAGGCCTGAAAATTGCGCCCCTCGTTGAAAAGATAAAGTGCTTTAGAATGGTGCATATAACCTCTCTATCGTAGTATCATATGGTAAAACTCGTTCATTGGGAAGAGAGAGAGACCATTATGCCAACCAATACCCACCGTTCCCTTGCTCAAAGCAAGACGCCGCACGAAAACCATGACCAGCACTTCATCAATCAGGCGACGCGCAACACCTTCGCCTTCATTCTGGCGGGCGGTCGCGGCACACGCCTGAAGCAACTGACCGATTTTCGCACCAAACCGGCGGTTCCTTTCGCCGGCAAGTTTCGCATCATCGATTTCACCTTGTCGAACTGCATCAATTCGGGCATCCGCAAGATCGGCGTCGCCACGCAGTATAAAGCACACAGCCTGATCCGCCACATCCAGCACGGCTGGAGTTTTCTCGACGGGCGCTTCGGCGACTTCATCCAATTGCTGCCGGCGCAACAACAGATCGACGAGACGCAATGGTATCAGGGCACGGCTGACGCAGTGTACCAGAACATGCGTTTCGTGTACCGCTATGATCCGCAGTATGTGCTGATCGTCGCCGGTGACCACATCTACAAGATGGACTACAGCCTCATGCTGGCCGACCACATCGCGCGTCAGGCCGACATGACCGTCGCCTGCATCGACGTTCCGCTGGCCGAGGCCACCGAGTTCGGCGTGATGGGCATCGACGAAGATAGTCGCGTCGTCACGTTCGTCGAGAAGCCGAAGCAACCGCCTTCCATTCCCGGACGACCGGATCGGGCGCTGGCCTCGATGGGCGTTTATATTTTCAATGCCGAGTTTCTGCTCGACCAGCTCAAGCGCGACGCGGCAACGCCCGGTTCCAGCCGCGACTTCGGTAAGGACATCATTCCTCACATCGTTCCCCGCCACCGCGTTTTCGCTCACCGCTTCGCCGACTCCTGCGTGGGCGGCACTTGCAGCGGGCAAAATCCCTACTGGCGCGACGTCGGCACCATCGACGCCTATTGGGAGGCGAATATGGAAATGACCAAGGTGACGCCGGAACTCAACCTCTACGACCGCGACTGGCCGATCTGGACGTATCAGGAGCAATTGCCGCCGGCCAAGTTCGTCTTTGACGACGATGGTCGCCGTGGTCAGGCGATTGATTCCATGGTTTCCGGCGGCTGTATCATCTCCGGCGCCGAAGTCAAACGGTCGTTGCTCTTTTCCAGTGTTCACGTCCACAGTTGGGCGAGCGTTTCCGATGCCGTGCTCCTGCCCGGCGTCGATGTCGGCAACCATGCCGTGGTGCGTCGCTGCGTCGTTGACAAAAACGCCCGGATTCCGGCGGGCATGAAGATCGGCGTCGATCCCGAAGAAGACCGTCGGCGTTTCTACGTCAGTCCCAACGGCATCGTGCTGGTCACCGCCGAAATGCTTGGTCAGGGAGCTGCGGCACGGTAATGACCGATCTCGCTTTTCTCTGGCACATGCACCAGCCGGATTACCGGCACCCGGACAGCGGGGAATTCCTGCTGCCCTGGGTGTTGCTGCACGCCACCAAGGATTACACCGACATGGCGGCGCATCTGGAGCGCCATCCCGGCGTCCGCTGCACAGTCAATTTCGTGCCGGTGTTGCTCGACCAGATCGAGGATTACGCGGCGCAGTTCGCCAGTGGTCAATGGCGCGACCCCTTGCTGCGCATCGCCGCCGCGCCGGATGGCGCCATGCCGACGGCTGCCGAACGCGCCTGGCTGCTCGATGTCGCCTTCCGCTGCTATGCGCCGACGATGCTCGAACCTTTCGCGCCCTACCGTCGCCTGCGCGACCTGCTGGCCTTCGTTCACGCTCAGGACGGTCACAGTCCGGCCTATCTGTCGGCCACTTATTACACCGATCTGGCCGTCTGGTACCTGCTGGTCTGGAGCGGCGAGAGCCTGCGCCGCCGCGCCCGAACCATTCCGCAACTGATGGCGAAAGGCGGCGATTTCTCGGCGCTTGAGCGGCGGGCGCTGCTGACCGAACTGGGCGAAGCCGTCGGTGGATTGATTCCGCGTTATCGCGCGCTGGCCGACCGCGGCCAGATCGAGCTCAGTTGCACCCCAGCCCACCACCCGCTGGCGCCGCTGATGCTCGACTTCGCCAGCGCCCGCGAGGCGCTGCCCAAATGCTTATTGCCGGCAGCGCCGGAATACCCCGGTGGCCGCTCCCGCGTCGCCGAACACCTGGCGCATGCCCAAGCCAGCCACGAGCGCCGCTTCGGGCGACCGGCTGCCGGTCTGTGGCCGGCAGAAGGCGCGTTGTCGGCAGAATTCCTCAAACAGATCGCCGAAGCCGGTTTCCAGTGGACGGCCAGCAGCCACGGCGTACTCCGCCACTCGGCGGGCGATACCGCGAAAACGACGACGCCCTGGCTTCCGCCCGAAGGCACGCCCGACATCCTGATTTTCTTCCGTGACGAGCGACTGTCCGACCTGATCGGTTTTGAGTACGCCAAATGGCACGGGCGCGACGCCGCTCAGGATTTCATGACCGAGCTTGAGACCCTCCATCTGCGCGCGCCGAACAGCCTGATCCCGGTTTTCCTTGATGGCGAGAATGCCTGGGAGTACTACCCTTACAACGCATGGTATTTCTTCTCCGATCTCTACACCGCGCTGGAGCAGTCGCCGGACATCCGCACCGTCACGCTGTCCGAAGCCGCCGCCGCGCGCCGCGAACACAGCCCGCGCCTGCCGCGCCTGACGGCAGGCAGTTGGGTTTATGGCACCCTGTCCACCTGGATCGGCCACCCGGACAAGAACCGCGCCTGGGAACTGCTGTGCGAGTTGAAACAATGCGCCGACCGGGCGCTGGACAGCGGTCGTTTCGACGATACCGTCTGCGCCCAGGTGCGCCAGCGTCTGGCCGTCTGCGAAAGCTCGGACTGGTTCTGGTGGCTGGGCGACGATAACCCTACCGAATCCATCGCCACCTTCGACCGTCTGTTCCGTCACAACCTGCGTTCTCTTTACCATTTGCTTGAGCTGCCGCCACCTGCCGCTCTCGACCATCCGCTCAGTTGCGGTGGTCATGGTGGTAACAACGCGGCTGAAAGCGGCGGCACCATGCGCCGCGCTACTGAAACACCATCATGAATCTGAATCACCCACTGACCCTGCTCCTTGGCGTACACGCCCATCAGCCGGTCGGCAATTTCCCCGAAGTGATCGAGGATGCCCACCAGCGTTGCTACAAACCCTTCCTCGAAACCCTGCACGCTTACCCGGAGTTTCGCTTCGCCGCGCATTTCTCCGGCTGGCTGCTCGACTGGCTGCGCGAACGCCACCCGGACGATATGGAATTGCTGGCGGCGATGGTTCGCCGTGGTCAGGTCGAGTTGTTCAGTTCCGGCGACACCGAGCCGGTGCTGGCCGCCATTCCGCACCGCGACCGTGTCGGCCAGTTGCGCACGCTGAACGACAAACTGACCGCCTGGACGGGTGTTCGCCCGCGCGGCGCCTGGCTGACCGAGCGCGTCTGGGAGCCGTCGGTGGTCACGGCGCTGGCCGAGAGCGGCATCGACTACGTTACCGTTGACGACTACCACTTCCTGTGCACCGGAAAAACCTCCGCCGATCTGGACGGCTATTACAGCACCGAAGAAGGCGGCACCCGGCTCGACCTCTTCCCCATCTCCGAAGCCCTGCGCTACCGCCTGCCCTTCGCGCCAGCGGCTGAAGTCGTCGCCTACCTCGAAAGCAAAGCCGCCGCCGGACGCAGCGCCGCCGTCTATTTCGACGATATCGAGAAGTTCGGCATCTGGCCGGAAACCTACGATTGGGTCTATGGTCGCGGCTGGCTCAAAGCGTTGATCGAGGGTGTGCTCGCCAGTCCGACGATCACCACCGCCACCTACAGCGACTTCCACGACCGCCATCCCTCGCACGGCGTCGTCTATCTGCCGACCACCTCCTACAGCGAGATGAACGAATGGACGCTGCCGATGCCGGCTGCCGACATCTACGCCGAACTGCTCGCCAGCGAACAGGCGGCAGGTCGCGGCGAATACCACCGTCCCTTCCTGCGCGGCGGCATCTGGCGTAATTTCCTCAGCCGCTACCCGGAATCCAACTGGCTGCACAAGCGCATGCTCGGCCTTTCGTCCCGTCTGGCTGAATTGCCAACGCCACCATCGGCGCTGACCGCCGCGCTGTACCGCGCCCAAGCCAACGACGCCTACTGGCACGGCCTGTTCGGCGGCCTCTACCTGCCGCACCTGCGACGCGCCGTATGGAACAACCTGGTCGAACTGGAAGCCGGGCTTGATATACAACAGCCACGTCCCGCGATACAGACCCTCGACCTCGACCTCGACGGCCATCAAGAAATCTTCGTCCACGATTCAGAACTGCAAGTCGTGGTGCGCGACGACGGACTCGCCGCCGCCTGTGAACTGTCCAGCTACCGGCTGCGGCACAACTTCGCCGACAGCCTGCGCCGTTATCAGGAGCGCTACCACGGTCGCATCGGTCGCGCGCCCATCGGCTCCCCCCATGAACACAAAGGCGAAGGCATCGCCTCCGCGCACGACATCGTCCGTTGCAAGCAGCCGCTCTGCGCCGCCGACATCGTGCCGGATGTCCTGCCGCGCGCGCTCTGCATCGACCGCCTGAACGACGTTGCGATCACCGACTACCGTCTGGACGAAGCGATGGCCGAAACACTGGCAGCGCATTTCGTTCGCCCCGGCATCGTCAAACGCTATGCGATCGACGCCGGAACCCTGACCGTTGACTGGGAATTCACCCATCTGGCCGGTCGCTGCTTTGTGACCGAATTGAACCTCGCGATGCCCAGTTGCGACGGCTTCCTGGGTCGCTACGTGCTGGCCGATGGCAGCATCGGCGGCGGCTTCGGCCAACTGCTGCAATTGGCTGAGGAGCAAACTGAGGGACAAACCGAGGGACTGACTGAAACCGACACCCTGACGCTGGAAGACGGCGTGCTTGGCGGTCGCCTCGTGCTGCGAACAAGCCAGGCCGTCGCGCTGGAATGCCGACCCCACAAAACCGTCTCGCAATCCGAAGCAGGCTTTGAAAAAATCATGCAATCCGTCGAACTGCGCTTGCGCTGGGTCATCCCCGACGCAGCCTGCACCCTGCGCCTTCAGCTTCAGGTATCAGAGGTCAGGGATCAGGAATCAGAAAGAAATTAACCGCAAAGAGCGCAAAGAAACGCATAGAGCGCAAAAAAAGAAGCCGTCATTCTGCGCGTAGCGAAGCGTGTCATCCTGCGCGAAGTCGCAGGACGCAGAACCCAGACGTTGCATGGATTCCGCGACTACGCGCGGAATGACGGGGTACCTCGATCATTTATCGCTTGAAGTGGAAATGGAATGAGACGCCTTTCGTATCTTTTTCGTCGTTAAAGGTTTTTTTGCGGCGAATTAAAATTCACGCCAATAGCGCGGATGTGTTTGTCGGTAGGCTTCGGCGGCAATTTCTTTTTCACCGACGGTGAAGCGAACGGCGCCGGAGCGATCGGTGCGCCATTGGGTGGCGTTGACGGTTTCGTAGCGGGCGACGGTGTCCGGTCGCGGGAAATCGAAGCGATTGCGGTAGCCGACGGAATAGACGACGTGCGACGGCGCGACGGCGGCCACAAAGGGCGCGGTTGAGGAATGGCGACTGCCGTGATGGGGCGCGACGAGGATATCGCTGTTGAGGTTGTCGGCCTGGTGTTGGGTCAGCGCTTTCTCGGCGCGTTTTCCGATGTCGCCGGTGAGCAGCAAGCTGCCGTGCGGCGATTCGATTTTCAGTACGCAGGATTTATTGTTGATGTCGCGCAGGAACGCGGCGTCCGGCGGCGGCGACAAAAAACGGAAACGAACATCGTCCCATGTCCATTCGAGACCGTCGATGCAGGCGGTGAGAGCAAGAGAATGCGCATCGCTGTTTTCTTCGTTGAGCAACGAGGTGTAATGGCTTCGGACGGGCAACGCGGCCAAGACGGCGCGTGTGCCGCCGTTGTGGTCGTTGTCGTTGTGGCTGACGACCAGGGCGTCAATCGCGCGGATCGCGTTAAATTGCAAAAAAGGCGCAACGATGCGATCCCCGGCGCTGGCATCATCGGAGTAACCGGGGCCGGTGTCGTAGAGCAGCGCGTGTTTGTTCGTGCGCACGAACACGGACAAGCCCTGACCGACATCCAGCACGGTCGCCTGAAAACTTCCGACGGGCGGCGGCAAGGGCATGATGAAAAACATCGGCAGGCACCACAAGGCGCCCAGCGCACGAACGGGAACGCCGCGCGGCATCAGCATCCAGAGGATGCCGAGCACGGCAGCGAAAATGCTCCAGGTGGGCGCGCCGTGTTGTTGCCACATGGAAATCGGCAGTTGCGCCAGCCAGTTCATGCCGGTCATTAAAATCTCAAGCAGGAAATGGGCGGGAATCCACAGCCAGGAAAATCCGGGAATGGCGCCGAGCAGCGCGGTCGGAACGACCAGCAAGGTGATCCAGGGAATCGCCCAGAAGTTGGCGGGCAATGAAACCAGTGAGAACGCTTGAAAGATGGCCAGCAACAGCGGCGTCAATCCCAGTGTGACGACGTATTGGGTGCGAAAGCCGAGAGCGAGGTGGCGTTGCCAGCGTTTGCGCCAGTGTGTGTTGGTGCTGCTCTCGGCGAGACGACCGGAAGCGGCATACAACAACCAACCGACGGCGCCGAACGACAACCAGAAACCGGCGGTCAGCGAAGCCCAGGGATCCCATAACATCACGGCGAACAAAGACCACAACCAGGTGTGCAACGGTTGACTGGTGCGTTGTGTCCACAAAGCGACGGCGACGACGGCCAGCATGATGAGGGTGCGTTGCGCAGGAATGCCCGCACCGGCAAGCGCGACGTAAAACGCCGACGCAAAAAAACCGGCGAGCACGGCGAGTTTGATCGCCGGACAACGCGAGGTCAATCGCGGGATGCGACGAAACAACTGAAAGAGCAAGCCGCCCAGCAGCGTCGAGAAAACGGTGACGTGCAATCCTGAGATACTGACCAGGTGGATGATGCCTGTCTTGCGAAAAACTTGCCATTGCGCATCGGGAACGGCGCGTTGTTCGCCGATGACGAGCGCAGTGACAACACCGGCGTAGGGCTTGTCGTGCAAGGTTTGTCGGATATTGTCGCGGATGTTTTCGCGCAGGTGTTGAATGTAATCGAAGGGTCGGCCTGCGAATGCAGAGAGTTGCACGTTGACGGATTCGGTTTCAGCGTTTTTTTCAGTATCAGGACGCACATAGCCGGTCGCGCGGATGTTGTTTTGCAGAAGCCAGGCTTCAACATCGAAACCGCCGGGATTGACGCTGGCGCGCGGACGTTTCAAACGCACTTTCAGTTGCCAGCGTTCACCGGCGCGCAGATCGGGGCGCATCTCTTCTTTGCCGCTGAGACTGCGGGCGTACCAGGTCAACGCGATACGAGAGGGAACTTGCGCGTCCGGCGTCAGCACGTCTTCGACGGCGAACGAAAAACGTGTGCCGCGTGCGTTGGCGTCGGGAAGATCGTCAATTACGCCGCGAATCACAATGTCGCGCCCTTCCCATTCGGTCGGCAACGCATCGGCGAGCCGGTGTTGCGCACGCAGCGCGGCGTAGTCGTAACCGCAGACGGCAGCGGAGAACACAATCACGCCGAAAACAATCAGCGTTGTCGGTCGCAATGGATCGGCGGCGTTGCGAAAGCGAAACAGAACAGCGGCACCGATGCCGAGGGACAACAAGGCCAACGCCAACCCCAGCCAGGGCGCGTCCGGCAGCGTGGCGCGGGTTTGCAGAAACGCGACACCGGCGGCAAAAGCGGCGAGTACGGCAATCAGCGGCGCAGAAAGAAGAGAGGCGAACGGCACAGCAGAGGTAACAAGAAACGAATGCTGTGATAATACAATAGAACGATGCAACTTAGGGCGCGAAGACATACTCTTCAAGGGCGTTGGTGTCTGCATGAATGGCAGAGAAGATCACGCGAAGGCGCGAAGAACGGCTCCGTCATTCCCGCGAAAGCGGGGATCCAGTCATTCGATCCTCAAACCTCCCAATCTTTGAGTCAGTAAATCGCGCGTTTTCCATCTTCGCAGGGCGGCTTTCCTGGATTCCCGCTTTCGCGGGAATGACGAGTGAAGTGTTTGCGCTTTCGTGCTTTTCGTATCTTTCGTGCCTTTCGTGGTTAAAGGTTTTTCTTTGCTTCCCGGAGTACAATAGCGCAGGCCGGATCGTCCGGCGCATCATGGATGAAGGATGTTATGGAAGGTATGGTGACGGTCATCTCAGGGCTGGTGTTACTGTTGCTCGTGCTTGTCGGTTATCTGACGGCGCGAACGGCGGGACTGGCGCGCAGTCAGCAAAAACTTTTGAACGAGTTGACGGAATCGCGCACGCAACTGGCGGCGTTGCTGGCGCAAAGTGGACAAAGCGAACGCGATTTGCGACAGGATTTGGCGACACAGCGCGGCGAGTTATCGACGCTGTTGCTGCAACAGGCGCAGGCTGCGCAGCAGCAATCGACGGCGCAGTTCGGCATGCAGCAGGAGCAGTGGTCGCGTTTCGGAACGCAGGTGCAGCAATTGACGCAGGTTTCGGAGCAAAAACTGGAAGCGCTTCGTCGGGCGTTGGAGCAGCGGCTCGATGTGATGCGTTCCGACAACGCGCAAAAACTCGATCAAATGCGGGCGACGGTCGATGAAAAATTGCAGGCAACGCTGGAAACGCGGCTGGGAGAATCGTTCAAGCAAGTCGCGGATCGCCTGGAGCAGGTGTACAAAGGTTTGGGCGAAATGCAGACGCTGGCGGTCGGCGTCGGCGATTTGAAGCGCGTGTTGAGCAATGTCAAAACGCGCGGCGGTTGGGGCGAGGTTCAGTTGGCGGCGCTGCTGTCTGAGATGCTGACGCCGCAACAATACAGTGAGAACATCGAGACGGTTCCGGGCAGCAATGCACGGGTTGAATTTGCGATCCGCTTGCCGGGGCGCGATCCGCATCAACCGTGCTGGTTGCCGATCGACGCCAAATTCCCGCTCGACCACTGGCAGCGTTTGCAAACGGCGCTGGAGAATGCCGATCTGCAAGCAGCCGAGGAAGCGAGACGGGCGCTGGAGATTTTCCTCAAAACGGAAGCAAAAAAGATTCAGGAAAAATACGTGAAACCGCCTTACACGACTGATTTCGCCGTGTTGTTTGTGCCGTCCGAAGGACTGTACGCCGAATTGATGGCGCGACCGGGATTGAGCGATGTCCTGCAGCGCGAATCGCGGATCATGGTGGCCGGGCCGACCAATTTGATGGCGATGTTGAACAGTTTGCAGATGGGTTTTCGGACGCTGGCGATTGAACAGCGTTCAAGCGAAGTGTGGAAAGTGCTGGCAGCGGTCAAAACCGAGTTTCAGAAATTCGGACAGGTGTTGGCGAAAACGCGGGAAAAACTCGATCAGGCGACGAAAACGATTGACGCCGCCGATGTGCGGACGCGGGCGATCACGCGGCATTTGCGCGGCGTCGAACAAATGCCGGAAGCCGAAGCCGCGCGTTTGCTCGAAGCGGAAACAGCGGCGGTGTTGTTGCCGGATGATTCTGACGAACCATGAAATGGCTCTTTTAATTTTTCGGTGGGTAGCAAAGCGAAGCCATCCAGAAAATTCTCACGCGAAGGCGCGAGGCTCCCTCCCCTTCCCCCCCTCTCCCCCTGCCCCTCTCCCGCGGAAAGCGGGAGAGGGGAGGCATTTCCCTCCTCTCTCCCTTGTGGGAGAGAGGTCGGGAGAGAGGGTCGGGAGGGCTGGGGTGGG
>Ga0209737_10001337_pt1 | contig 17873 bp, 19 predicted proteins | sample TergutCu122P3_FD_187284 | JGI IMG/M metagenome (GOLD analysis project Ga0209737, IMG submission 187284) | Cubitermes ugandensis P3 segment gut microbial communities from Kakamega Forest, Kenya - Cu122 P3 (SPAdes) (version 2) | ecosystem: Host-associated > Arthropoda: Insects > Digestive system...
AAAATCAAGGCACCTATCACCAATACAGATGCGACACTGACTGTCCTAGTAATTCTTGAAGGCATTTCGTTCACCCTCCGAGGCTCTTTGCAGGTGCGGTAATCTTATCCTCTGCATCCATATAGGCAAGTGCAACATCGCCCAGAAAGTTCCCATGACGGTTAATCTGTGCCTCAGCCGCATTGAGATCACGCTTCATCTTTGCCGATATCTGTGCGAGTTGCGCCGATGCAGGGGAACTCCACGAGCCAGGCAGCTGATCGATTATCTGCTGCGCCTTCCTTAGCCGTGCAATTTGCGCCTTATTGCCATTCAGGATATTACTTGCTGCCTGCTGTGCAGACAAGATGCTTATCTTAATCGCACTAGACACTGCCCTCAACTTCTTCCACAAAACCCCTCAACACAGTGTTGATGGTTTCCATTTCTTGAGTAAAGATATCAGGTTCGCTTTCTAGGTCCCCTGCTTCCCGCACAAAATCCAAAAAGCCGGCAGCCTCCGCTTCCCCGAGAAGCTCTTCCAGTTCATTAATATCGATAATCTGACTGAACGCTAAACCCGCATGTCCACCAGAGTCATCCAGACCAACCTCTTTGTCTCCAGCAAAATCCCCGCCTGCATCAAGACACTCATCAATCAATTCATAGATCTCTTTCAAATCATCCTGTGCCATCACTTACCCGCTTTGCTAGAGGCATCCTTTTGCGCCTTCGAATACTCACTCGCAATCTCCGAGATTGCCATTCCGTATTTTTCAAGCATATTGGCAATCCTCAAAGACTCATCCTGAAACTTGTCAAGCGAGGCGTAGTACTTCGTGGCATCGCGTCCGGTCCAGCCACTTGCCGAGAGCTTTTTGGCTGAAGACACGATTGATTTCGCATTGCTTCGATATTCGCCTGCCAGACCCCACAGTGCGTCTCCCCTGCTTTTGAGTGAGGCGGGATTAATCTTTACTTGTGACACCGTACCTCCATTCGTATTCTATGAAACGATATGACAGGTTTACGCCATGCTACCCGCCAAAGCTGCTCGCGCTGGTATCGATTGTCCTTTCAGCCTCATCGTATGCCGTAGCCGCAGCCTCAAGAAACTTCACGTAGCTGTCGATATACGCCCGATACTCAGGAAATTTGGCGGCGTGCGCATTAAAGACCTGCTGCGTGGTGGAGCCTGACTTCGATTGCCATGTCCCAGTAAGCGAGTTGACTTCCTTTTTGATATTGCTCAGAGTATCTTCTAGGGCACGGTTCGTTGCGGAAATCTTGCTGGCTGATGCGCGCACTTCGGTTGGTGTGATACGAATCCCTTGCATAATAGCCTCCTATAGGATATAACTACGTCTCTAACTGTGGCTGACTAGAGCTTGCCTGCCGCCGCAGCGATATCATCCTGTGTCTTTTGGTATGCGGTGGATGCACTCTTGAGAAACTGTGAGTAGTCATCCATCAGTTTCGCCATCTTCTCGAACTCAGGCTTGAAGCCCTCTATCTGTGCGGTAAACGCTTGGTTGTCGACGCCCTGCCAGGCGTTCTTCATGTTGTTAACTTCATTGTAGAGCTGTGCGAATTGTTTGCGATACTGGGCCGATTGGGCGTCAATCTTTGCTGCGGAGCTTTTTAGCATCGCGGGATCGACCTTGATTGAACCTGACATGGTTACATCCTTTCAGTTATAATGAGCCGACCAGTAGCTATCATTGTAACAAAGCAAATCGTTACATCATCAGCAATGACTCACCTACACAAAAATCCAATTCCTCAGGCGTTCTTGAAAGATCATAAGGAGCACCCGTTTTACCGTTGCAGAGGACTGTCGATTCATCAGGCGCATAATATTTGCCCTCCTTGAATAGCTCCTTCATCAAAAACAGAATCTCGTGCAGAGGTTTCTCAAATGGTATAGCTACATCAATAACACAGTCTTCTGCAGGGATTCGGCACTCAACAAGAATCTTACTCATCAGCCTCACCTCCTCCAAGTAGTTTTGCGTACACAGAGGTGCCGTTCTCCAGCGTAAAGCCAAATCCTTTTTCTATCTTAAAGCTATAGGGGATGTTGTCAGCTTTCAGGTGGTATTGATCCCCGATTCCCTCACCTAACCAAATACCTCTGGCAAGTGAAGTTATCCTCGGCATCCATTCCTCATACGCTACAACGTTAAGCTCATCGGGTGAAGTTGTCAGGACAACTCCTAGGTCATTCTTTTCTGAAGCCATGATAAGCCAGTCACTGAAAGCTTTTTGCGCATCTGGATCCAGTAAAGTGAACAGCGAGGCAAAACTGTCGATGACCAGTAACTCTATTCCATCGATAGCAGGAGGGCCTTCAATGCTTGAGAAGCTTTCCTTGCCAATCCTCAGCACAGTCATACCTCGATCTGCTGCCATTGCAGCCAACTCCTCCGCAAACACCTGATGTTCATTTCCCCGCGACATCACCAGTGTTGCCTTAGGGCCCGCAAAGTCCCAGCAAACCACCTTGAGGCTTTCTTTCGCAACACCTATCGGTATGATGCCATCCTCAAAACGCTCACCTGTCGAATAGAGGAATTCGGAAGTTACCTTCTCCGGCAAAGACGGAACCGCGGGAGCTCCTTTTTGCTGCGCTGCATCTTTTGCCAGCTCTATGCAGAATTGCCGCGTGGCTCTGGTCGAATCTGCCAGCTCTTCCGATATCAACGCTGTCTGGAATTCAAAGATACCATCCTCGTTTTTATAGAGACCTCGACCGGGAGTTTGCTCAGGAAGCAGTCCCTCCAGCCTGCCGAACAGCGCCATGTAATCGGAAGAATCGATAAGGGATAGTGCGATGTGTTGCCCGAAGTTTTGCTGAAGGTTGTAGCGTACGGCATTGGGTGTCTGTGCGGTAATAACGAAGTAGATTCCGTACTTTACCCCCTCGCGAGTAAGCGCGCCAAGCCACTCCTCTCCCTGCTCGTATGTCTCGGCAAAACCGCTATAGCCGTTAATCATGACCACTAGCGCAGGCCGTGGATCCTCAGCCTGTTTGGCGTAACTGCGGTAGTCGCCCCCATATTCAATGAACAGCTTTTTGCGTTCCTTGAGTTCTTTGGAAAGCATTTTGAATAGATTCTCAATCTTCTCGCTATCTGTTGACACCAATACGTCACCAACATGCGGTGCAGGCGCAAAGCTCGAAAGAGTCTCTGCTCCAAAGTCAAGCACATAAAAGTTGACTGTATCGGCCGCCCGTGTCGTTATAAGCGAATAGATGAACGTCGAGAGAAAGTGTGTCTTCCCAGAACCCGTCGCCCCAAACAGGAGGAGGTTTCCGCCCTCGGTCAATGAAACGCTCATTGGACCCTGCAATTGGTTTGTGGGATCATCGTATTCACCCATGATAGCCGCAATATCCTCTTTCGACGTTTCGGATTGATGGTATTTTTCCCGCAAGTCACTCAGACATATTTTCTTTTCAAGAGGTGGCAACCACAGTGGCTTTTGAACTATTCCCTCCTCTTCAGAAATCCCTCGGATATACGAGGTGACCTCATCAAGCTGTTTCGGTGCATCCTTGCCCAGTCGATTCGCGACCTTTGGACTCACGCGCGATATCTCGTGACCCTGAAGGTCTACCAGTGCGACCGATGCGTCATATTTCTTCTCGACTCGCTCGGCGGGATGGTAGGGTGCGCCTGCCCATGCGGATTGGCCGATCTCGAACAGTTCGTCATATCCGACCTGCATGTAGTAGCGCCCCACATCAACAAGTGAGGCCGCATCCGGACGCCTAAGCATCTCCATCGAGTCCATTTGATCCTGCACCTTTAGGCAGATCTTGAATTTGCTGTTCGACCATATCTGATCGTCCACCACGCCGGATGGCTTTTGTGTAGCGAGAATCAGGTGGATTCCCAGACTTCGACCGATACGTGCAGCGCTCACCAGCTGATCCATGAACTCGGGCTGTTGCGCTTTTAGCTCTGCAAACTCATCAGAAATGACAAGCAGATGTGGGAGCGGTTCTATGACACGTCCGTCTCTGTACAGGCTTTGATACTTATAGATATCGATATTGCTGACCTGTGTATCCTTTGTTGTCTCATTAAATATGGCTTGCCTGCGACGTAATTCAGATTGGATAGAGACGAGTGAGCGATTGACCGCAGCGCCCTCCAGATTGGTGATGACGCCTACTGTATGAGGAAGGTCAGCGAATGCATTCGCCATTCCGCCTCCCTTATAGTCGATAAGCACAAACGCCACCTCATGAGGGTGATAATTAATTGCAAGTGACAAAATGAACGTCATGATGAATTCTGATTTACCAGACCCCGTCATACCCGCTATAAGACCGTGAGGTCCATGCATCTTTTCATGAAGATCCAGCACCATCGCCTCTCCGGTAACACCGACCCCTACGGGGGCTTGCAGCGTTCTTGCCGGATTGTTTTCCCTCCATCGCGTGCGCGCATTCAGATGCTCCGTCTTTCCCGCATTGTACATTTCCAAAAAGGTGAGCATCTGCGGTAGCTCGAACCCAAGCTCTGCCGTCTCAAGTCTTGTGTTGGCAAGCTTAAGGGTCAGCTCGCACACGTCGAGTGCAAGATTAGAATCGGGAATGAACCCGACGTAAGTATCGGTGATATTGGTTCTGTCATACAGCCGCGAGCGATCCTCATCGATTTCCAGAACCACGCGACAATCCTTTGGCAGAAATCTTAGCTCGTCATAAAGCGTTATAACCGATACGTTTTGGTAATTCTTCGACTTGACGACCTTTCCAAGCGCATCGCATTTGTTAGATAGTATTCTGCTCAATGCAAACACAATATAATGTGGTTTGGAATCGTCTACTTCTTTCTGTATCGCCTCCTGCTCAAGAAAAGCGCTTAAGCGACGCGCTTCTTCAGCAGTGTTTGCCATGAGGCGGAATCGCCTGTCGTCCGTCCACACGTGAGGAAGCCAGCGAGTGAATCCCCACTCACTCTCCTCTTCTTTATCATAGATAAAAACGAGCTTCGCTTCATCGTAGCTGTGTAGTGCAGCAAGCTGGAAGAGCAAGGATTTGATAAATGAAACTGTCTGGGCTCTCTGCCCAATAACACCAACGCTGAACTGTTCCTTAAGCGGAAGCACAATGGGCGTCTTGTGCAATACGCGGGGCTTATGCGCAAGCTCCAACAACTTGGACTGCATAGCATCGTCCTCTACCGTGAATGCCTGACGAGGCATCTCGAATTCTGCCATAAACGGGCGATCGCCCAACCCAAGTCGCAGCTCAAGAAAATCATTGTGCGCCTGCGCACGCTCCCAGAGCGAACGCTCACGATTCCGTATCCGCTCGATACACTCTCTTATCTCCACATAATTTTCGTGTAAGATATCGGATTGCTTTCTCTTTTCCTGCTCGATGAAGGTCTCGAACTTTTTGAGATACTCGCTATACTTTCTTCTGCGCTCTATCTCTTTGCGCGTCTTTCTCTTAGCCTCAAATCTTCTTGCAAGGATTGGCCACATGATCATGCCCATCATCATAATCAGGGACATGATCATCATAGGTGCAGCCTGCCCAAACGTGCTGCTCCCATTCAAAACGTTTCCCATCGCAGAAATCGCCATGACCCCCGATGCAAGTCCCATCGTAATCGAGGGTCCCACCGTCATGAGCATCGGAGTTTCGCTTTGCTTCTCCTCTGTGGGCGGTGAGTCAATGCTGATGGTTGGCACGTTTATTTCTCGCTTGAAACGCGGCGAAAGTGAAAAGAGGGTACCCGGCGGGTTCTCGATAATCTCCTCATCCGCAATGCGCGAGGTATAGTATGCTGCAGGCAGCAGCTGAAGCTTATCGCTCACGCGAAGCTTGCCGTCCGGATTGTTTACTGCAACAAAGCCTGCACCGACTATAATATTCAGATCCAAGATTGAGAGTTTGTCGCCTGGCTTAAGCAACCGATTCTCAGTCAGGAGGAGGTTGTTGAGGTGCACGACATTGCCGGCACCAGGCTTTGACACCGTTAATGTAGCGGCGTCGCTCCTAAGCTCTATATGATTAGGGGATACGCTCTCATGCGTAAAGCTGAGATCGGCTGTCTGGCTGCTCCCGATGACAAAAGACCCTGCTTGTGGCAGAGAGTATTTGGGATACTGCTTCCTATCGAGCGTTTCCGGCTCCGCATAGAGAGAGCCCTGTCTCCCTGACGAGACAAGCTTAACATGATACAACTCTCTTTCGCCCACTATCTGCTCGTCAACAGCTTCCCCCCTCTCATCGATGAGTTGTGCGCACCCATTCGATTTGAGTACCCACTCATCATTAATTCCCTCAACGAAGATAAGGCCCTCATCCTCTCGACCTGTCGGTGATACCCCGATCCAGAATCGACCGGCTTTCTTCTGAGGAAGCGCAATCGTGTAACGATAGTCTTCTTGGGCAAGAATCAGCTTCATGCTTCTCCTTCCGTCCTTTTCTATCTTCTAAAGAACGACTTAAGTGGTTCCGTAATCGCTGAGTTGAAATACTGTCCGATCTCGACAAACGTGAGACCCTTTTCCGTAACCGCAAAGTAGATAACCGATACCGCAATGGTGAGAACGATTGAAAAGAAGATGATCTTCATATTATCTGCCAGAGCGTAACCTATTCTTCTAATCAAAACGGTCTTTAGCAAAGGGGCGTCGAATTTCGATCCTTCCTCCAAGTTGCTACTGGCCGCCTTAGACTCTCTATCCCCTTGCTGTTTTAGCGAAATCCCAGATGACGTAGTCCTCTTGCGAAACAGCTGAAATCGTTTTTTCTTTGGCTGGATGTCCACCCGTTGGCTCTGCGGGGCTTCGAGAGCCTGGAGGAGCACCGATTCAAAATGCACATCCTCATCAAAGATTACCGAGTAGGGGCCCGTAAGCCCAAAGGTTTTCGTGGCGTCTTCCTCATCCCTGTCTTTGCCGTCTCTGGAGACGACGAGCACCAGAGAGGCTAGGGGGCTGGTGTCCCTCACGGTTTCAATGGAGAGTCGTATGTCTTCAGTCGCAAGGGAAACCGCATCGAGAATAATGGTTACGTCAGGTATAGCCAAAGCGCGCTGAACCGATGCGAGCATATCCGCCCTGATTGTAACCGCTTCCGCGTTTTGAAGGTGGTGCTCGCTACCCTCTACGATGGTTCGTAGTTTGCCCCGGCGACCTGATGTCGAGATAATCCAAACCTTCACACGTCTTCCTTACGACGAAATGGACTATTTACATGTTACCTTATACCCTACGCGGGCGATCGGTGATTCCCACACCGCGACCTCTGCGACTCTCACGCCGCCACCGATACGCTCTTCAAGTTGCTCGAAGACAACACGCGCAAGGTTTTCCGCAGTCGGCGATATCGTATCGAACGGCGAAATGTCGTTGATCAACTTGTGGTCGTACGCTTTCAGCGTTGACGCAAGATCATCCTTGAGATCCTTGAAGTCATAGACGATTTCTATATCGTTGAGTTTCTCAGATTCGACCGTTACCTCGACCTCCCACGTGTGGCCGTGCAATTCACGACACTCACCGGGATAGTTATAAAGATGATGCGCCGCATCGAAATGCCCCTTGACAGTTAACGAGTACGTGCCCTGTGGCGGCGCGCTCGGCTTATCATTTCCTGATACGGGCATCTCCGCCTCCTCGACATCGAACAGTGTGGCACTCAAATCCTCGACGTACGCCTGTATGGTTGAGGGGTCCACTTTAAACTCACCCACGACACCCTGTGCATCCATCGCATCGTTTGCCAGCTCATCAGCGCGCTTATTATCCTCGCGCATCACGTGCGCAATCTCACACGTCTCAAACCTGCCCACAAGCTCCTTCGCAACCTCAGAGAGACGCTTCAGCTTCGTATCTTTGACCTTGAATGAACCGTTCAGCTGATTGACCATCAGCGATGAGTCCGCGCATACCTCAAGGCTCTGTACTCCAAGAGCCTCAGCGTTTTCCAGCGCCCAGATGAACCCGCAGTACTCTGCGACATTATTGGTCGTCTCACCCAGATACGCTCCTGCTGCCAGTACCTCCGCACCCTCATGCAGGATAACGAACCCTGCTCCCGCAGGACCGGGGTTATTGCGTGCTCCCCCGTCGCAGAAAACGGTATAGGAGTTATTCGTCATCGGCTTCTCCTTGATAGACGAGCAAGCGCTTGCACTCGCTGCATATGCCGGTATCCCCAGGATTGATAAAGCATTCGGTAAGCGCCGTTGGGATAGTAAGCGAGCAGGCACTGCAGCGCGTGCCGTCGAACACACCGACGACGGTGCCTCCCCTGCTCTTGCGCAACTGATCGTAGAGCTCCACCAGTTCGTCTCCTGCAACCACACGCTTCTCATCGCGCGCCGCTGAGATCTGCACCTGCTTAGCCGCAAGGACCGCCATCTGCTGTCGATAAGCGTTGAGCGTCTGCTCCTTAGCCGCTTGAAGCTCCTCGATTTTTGCGCGATAATCCGCGATGCGTTCTCTCGCCGATTGCTTCGCCTCCATCAACTGCATCTGCTCTGATTCCACCTCGCCGATCCTCGCGTTATGCGCGGCAATATCAGCGGTGACCACCTCAACCTGACGATAGTCGATATCCCCCGCGTCCAACCCCTGCTGGTCTTTCGCGATCTTTTGCTTAAGCTGCTCGACCGTACTATTTCCCTGCTGAATCTGAGACTCGAACCTGTCGAGCCCTTCCTCAAGCTTTGTTATGAAACTTTGACCCTCGGCCATCTTCTGAGCGATCTGCGCGATCCTAGCCTTATGCGGAAGCGTCGATTCCTGCTGGGCAAGCTCGTCAAGAATCAGATCGAGTCGTTGCACCTCAAGAAGCGCGTTGCATCTATCGATTCCTACAGCTCCAGCCACGTTACTTTCCTCTCGCGTTGCGGGTATGCTACCTGACGCGCACCTAGCGCGTACAGCTCTCTCGCACAATCATCGAAGCGATAGGCGACCTCACGGGGGTGGTGTGCGTCACTTCCCATGGTAAGCCCCACACCTCGCTGAACGAGCAGTTCAATCATAAGGCTATCGGGATAGAGTTGTCCAACGGGCTTGCGCCATCCGGCGGTCGATACCTCGCACAGCACCCCGGCTTCTGCCGCGACGCGCGAGGCCTCATCATAATACTCATGCGCGCTCGTGGCGATATGGCCGAACTTCTTGACCAGATCCGGATGAGCCATCACATCGAACAGCCCACTTGCGGCTGCCTTGCACCACTGCGTGAAGTACTGCTCCCACACTTCTTCGACCACTCGGTTTTCCCATGTATCGAGATGAGCGGGATCATCAAACGCCCATCCGTCAAGGAAGTGGACCGATCCTAGCACGACCTCGATGCCCTTTTCGCGCGCCTGACGCACGCTCTCATGCGTCCATTCGGGATCGGTCGATATCCAGTCGGCTTCCGCGCCGATAACCAGGTTCAGCCCATCCCAATCAAATCGGATATCTCGCAGTTCCGCCACGTAGAGGATATCGATGTCACCACGCATCGAGTAGATCCCATCGGGATCAAGCTCGGGCTTGAGCGGAAGGTGCTCAGTCATCACCGCGCCGTACAGTCCCGCATCGACGATCGCTTGAATCATCTCATCAGGAGTCCCGTGCGCATGTCCGCACAGCTCACTGTGGATATGACAATCCGCTAACTTACGCACGTGATAACTCCTCCGGCTACAACAACATCATCAACGTAGCATACCGCACTTTGTCCGCGGCTGATGCCGCTTATCGGTGATTGCAACGCAATAGTCATAACTTTTCCCGCTATCTCAAGTCGTGCGGGAACCGGCACCGTGTTATAGCGCACCATGACCATTACATCACGCGTGATCATCGAGCATGTGCTCGTCGCCCGCCCCGCAGTCGATGCGCCATCGCAAGAACCCTCAACCCCCAGAGCCGACTTGTCGATGACGAAATCATCACAGTGAAGCACTTCGATGCGCGTTTCATCAAGAGTTCCGATGACCACTTGATTAGCATGGTGGTCAATACGTACCACATAAAGCGGCTCACCGCGTCCCCCTACGCCAAGCCCTCTACGTTGCCCGACAGTATAATGCGCGATACCGTCATGCGTCCCCACAATCTGACCGTCAGTAGTCACTATCTCTCCGTCTGCAAACGCTTCGGGACGCAGACGACGCACGATATCTCTGCGATCCCCTTTCTCGATGAAGCAGGCGTCCTGACTCTCCTTGCTGGTTGCGCTCGGTAGACCATGTTCTTTCGCGTATGCCTTTACCTCGTCTTTTGTCATTTTTGCCAGAGGAAACAGCACGCGTTGCAGGCGCTCGCGCTCAATACGATACATGAAATACGTCTGATCCTTGACGCGATCGACCGGTCGCTTGAGATGCGCGCCGTCCGTATCCGCGTAATGACCGGTCGCCAGCGCGTCGAAGCCCTGAGCGTGCGCCCAATCCCACAACAGCCCGAACTTAATGTGCTCGTTACAGACTATGCAGGGATTAGGGGTTCGCGCCTGACTATACTCATGCGCGTACGTTTCGATGACGTGCGCCTTAAACGCTTCGCGCCCGTCTATAACGTGATGGGCGATACCGAGCGCCTCACATACGCCGTCCGCGCGCCGAATCGTCTCATCATCAAGTGAGGAATCCATCCACTCGCCAAGCAGGCGTAGCGTCACGCCCTCGACAACGTATCCTTGCTCGACAAGGAGCGCTGCACCAACGCTTGAGTCCACGCCCCCGCTTAATGCAACCGCAACGCGCTTACTCGTCGTGGTCAACGTCCTCATCCTCGTGCGGATCATAATTGGGATCGGTGCTCTTGATCTCACCGGCTATCGGCTCGCGCCCCTGTTTTACCAGATAGTCATCGACCGCCGCTTTAAGCCCATCGGTTGCCAACACACTACAGTGCATTTTAGGAGCAGGCAATCCATCGAGTTCTTCGGCGACCTGCTTTTTCGTGATATTGACGGCATCATGAATGTCCATGCCTTTGGCCATCTCCGTCACCATCGAACTTGTGGCGATTGCGGCACCGCACCCCAGCGTCTGGAATCTGATATCGCTGATCGTGTCATCGACGACCTCGATAGTGATCTTCATCATGTCACCGCACGTCGGATTGCCTACCTCACCGACACCGTCGGGATCATCGAGAGCTCCGACGTTGCGCGGATTGTTGAAATGATCCATTACTTTTTCTGAATACAGCACGGTCGTTACTCCTCACCACAGAACATTTTTTTGTATACCGGCGACATAGCGCGAAGTCTCTCTACAATTGGTACGAGCGCCTCGACGAGCGCCTCACAATCCTCCATAGTACTCCAGCGTCCCAGCGAGACTCGAAGCGAACCGTGCGCTACCTCTTGGGCAACCCCGATGGAGAGCAACACGTGACTTGGCTCAAGCGAACCTGAGCTACACGCGCTACCGGTGCTCACACTGAATCCCTGGTTGTCGAGCTGTAGTAGCATCGCCTCTCCCTCGACCCCCTTGATAAGAAGCGGGACGATGTTGGGTAACCTCTTGTCTGATTCGACCGTTGCCAACGTGTTTTCAAGACGCGTCGTCACCTGTTCGATGATGTAATCGCGCAGCTTGCTTAGACGCGCTTCTTCGGTGACCATCTCTTCGGTGGCTATCTCAAGCGCGCGGGCAAACCCGATCGCACCGGCGACGTTTTGTGTACCGCTACGCCTACGCGACTCCTGTCCGCCCCCTTTGATGAATGGATCGAATCGCGTGCCACGCTTCAAATACAGCGCGCCGATACCGCGTGGGCCGTAAATCTTGTGTGCGCTCAAAGCCATCATATCGACGCCGAGCTCCTCGACATTAAGAGGAATCTTTCCCAGCGCCTGTACCGCGTCGGTGTGCATCAGGGCACCGCCCTCATGCGCGATCTTCGCAATTGCTGCGATATCGTTGATGGTGCCTATCTCGTTGTTCGCCATGATAATCGAGACGACCTTAGTGTTGGGTCGCATCGCCTTCGCGACATCTTCGGAATGTACGTGGCCGTCCTCTCGCGGGCTTACTACCGTCAGCTCATGCCCACGCTTTTCTAGCCACTGCGCTACCTCAAGAACCGCATGGTGCTCGTACGCGCTTGTGATGAGGTGGGCACCACCCTCGGGCGCCAGACGGTTCAGCGTAGAGATAAACGCCGCGTTATCCGCCTCGGTTCCTCCGCTGGTAAATATTATCTCCTCAGGCTTTGCACCGATAAGCGCGGCGATACGCTCACGCGCGTTCTCAAGCGCTTTGAACGCGTCACGCCCGATGGAATAGAGCGAGTTCGGGTTGCCGAACTGCTCAGTATAGTAAGGCGACATCTCCTCGACCACGCGCGGGTCAGTCGGCGTCGTCGCCGCATAATCAAAGTATCGGGTCACGTACTACTCCTCTTTTCTTACTTTGTCTATGGTGGCGCGTAGAGTGCGCACCATCTGCGCCGGGTCATCTGCGCCAAACACCGCATTTCCCGCAACGAAACACGTTGCGCCGGCTTTTGCCATCACCGCCGCAGTCTCAGGGTTAATTCCACCATCGATTTCAATAATAGGACTAATTCCGCGCTCTTTGCATTTCTCTTTCAAGTGCACACATTTATCGACCACCCGATTGATGAACGATTGGCCGCCAAAGCCTGGATTCACGCTCATCAGCATGACCAGATCGACATCTTCGAGCGCATCCTCAATCATATGGATAGAAGACCCCGGATTAAGAACGACTCCGGCAAGAATCCCCGCATCCTTGATCGTCTGGATGACGCGATGCAGGTGTATGCACGACTCCGCATGCACGGAGATGATACGTGGCTTTGCGTTGATGTACCATTCGATCGTTTCATCGACGTTGCTTATCATGAGGTGGACATCAAGCGGGATATCCGTATGAGCGCGTATCGCCTCGATAACGGGTGGTCCAAACGTCAGATTGGGCACGAAATGCCCGTCCATGACGTCACAGTGCAACAGATCGGCGCCCGCCTCCTCCATCAGTGCGGTCGCTTCACGCAATCGCGTGAAATCCGCAGAAAGAAGGGAGGGTGCGATCAGGGTTTTGGAGGAGTTGATTTCTATCACGTTCGTACCTATTCTGCTTTCGGGGGTCGCGTCATCAGCGCCGTCATGATTTCAGCGAGATTCGCCTCGTCATATAACATACTATACACCGCATCGGTGATGGGCAGGTCGATTCCTTTGCGCTGAGCAAGCTCCTTGATCGTCTTGCACGCCACCGCTCCCTCGGCAACCATCCTCGTGCGCTCCTCAAACGCCATCAGTGAACCTCCACGCGCAATCTCTTCGCCCAGCGCGCGATTGCGCGAATGCTGAGAGGTACACGTAACGATCAGGTCACCCATGCCGGCAAGTCCCATATACGTCATCGGGTTAGCGCCCATCGCTTGGCCCAGACGAGCCAACTCCGCAAGCCCGCGCGTCATCAATGAGGCCTTCGCGTTATCGCCCAGCCCCAGCCCATCAGCGATCCCGCACGCAATCGCGACGACGTTTTTGCCTGCCCCGCATAACTCGACGCCGATCAGGTCGTCGTTGGTATAGACGCGGAAAAACTCGGTAGTAAAAAGGTTTGAGAAGAACTCAGCCGTGCGAGTATCATGTGCCGCAACGGTCGTAGCGCTGGGAAGTCCCTTGCCGATCTCTTCGGCATGATTGGGGCCGGACAGTGCGGCGATGCGCATCGGATTGCCGAGCACTTCCTCTAATATATCGGTCATCAGATACGAGGTACCGCCTTCGACCCCTTTACTCAAAACGATAAGTGGGGTATCCGCGCCTGCACTTCGCTGACCCAACAGGTCTTTCATCGACTCTGCGGTAGCCCGCACACCGATGCTGGGCGTTACCATAACGACCGCCTCGACCGCACGAAGGACTTCGGAAAAATCGGTAGACGCGCTGACGCGATCGGAGTATACAATGTGCGTCATATATTTTGAATTGCGACCGCTCTCGCTGATACTTTGTGCGATCTCAGGCTCACGTGCCCACATCTGCACTGTGTAACCCTTGGAATCAAGAAGCCACGCTATCGCGCTGCCCCATGAACCCGCTCCAATAACGGCAACTCTCATTCGTCGCTCCCTGCTTTCGTCTTCCTTGCACTACCCAATGATAGCCTGTTCTCCGTACCCGCGATAAGTCGCTTGATATTTTCGCGATGAAGCCATACGACAAAAAGCCCCGCTATGGCACTGGTAATCACCAACTCGACCGATCCGGAGGGGTCGAACACCGCGAACAGTACCGGCAGGAGCAATGCGGCTACAATCGATCCCAGCCCCACGAATCCGGTCACAATCGTGACCAGCACGACGATAACGAGTTCCAAGAAGAATATGGGTGCCCACAGCGCGATAGTCGCTCCTCCGGCAACCGCAACCCCTTTTCCGCCTTTGAATTGAATCCACGGCGAGAACGCGTGCCCGGCGATGACCGTTATCAGCGCGACACCTGCCGCCCAATACATTTGCGACTCTGCGTACACCGCTTCAGGAACCAGAAGTTTGATAGCGATGATAACCGCGACCCATCCCTTGAATACGTCAAGAACGGCGGTCCCAAGCCCCGCCTTTGCGCCCATTGAGCGCGCGGTATTCGTCGCACCCGTCGCGCCTGAACCGTGCTCACGCGGGTCGATGCCGTAAAAGATCTTTCCGATAAGAAAGGACACCGGTATCGAGCCCAACAGGAATGCCTGGCACGCGACCAGAGCAAGCCTACCTACGTATGCGAAATCCATTGAAAGATACTCCTAATCTTTTCTCTTGAATCTAAGAATAAGCGGCGTGCCGGTAAAGTCGAACCGTTCACGAAGTCTGTTCTCGATGTAGCGCTCGTAATTATCGTCGATCAAATCGGGGTGATTGGCAAAGAAGGTGAATCCCGGGGGTTTGTTGCGCGTCTGCGTCACGTAATGGATGCGCAGCGTGCGCCCCCGCTTATTGACGGTGTGTCCGAACTCGCGCAGCTCCGTGAGCAATTTGTTGAGCTGGCTCGTCGTAATCGACTTGCAGTAGTTGTGATAGACCGCATCGATGTATTCCCACACCCGTTGCACGCGGTTTCCGGTCAGCGCGCTCATGCGCAGTACCGGCGCCCAACCCACGAACATAAGACGATCTTCGATGCGATCGAGCAAGAGGTCTCTTTCGTACTCGTCCTTCATCAGGTCCCATTTGTTGAGTACGACGATCATCGCGCAACCCCGCTCCTTCGCGTAATTGGCGACGCGCTGATCTTGGTCGGTTAGCCCTACCTCGGAATCGACGACGAGAAGTGCAACATCGCACTGATCGATCGCCCTCATCGCGCGCACGAATCCGTAATATTCAACGTCCTCGTTAATCACACCAAGCCTGCGCAATCCCGCGGTATCGATAAAGCGGTACAGCTGTCCGTTGTGCTCGACCGTTGAATCTATCGAATCACGCGTTGTTCCCGCTACCTCGCTCACAATTGAGCGCTCTTTACCCACCAGACGGTTCGTAAGCGATGATTTCCCCGCGTTTGGTCGTCCGATAACCGCAACTTTGATCGCGCCGTCATCAGGCTCAGGTGCAGCGTCAGGAAGACTTGAGACCACCTCGTCCAGAAGATCGCCTGTGCCGTGACCGTGCGTAGCGCTGACCGGCCACGGGGTCCCCAATCCAAGATTCCAGAACTCGTACGTTTCCTGCTCTGAGCCGGGGGTGTCGACCTTATTGACCGCCAGAAACACCGGGGTATCGGAGCGCTTGAGAAGCTTCGCTATCTCCTCATCATCGGGAGTTACGCCGGTCCGCCCATCAACGACAAGAATAATCGCCTGCGCCTCACGCGTCGCCATCTCCGCCTGCAAGCGGATGCTTGCCTGAAACACATCGTCCTTGTTCATCTCGATGCCACCGGTATCGACCAGCATGAAGTGCTTGCCGCACCAATCCGCGGTGTGATAGCTTCGATCGCGCGTCACCCCACGCTGCTCGTGGACGATTGCATCCTCTCGTCCCGCTATTCGATTAACGAGCGTCGACTTTCCCACGTTGGGGCGTCCGACTATGGCAACGATAGGTAGATTCATGATCGCACCTCCTCTGCAGCATCGAGAAGACCTTGCGCATCGTCGGATACGAAGAGGACGGTGTGCTTTGCCTCGCTTGCGATTCTATCCGGTGTAAAGCCATCTATGGTGAGCTCGTCATCGTTAAATATCGACCACGGTATAACGTACGTCGTCGGCTTTTCGAGCCGACTTGCATCGTAGCGGATCGAGTGAGCGATATCGGCGCCACTCAAAAGCCCCGTGACGCTTACGTTGCCGCCGAAGAAACGATTCTCCACCGGAAGCAGGCGTGCTTTTCCGCCCGCGCGAATCGCGCACAGCGTACCGAGCATCGTTTCGCACGTCAGCTCTCCGGTCACAACGGTAAGCGCCTCTATGCCCTCATCAAGCGCGTCGAATGCACCGATCAGCTCATCAAAGTGGGCACGGATATCCTCGACATAGGTGTGAACGATTCCGATACCGTTCTCGTACTGGTCGTAATCGTCATACCACTCGGTGGTGGGAAACGGGGCACGTGCGTAGATATAGAACTCATCAGCCAGATGAACCCAGGTTTGCTGCGTTTCTTCGCGCGAGGTGAACTGATAGGACTGGACCTGCTCTATCACCCGTGCGGCTGATTCCTGATCGTTGAAACTGCGCGGTGCAAGACCGGCGATGTCTTTCGTGTACTTCGTGTATGCGACCGGCACGATTCCCACCGTCGCCACCTGCGGTCGCCTCTTCGCCAGATAGTCGAGCGTCTCATCGAGGATAGTCCCGTCATTGATACCAGGCACTAACACGATGCTGACGTGAAGCTCGATGCCTGCCGCAACCAGCTGCTCGAACACCTCAAGCGCGTGTGTGTGGTTCGCGCCGAGCAAGCGCTCGCGCACCTGCAAATCGGACGCATGGAAAGAAACATAAAGCGGGCTGAGGTGCTGCTCGATGATACGCTCGACCTCGACATCGCTAAGATTGGTAAGAGTTATAAAGTTGCCCTCAAAAAACGAGAGGCGGTAATCATCATCTTTAAGATAGAGGCTCTCGCGCAGCCCCTCGGGAAGATGATCCATGAAACAGAATGCGCACGTGTTCACACATGTGTGTGTGCCGTCGAATAGCGCCTCCTCAAATTCAATACCCCAGGACTCCTCGTCATCGCTTCTGGACAACGATGTCATAAATGCCTCATCCTCTCTGGCGATTGTGACCGCAATCACGTCATCGTCACCGGTATACCAAAGCCAATCGAACACGTCGCGCAGATTCTGACCGTCAATCGCGGTAATGATGTCGCCCGCTTTGACACCCGCGCGCTGTGCGCTGCTGCTAGGATCGACTGACTTGACTACTCCGCCGCCCATGCTCAACTCATCTCCTCGATCCGATCGACCACTCCGGCCATCTGCGCGCCCGGTGTCGAGGCACCGGCGGTGACCCCGACGGTCTGCGCGCTGGCAAACCACTGCGCGTCAAGCTCTTCGGCAGTCTCAACCTGATACGCCCGCGCATTCGCCTGACGGCAGATCTGCGTCAAGCGCGTCGTGTTGCCGCTGTTGTGACCTCCTACGACCACCATGACATCGACCTCGGAGGCGAGTTCTGCCGCCGCGGCTTGGCGCTTGGAGGTCGCATCACAGATGGTGTTACAGATGCGCAGTTCGCTCACGCGAGGTAACAACGCCTCCACCACTTCGTTGAGCACATCGAGCATCTGAGTGGTTTGCACCACCACCCCTACCATGCGGTTGCCCAGACGAGGGGGCAGCTCATCAGCGCTTTGGATGACGATAACACCCTCGCCTGCGCGCGCGCGAATAGCCGATACCTCGGGATGATCCC
>Ga0209737_10001338_pt1 | contig 17866 bp, 3 predicted proteins | sample TergutCu122P3_FD_187284 | JGI IMG/M metagenome (GOLD analysis project Ga0209737, IMG submission 187284) | Cubitermes ugandensis P3 segment gut microbial communities from Kakamega Forest, Kenya - Cu122 P3 (SPAdes) (version 2) | ecosystem: Host-associated > Arthropoda: Insects > Digestive system >...
GCATGTACAGGACTTCTGGTACAGCATTACAGCAACTGTGCATGGACAGGACTGCTGGTACAGCATTACAGTAACTGTGCATGTACAGGACTGCTGGTACAGCATTACAGCAACTGTGCATGTACAGGACTGCTGGTACAGCATTACAGTAACTGTGCATGTACAGGACTGCTGGTACAGCATTACAGTAACTGTGCATGGACAGGACTGTTGGTACAGCATTACAGTAACTGTGCATGGACAGGACTGCTGGTACAACATTAGAGTATCTGTGCATGTACAGGACTGCTGGTAAAGCATTACAGTAACTGTGCATGTTCAGGGCTGCTGGTAAAGCATTACAGTAACTGTGCATGTACAGGACTGCTGGTACAGCATTACAGTAACTGTGCATGTACAGGACTGCTGGTACAACATTAGAGTATCTGTGCATGTACAGGACTGCTGGTAAAGCATTACAGTAACTGTGCATGTTCAGGGCTGCTGGTACAGCATTACAGTAACTGTGCATGTACAGGACTAATGGTACAGCATTCATTGACTGTGATTACAATAAACAACAGCCTTACACAGTGCACTGTTGTTGCTGATGAAATTTTGACAAATGTGTATGCAATAATATCACAACACACAACAGTACATATTGTTACAGTGCAATATCAAAACAACAAACCTATCGTACACTTAACACACTTTACCACAACCAACAATAACTCTGTACAACATCCATCTGTACTGAACAGCACTGAAAGGTAATTTTAACTACATACTGTTTACAGTCCGCTGACAGCCAACATTCCCACTGCTGTTGCTGACCCACCAACACACTGACTGCTGTTCCCTACACAAACAGCACAACATCTGTTTCACCAACACGTTAGCTCAAGCTCTTTGTGCTGGTGTTGTATGGAACACTTCGATATCAGCAACACATTTAGCTTTTATTCAGGGAGGTAAATGAATTTTTATCAAACTCCTGCTTCAGTGCTTATAAGTGAAACAACAATAACTGCAGCACACATTAACACTGTTTTTTTTGCTGTCACCCACAGCTACTGATTTACCAGCTCCAGCAATTCATCGGACCAGCAAATATCTAAAGTCTCACTGTCGACTGACCTGTGCCAATTTGTACGGCCGTAAATAAAGCATGCTTTTCTCTTCGGTAACTGAAGCAAAACAGGATAGCTATAAATTTTCGATACTCTACTGAATGTACTGGCTCCTTCTGTAACTGTACATTCAACAAACCGGTCCGCTCACTCGATAACAGCACAATATCTGGTACCGTCTGATGGGCTGACGGAAGGCCACTTCTGTGTTGTGGCTTTGGCTATCAGCGGTGCTGCATTACAGCTGGATGGTAATCAGACTGATAGCTTTACATTGAAAGGAGGGCTGGACAAAGCCACCACCTGAGCCAACTTACAGCAGAAAGGGTGTGAAATATTGTCACTAATACAGCTGACAGTTCACATCGGTTTATAATGACCACAGCAGGTAGCAGTGTGGCTTAGGGTTGTACTGTAAAAGAGCTGAGCGTGATGACACAGCTCATGGACTGACCATGTTCATGTGTGTTCTGTTTCACTACCCCATCTGGAATATCGCCAAGACAGTGCTGAGCATCACAGCAACAGGTCACGAACTAACCCTTGTCTTGTACAGTCTGTTTCACCACCCCTCCTTTAAGCCATCCCCACACGGTACTCTCAACATAACAAAACCTCCAGTGGTTTCCTCTGTTGCTACTTAACGCCACACATTGCTATCTTTCTCTTGCAAAGGCTCAAATACAACAAATTACTCTTATTTTCCTACTGTTACAATAAAATTACCATTTCAAGCAGTCAGCGATTTTGCCGCTGACGGCGTGAAATGCCAACACAGAGAACTGTTATAACGATATCAAATTTATAAACACTTCACACACCTATTACCTTAAACATGCTATGTCGCAGTTCTCCGTCCTTATCTTGGGCAAGAAGGGCAGATTTGTACTTTTAATTTCACTTTATAGTATTCATACATCATTTAACTAACATTGTTATGTTTCCATATTATGCTGCCACGTGAAAGCTGGTCTTTCGCTTGTTAGTGAAAAACTTGCTAATAAAAAACTATTGCTTATATCCTCTGTTGTTATTCTCTATTTAGCCCAAAATCACAGTTCATGCAATATTGCTAGGATGTCGCACTCTGCTGCCACGTTCCTGGTGGTATTTCCCATACTACCTATGGCTAATAATAATTTAATATCTCTTCTCTGTTATTAGATACATTTTAGCCAACTCCCACATTTGCTACAATATATGCAGTTTGCCCCTTTTGATGCCATATGACACAAGGGTTTCATATATTAGCTGTGCCAAAAAAAACTTATTTATCTCTTTTATTGTTGTTAAATATTCAGGCCTCTCGCATAGTTTGTGCAATAAATCCAGGTTGCCTCACTGTACTCCACTGTGCAATACGGTTGTACCTTAAGATCTGGGGCTAATAATAAAGTATTTTTCCCCTTCCGTTTTTAGATTGTTCTTGGCCCATTCCTATAGTTTTCTTAACATTTCTAGGTTGTAACAGTCGGACGCCTCATGCCAGGCAGTCATTCATTACTCCTTGTTTCTGATAATATTTCATTATATATCTCCACTGTTGTTTGAGTCTTTTTAGTCCCATCATAAATTTTCTGCAATAAATCATGTTTCACTGCCTTTGCTGCAATATGACAGTTTTCCCATTTAGCCTACCTGTGGCTAATAATAATTGAATGTTTATCTCCTGTATCATTAGTTTCCCGTTAACCCACTCCCATACTTCCTCTAATATTTCTAGTCTGCCCCTCTGCTGCCTTACGAAAAAGGTTCTTCTCCTATAATATGTGGCTAACAATAAATTATTTTTTATCTCCTCAGTTGTTAGTTTCTTGTTAGCACACTCCCCTACTTACTGTAATATTTCTAGTCTGCTCCAAATTGCAGCTACATGAAAGAAGTTCCTACCTCATCATATGTGGCTAATAATAGATTAGTTAGTGTCTCGTTAGCCCACTCCCATACTTTCTGTAATACTTCTAGTTCACCCCGCTTTGCTGTCGTATGAAAAACAGTTTTTCCCCATTTATCTGTGGCTAATAAATACTTATTTTTTACCTCCTCTGTTGTTAGTTTCTCGTTAGCCCACTCCCATATGTTCTGTAATATTTCCAGTCTACCAAACGCTGCTGCCATATGAAAGACGGTTCTTCCCTCCTCATCTGTGGCTAATAGTAATTTATTACTTATCTCCTCTGTTGTTAGTTTCTCGTTAGCCCACTCCCATACTTGCTGTAATATTTCTAGTCCGCCGTACACTGCTGCCATATAAAAGACGGTTCCTCCCCATTTATCTGTGGCTAATAATAATTTATTACTTATCTCGTCTGTTGTCAATTTCTCATTAGCCCAGGCCCATAATTTCTGTAATTTTTCTAGCTTGCCGTACATTGCTGCCATATAAAAGACAGTTCTTCCCTTATCGTCTGTGGCTAATATTAATTTATTACTTATCTCCTCTGTTGTTAGTTTCTCGTTAGCCCACCCCCAAACTTTCTGTAATACTTCTAGTTCGCCCCACTCTGCTGCCATGTGAAAGAAAGTTCTTCTCCATTTATCTGTGGCTAATAGTAATTTATTATTTATCTCCTGTGTTGTTAGTGTCTCGTTAGCCCACTCCCATAATTTCTGTAATAATTCTAATTCGCTCTGTTTTGCTGCCATATGAAAGACGGTACTTCCCCATTCATCTGTGGCTAATAATAATTTATTACTTATCTCCTCTGCTGTTCGTTTCTCGTTAGGCCACTCCCATACACTCTGAAATATTTCTAGTCTGCTCCAATTTGCTGCAATATGAAAGAAGTTCCTTCCCTCATCATCTGTGGCAAATAATAATTTATTATTTATCTCCTCTGTCGTTAGTTTCTCGTTAGCCCACTCCCAAACTTTCAATAATATTTCTAGTTCGCCCCGCTCTGCTGCCATATGAAAGACGGTTCTTCCCTTATCATTTGTGGCTAATAATAATTTATTATTTATCATCTCTGGTGTTAGTTTCTCATTAGCCCACTCCCAAACTTTCAGTAATATTTCTAGTCCGCCCTGATATGCTGCCACATAAAAGACGGTTCTTCCCTTATCGTCTGTGGCTAATATTAATTTATTAATTATCTCCTCTGTTGTTAGTTTCTCGTTAGCCCACTCCCAAACTTTCTGTAATACTTCTAGTTCGCCCCACTCTGCTGCCGTATGAAAGAAAGTTCTTCCCCATTTATCTGTGGCTAATAATAATTTATTATTTATCTCCTCTGTCGTTAGTTTCTCGTTAGCCCACTCCCAAACTTTCAGTAATATTTCTAGTCTGCCCCGCTTTGCTGCAATATGAAAGACACTTCTTCCCTCATAATCTGTGGCTAATAATAAATTATTATTTATCTCCTCCGTTGTCAGCTTCTCTTTAGCACACCCCCATAATTTCTCTAATACCTGTAAGTTGCCCCTCTCTATTGTCATAAACCATGCAGTTTTTCTCTCATCTTTTGCTAGCAACAGCTGAATCAAAGTGTCTATGTGCTCTGCTGTCCGCAGGCTATCTGATAGAATTGCAACAATGTTAACGTTAAATTCATCCACTGCTCGGTGCAATAGTAGCATACAGTCACTTCCTAAGTCATGTATCCGATTTCCGCACTGTTTTAACACCTCATCCGAAGGGTTAGACCTTGACAATAAACCATCCATAAAAATTCTAATTACCTGATAATATTCTTTCATAAAAATATCCTTCAGTATAAAATCCAGTACTTGCTCTGAAATGTTGTTTCCCTCTGTCAAGCGGTTCGACAAATAGTCTGCAGCATAATACTCGGCAAAAGTGCGGTGGACAAAGTGTGGTTTACCCTCACCACTTATTTGCACTATCCCAATTCGTGTTAGTTCTTCGGTTGAAAAAAATGTTTCCGTATTGTTCCGAAACAGTGTCAATTGTTCCTCTGTGAAGAGCAATTTCAAAGCCAGCAGCTGATAATCCTTTCTCATTTGTCTTATTTCACGTTTTCTTTGGTCTATTGCAAAAGCACTATTCACCGGGACTTGAAACTTTTCCTCCTGATAGATGTCATATTTTCTTTCAATGAATCGTCCGTATAACTCAAGCAAGTCTAGCTTGAACGGTAACGTAGGCGTGGATTCTGCTGACTCATAAAATATTTTAACTTCTTCATCAAATGCTTCCGCCAACATGCGGGTCTGCAGTGGGATGCCGGTGAACTGTCTTTCAATATCACGTATTGATTCGGCCAGTATCTTAATTAAACGTTCAGCATATACTGCTAAATTTTTCTTTTCTATTTCTTTTTCTTTTTCTTCTGTCTCAGTGAACCAATCTTGTAAACTCCAAAATTTTGTTAAGAATTCAACTTGATCTTTTGCAGAAAAAGGTTCTAATGTATAGGACAACTGCTGTAGCGTACCTTCCAATTGCTGTCTCAGATGCGGTCTGGTGGTGACCCACAGCTGTTCTACCTCCGTGTGCCTTAGTGCTTGCAGTAAATCAATAACAGTCTCTTTGTAGTTCGGACTGATTTCATCAAAACCATCCAACATTATTATTATTCTTACTTTCTGCTTTTGTTCACAGCAATGTTTAAACAATTCCATCTCTAAACCAGGTTTAGAGATCAGTTTCTCCGATAAAAATTCAATTGCTTTCTGTTTACTGATCTTTTCTTGCATAAGTTTTTTCAGAGCATCTGTGTGGTCATTTAAGTCAATTCTCACCACCCATTTTTCTGGGAACTTTTCTTTGATTTGCTTAGACAGATGTGTCAGTACGGTGGACTTACCCATCCCCGCTGTATCAGAAATCAACATCACCCTCTGGTGCTGTGCTTGCTCCAGCAGCTTGTCTAAATCATCAGTTGTATATGTGTGTGAACTCTCGGTATCAATATATCTACGCACTGTTTCTAAGCTTCCTTGCGATTGCCGCCAAACGAGTTTCTCTGACTTGTCTTTCTCTAGCCAATGAACATTGCTTTTTGGATGCAGCTGACAGAGGTCTGTGTATTCTTCTTCAGTGCTAGCCAGATATACAAGGGAATCTCTTAAATCTTTATCATTAAAAATATCCTGTTTAATAGCTATCTGATGACAGAGTGTTCTCCCAATAAAGTAACCTTCGTTGTAGGCATTTGATATCGGGACTGGATCAGCAATCGTCAGTTCCTTTTCTTCCAGTAAAGCACCAAGAGGCATAAAGTTTGCTACTTCAGATTCAGCTGATATGAGTTCCTTTAGAAAAATTCTAGCACCTTGAAATTTTACTGGTTTTTCTAGTAATTCCTCCTGTGTATTGGTGGTCAAATCGTACCAAGTTAACACTTCATCTCTTGTAACAAATCCATTACCGATTGATTCTTTTGCTAAATCTTGCAGAAAAATAACGGTTTCATATTCTGACTGAGTGGCCAAAATAATTTTTACAGACTGCTTCTTCTTCAGAGTATTAAATAGACTTCTGAGTATTTGTCTCGTTTCATCATTAAACAGGCATCTGGTCTCGCACATCATCATTAACAGATGTGGCGCTGTTGTCGACTCCAATAATGTATTCCAATTCACCATTCGATTTACAATTAATAAGTGCTCTAAGGTCAGTATGGTATAACGATCTTCATTGGGGCGATCGTTTATAGAATTTGTCTTTTCCAGCACCTGATAAACCTTGATTAGCCCTGTCCATGCATCCCCATCAATCACCCGTAGCTGAAGTACTTTTTCTTGTTCACTGTTTAGAAAATCTGTTAGTGTTAGAGCATCGGGCTTAAATTCAATTGGGCTTTGCTGAAACTTCTCGAGGTAATGCTGGGTTCCAATCTGATAAACGTTGTTTCTAATCTCGTTCGGTGTCAAAGCACTTTTTGTGTTCTCTTTTATCTCAGGGAACAGCTGAAGCAACCGTTTCACATAGGGAATCAGTGCTTGTAATGCACTGGCATCTGTACAGCGGACTGTGTGATTTTTTATCTCAAAGCTTTGTAAATTTTTTTCAGCTTCTTGGGCTTGATTATCTTCCATTGCAGAGAACAGTTCTTTAAGCTTAAAGAATTCAGGTAACTGGCAGAGCTGACAGTAATTCTCCAAAAACTGGCGCTCATCATCGCTAAATTTGCTTACAGTAGTCACCCGCTCGTCATATGTTTTAGTTTGGTAACGCAACGGATGGTAACCCTTGAGAGGTAAAGTTTTGTCTGTAATCTCTGGATGGTAGTTATTAAAATGCTTGGCCCATTTAAAGAAGCTCTTGTATTTTTTACCGCGCGATAAGCCATCAGTGACCGGCCAATCTACTACAACTTGAATTTTCAGTTTACCGTGCTCATCTTCATTTACTTGCCCTGTTTCAGTTTCAAAGGCTTCTAAAATTTTATCCATACTATGCGTTGCTCGGTTATACAATGCAGTACATTTTTCCAACCTGCCCATATCAGACAAATCAGGAAAGATACGATAGACTGTCCCTACATGTTTGTTACAAGTATTAATGCGATTTGGAGCAGACAGATAACTGGTGATATCTAAGTGCTCTATGTCAATGGAACGCCCATCATAGAGTACATCAAGTTCGTCAGCCATTTGTAACAACATATCTTTGCAACCTGGGCTGTCAAAAACTACTGTTTGGGGATGAAACCACTGTGAGATATTTTCACTTTTAAGGAAAGTATTTCCTTTTCTGTCAAGGTATTTCGTAGTAAAGTTAGTGATTTGCGCCAACCAACCCCCTAACGAGTGGCCGGTAAAAAACACTTGAAATTGGACCTCCTTTTCTTGATTAATTAATTTCAGGACTTCCACAACGTCATAGGCAAAGGTACTAGCAGAACTCATTTGTGGAACATGGTGTTTAAGCAACACACCAACTACGTCTGTCCACAGCGCTCCAAATTTTTTAGGGTCAGTACCTCGATGTGCAATCACAACCTGCTGATGCTCAGGGTGCCAATAGGCTGCCCCCAAATATCCGTTAGTCTTGCTACTATTAGACGCTGTCGTCAATAACTTCCAGCCGTCAGGTAAATCTAACCGCTTCTCATACTGAGCGTCAGTCTCTCGTTTTTTGTAGTCTGTGTATACTTTGGAGGCAAACTGGGCCAGCACGTGGGGTGTGGGGAAATGGGGCGTTGCTGTAAGTTGGCTTAGGGGGTTTAGGTTTTTGTGTTTGAAGAAATCATAAATTGTTTGCTTAAACGTCTCGTTGCTCAATTTTACATTTTTATCTGCACTTAATTTCCCCGAGAATGGCGGCAAAACTCTTTCCTCAGCTGACTCATTGGTGGGTGAAGACGAATTTTCTCCCACGTTGTCTTTTGAAACAAAACAGTTTAAGACAGGCATTATGATAATGTAGCACACTTTAATACGGACGCAAAATATCAAATGAGTTTATAAAGAAATGTAAGAAATTCGTGTAGAAACATAAAGAAAATTTCGTCCATATTTTCAAACACTGTAGTCAAGTGAAATAATGAAATTTTAATAATTAAACCACATTAATTGAAAACCACTGCGATATGCAAAACGGACTGGCATGGAACTGAACTGCTCTAACATGAAGCACAGTATCTTCTGTCACATTGTCAGTTACACCTGTCCAATAACGAAAACCACGCGGGAAGTCACCTCTCTGCATTAAATACACTGCAGGACCCTCTTGTGCAATGTCATATAGTGAAGATACTTGCTGTCCACTGTCACTGTGATGTTTGCAGTGCTGCTGTGTGGCATTCTGCAGGGTGAAGAACGTCCTGGGTCTGTCTACAGCATCATGCCACAGTGGTGACATCTAATGGTGTTACAATATGTGGCAGCAAGTTTCCACCTACCGTCAGTAAGCACTGCCAACATCAACCCAAAACCATACAAGCAATGTGACATTCCAACCAACCGAGCTGTTATTGTGGTATCAAAGGTGCTGCTTCCTCAGTCCAACATCATGGCAGCCTTTGTACACAGCCACAGCAAATTCTCTGATGTGTCCAGACCTGCCAACATACAGCAATCATAATAACACACAATTTAAATTTCTATTCAGTACGACCATTTGCTGCAGCCTCCTCAAATTCCTGCTCGTTGAGTCCAACTGCAAACATACCACAGTACATTTTAATCTCTCATTGCCTGCAGTCAATGTGGTTATAAAATTATGCAACTCAATAACAAGTTACGAATGTTGAATTCTGACAGAATAAAATTCAAGGGGCAAGTTTAGGCTGGTTTCTACATTGAAGTGATTTACTGATAGCGGATTGGTAAAGGTAGGCTAATTCTCAGTCACTTTACTTCTATGAAACTGAGAATTAATTCCCAGAAGCGGAATTAAAAACCCTTGACTACATAAGAATTACAATCTGTTCTAAAATCACAAACGGTACACACACTAATCTCGGGGGACCTGTAGTTTATATATTTTCTGGCTCATACATGTAAATAAAATTTCCGAAAAATATTGATCCCTTAAATTTCGAACACTGTGGAAAATAATCACATAGAATTAAGGAGGATGTTGTGAGACAATTGATACAATTTGCTACTTCATATTTGTTAAAAGTGGATGGTTTGCAGTTCTTGTTATATAGAGAGGATAAAACGAAATGGAAATACGGAAGAGGCGGAATGTATAGCTTTCTAGACAATGCAACCGTGAGTTTGGGGACTTTGCAAGGGTAAATTAATGTATTTGAAAATAAGGTTTCAATTTTGAATGCATTATGGTTCACTTAAAATCAAAAGGTGAAAATTTATTGTGAAAAGTTCTTATATTAGTTTTATTTCAAATAAAGAAAACAATTTAAATACTATACATTTCCTAAATAATTATTCCTTACACAACCCCAGTTTTTAAAGTAGAGGCAGCTTCAAAATTTCACCTAAAATCTTATGGTTTTGTTGCTGCACAGTGTCAAAACACTGGCTGTATAGCAGTAGAAGGTGACGGTACTTCGGGCTTAATAAGGTAACATTTATATGATAATATGACAGGACTGTAGCTGTGTGTTTATTGTCGGTACGTGTGACCGTGTTAAGGTAATATTTATATGATAACATGAGAGGACTGAAGATGTGTGTTTACTGACGGTACGTTGATTTTGTTAAGGTAAAATTAATATGATAACATGACAGGACTGTAGCTGTGAGTTTACTGACGGTACGTGTGACTGTGTTAAGGTAATATTTATATAACAAGAGAGGACTGTAGCTGTGTGTTTACTGATGGTACGTGTGATTTCGATAAGGTAATATTTATATGATAACATGACAGGACTGTAGCTGTGTGTTTACTTACGGTACGTATGATTTTAAGGTAATATTTATATGGTAACTTGACAGGACTGTAGCTGTGGTTTACTGAAGGAACGTGTGATTTTAAGGTAATATTTATACGATAACATGACAGGACTGTAGCTGTGTGTTTATGTACGGTACATGTGACTTTGTTAAGGTAATATTTACACGATAACATGACAGGATTGTGGCTGTGTGTTTACTGAAGTTACGTGTGATTTTAAGGTAATATTTATATGATAACATGACAGGACTGTAGCTGTGTGTTTACTTAAGGTACGTGTGATTTTAAGGTAATATTTATATGATAAGAGGAGAGGAGTGTAGCTGTGTGTTTACTGATGGTACGTGTTATTTTGTTAATGTAATATTTATACGATAACATGACAGGACTGTAGCTGTGTGTTTACTGACGGTGCATGTGTTTGTGTTAAGGTAATATTTATATGATAACATGACAGGACTGTAGCTGTGTGTTTACTGACGGTACGTGTGATTTTGTTAAGCTAATATTTATATAACATGACAGGACTTTAGCTGAGTGTTTACTTACGGTACGTGTGACTGTGTTAAGGTAATATTTATACGATAACATAACAGGACTGTAGGTGTGTGTTTACTAAGGGTACGTGCGATTTTGTTAAGGTAATATTTATATGATAACATGACAGGACAGTAGCTGTGTGTTTACTGACGGTACGTGTGACTGTGTTAAGGTAATATTTATATGATAACATAACAGGACTGTAGCTGTGTGTTTACTGACATTATATTGATTTTGTTAAGTTAAAATTGATATGATAACATGACAGGAATCTAGCTGTGTGTTTACTTACTTTACATGTGACTATGTTAAGGAAATATTTATATGATAACATGACAGGTCTGTAGCTGTGTGTTTACTGATGGTACGTGTGACTGTGTTAAGTTAATATTTAAGTGATAATATGACAGGGATATAGCTGTGTTTTAACTTTCCTTTTCTGTTGGACCGCATAAACTGTGGTACTGAGGTAAACAGTACTTATACCAAAATATTTTTATACGAAATTCTTTTGTTAAGACGACACCTGAAGTTAGTTTTAGTATGAAAGTATAAAACACAATGTGCGTTTGTGTATAAAAGTCTGCAGACATTGGAGAAATTTTGTAGCAGTTCAATAACAACTTTTACTAGCACTACAATGAAAGTTCTTCCTACAGAATGGCGGAGGGGGATTTGCTGAGAACGGTGCAACTCTTGCCCAAATTGGTGTTTCACATGTAGAATCAAGCAACAGACTTTTGGAAAGGCACATTGCTGAAAGAACACCGCCTACTGGCAAGAAGGCACATCCTACCAAAGTGTGTAAAATTTGTTCTGAAAAATCTAAGAATTTAACTGGAAGAAGAGAAAGAAAATTGACTGTGTGGTGGTGTTCTGATTTTAAAGTGCGACTCTGCATGCTAAAGTGCTTTAATTTGTACCACACAAAGCTAAACTATTTGTAAGTATATGAGATACGTTTCGCACAGTTTTCTTTTTGTAAATTTTCATAGTCTTTCAATAGTTTTTATATTCTTCTACAGGAATGTGTTCATATTTATATTCAAATTAAAGTATGAATTTTTATTTCTCAGAATAAATTGTTAAGAGCGTGAGATATTTCTTTGTTGAATGTTTGACATTAAGACGGTGATTGGTTATAACAGTACATGATGTAACGTCACAAAGCTTATTCTTTGTGCCTTACTGAATATGCGGCAGAGTGAAAGGTGAAGTTGAGAGCAGAGCTGGTAAATTTTGGGTTGGTTTTGGATGTATTGCTGGTTCTATACATCTCTCACTGTACTATTTTGATAGTAGTGCTAGTAGTAGTAGTAGTGGTATTATTAGTGGTGGTGGTAGTAGTAGTAGTTGTTCTTGTTGGTTTTGCTGTTGTAATTGTTTTTGTGGTAGTAGCAGTACGAGCAATAGCAATAGTTGTAGTAGCAGTAGTAATACTAGTAGCTGTAGTTGTATTAGTAAGAGTAGGAGCAGTCATAATAGTAGCAATACTAGTAGTCGTAGCACTAGCAGTAGAAGAAATAGTAGCTTTAGTTGTAGTTGTAGTAATAGTAGTAGTAGCAATAGTAGCAGCTGTAGTTGTAGTAGTAGCAGGAGTATTAGGAGCAGTAATAGTAGCAGCAGTAGTAGTACTACCTTTAGATTTATTTGTAATAGCAGTAGTAATAGCTATAGTTGTAGTGGTAGTAGTAGTAATAGTAGTAGTGTTGGCAGTAGTAGTAGTAGAAGCAGCAACAGTAGTAGTATTAACAGTAATAGCAGCTGTAGTTGTAGCAGTGGTAGCAGTAATTGTAGTTGTATTAGTAGTAGTAGTAGTAATAGTAGTAGCAGTGTTAGTAGCAGTAATTTTAGTAGCTATATGTGCAGTATTAACAATAGTAGTGGCTGTGGTAGTAGTAGAAGTAGAAGTAGATGTAGTAGTATTCGTAGTAGCAGTTGTAGTTGTAGTACTAACAATAGTAATAACAGCAGTAGTAGTTTTAGTATTAGTAGTATCGGCTGTAGTAGTATATTCAGTTGCAGTTGTAGTAGCAGCAGCAGCAGCTGCAGTAGCAGTGGTAGTAGAAGTAGTAGTAGTAGTAGTGGTAGTGGTGGTATTAGCAGGAGTTGTAGTAGCTGTAGTAGCAGCAGTAGTAGCAGCATTTCTCAGCATTGTTGTTGGTTAATAAGCATTAAATTTCAGTCAGGCCTGAAGGTAGAAAATAATTTTTGAATTACTAATTGAAATAATTTCAAGCCACAAAGTTAAGAATGAAGACTTTTAAGTTACAAGGAAGAGTATGAAGAATGTGATCACGGTACAAACTTTCTTTACTGCAAGCGCACTTCACACAATGTTCTTTTCACCTCTGAAGAAATTTCAGGCTTAATACAAATAACTAAACTACCGAATAGAAAACAGATATTTCTTTCTGAAATGTTAAACTTGTCACAATAAAAATTTCCTCTTACTCTTATTCAATTCTGTGACCCTGTGCACAAAAGTGCAGCTTTAGGGGGAAATTAAAGTGAAATTTGTTGTTGCATTCCACGTGTTTATATGTATGTATATATATATATGTATGTGTGTGTGTGTGTGTGTGTGTGTGTGTGTGAGCATGTACGGAGTACAAAGCGCTCGTCATTAGGCCTCTTTCCGTGTGTAGCAACCCGTAATGAAAGCATAAAATTCAATGTATAATGTAGTTCTTTGCAGAGGGAAAAATATAGAGATTGTAAGATCTATTTTCTGTCAGTATGGCATATGAAGGAATCTGAAACACAAAAGGTGGTGTTGTTTACACTATAAAAGCGATTACTGTAACTGGATGCACATTGATAACAACCATTTTGTGTTTGATACACTGAATTCCCGAGCCAGCTGTAAGGTTTGAACAGAACTGAACTATTTGTACATTCTACTAGACTGTCGGCTGTCAGAGAGTGACGCTCGGTTGGATAAGGTGGTGTTGGTCACTGAGATACAAAGAGCGGTGGTCATGTGAACTGTTGGTTGGTGAAGATACAGGGACTGAGAGTGTCTGATATTGTGTGAGGTGTTGAGGTGTGTGAAGACAGGGAAGTGGGGGTTATGGTAATGATGGTTTGCTGGAGTTTACTGAGTGAGTGCAGCACGTTAAATGAAATAGCTTTGAAGATTTACACGAATTAACCCTCTGAGTAAAGAACGGTGCAAGTAATGGATTTGATGTTTTGTTGGAGTTAGTTGGGTGAGTGCAGAATGTTGGATGTAATGGAAATGAAGGTTGTTTGGAGTGAATGTGATGGTTTGCTGGAGTTAACTGTGTGAGAGCAGGACGGTGAATGTAATGGTTTTGATGGTTTGCTGGAGTTAATTATGTGAGGACAGGACGGTGGTTGTAATGGTTTGCTAGAGTTAATGGTGTGAGGGCAGGACAGTGGATGTAATGAATGTGATGGTTTGCTGGAGTAAAGTGTGTGAGGGCAAGCCGGTGAATGTAATAGTTGTGAGGTTTTGCTGGAGTTAACTGTGTGAGGGCAGGGCAGTAGATATAATTGTTGTGATGGTTTGCTGTAGTTAACTGCCAGAATTTCTTTATAGATAAAAAAATATTATATTCCAGGAAGATATAAGCCGTTGTCGATTACTTGTGTAGTTTTGTATAGATAGTTGTATATACATTGTCAATTTTGTAGCCTACTTCCACAATGTGTTAATTCAAGTATAATTTGTTTGTTTTTTTACAATAACAAATAGAGGCAATTTATATTTAAATTACGGCAATAATTTTCTTCCGACAACATGAGACATTTTTAATTCAACCATCAAACTTATCCACATGTGTAAAGATATTTAATGGGTGCCTTATTACAGCATGTCCAGACTGATATTGCAGCTAGAATAAAGAAGTTTACAATTAACACTATTTGTAAGATACATCACTGCATGTCTCCAACAGTACTGCAGGCTCAAAAAGTCACGTTTCATATCGCATTATATAAAAGATACGTCACAGGGTGTTGATAGTGATATTAGAGCTTAAATAAATGTGAGATTGAGACGGGAAACACAGCACGAATACAGTGCTTTGCAGTTAATAATATATGGAAGATGTATCAGAGCAAGTCATGACTGATGTTGCAACTTCAATAAGCTTCTTTACAAGTAACCTATATGGAAGACAGGTCAGAACTTTACAGCTTGGAAAAGCATTTTAAAGTTAATTTTATACGGAAGTGACGTCACAGCAGGCGGGACGGTATTTAAGTTAAAATATTACTAGTTGCATTCAACACTGTATGAAAGATACATCAGAGCTGGTCGAGAGTGACATAACAGCTGAAATAAAATGGCTTACACTAGCGTTATAGGGAAGATTTATTACAGTAAGTCGAGACTGGTATCAGAGCTTCAATAGGGCGCCTTAGAGTAACATTACATTGAAGACTTTCACAGCGTGTAGAGACTGATATTGCAGCTGGTATAAAGCGGTTTAAATTGTAACATTAAATGGTAGATACGTGTGGACCGGGTGGCGTAGTCTGTATAACGACTGCCTACGGGCTGGACGGTCCGGGGATCGAATCCCGGTGGGGGGCGAGATTTTCCGTTCCTGTCCAGACCGGCTCTGAGGCCCACCCAGCCTCCTGTACAATGGGTACCGGGTCTTTCCCTTGGGGTAAGGTGCGGCCTGGGCGTGACTCTGACCCCTCTCCTCCTAGTGTCGAGGTCAAAAATAGATTAGAGCTATACTTCTACTCTCCCTAAGGGCCTTCGTGGCCTATGAAAGGTTGAAACCTACCTGGTAGATATGTAACAGCAAGTAGAGACAGTTTTTATAGCTTGAATGTAGTGTGTTGCAGTTAACATTACCTGAAAGCGTCTGGACTCTAAACAAGACCACTTGCTGTGAAATGTGTAATATTCTTACTGGCCTCGTACATTCAGGAACAGAATGACACCAAGTCTTTCCGCTAAAGCAATGCACAGCAGATGTCATTACATGAAGCTGTGCTTTATGTCAGAACGTATTTCTACAGGCAGGCTGGTAACAGGGTGTCACCGACATACTGTACAGCTTGTAGGGTGGAAGGAAAACCCGCCTGGTTACTGGTGAAAGGATTTTGTTAGGTTTCTAAATTTTATTAGAAATAAATTTCGTGCCCGAACTGCAATGACATGTTTATGTTGTGCTGTGGAATTGGCGTTGGAAAGGAAAGTCCTGCTCTATTAGGGTTTATTTAGATTTAAGCTAAAAGAATTTTTAGACTATGAAGACTGGACAATTATGACAAATGAACATTCTTAATATAGAAATTTACATTGTACGAAGTCGAGTGGACGAAACTCCAGAATGCGTATTTTCTACAGCACTACAAGGGCTGTAATTAAATAGAAACAAATGTTTATTCCTCTTTTCGAAAATGGAAATTCGTTCCTTCATACACAAAATAATTCAGAAACACTTATGTGATTCAGAGGATCAAGATCACGCTTTGAGTTCACAGTACCTAGGGAAATGTATGTACAGCGTAACAGTTCTGGTGCGTTCGTTCATTGCAATCAGCACGGAACGAAAATGTTAGTTACGGAAATGCTTTGGGCTTAAAGTACACTTTTCATTCTTCGGCGTATGCGTGTTTCAAAGAGTTTGTTTCACTGAGCATTTAGCGAGTTATGCTCTAGGGGCTAGCAGAATGCATATAGGTGTGTTTCATCGCTCAGTTAAGATGAGCGATGTGCTGGAGTTCAGGAGAATCTTGTGCGAAAAACACCCTGGTCTCTGAAGTACTGGCCTTATTGTGTATTGGTTGCCAATGGCTAAGTTACACTGGATAGACTGGCCGTCACTGCGACCGTCGGTTGAAGCAGCTACTCACATTCTGTCTTGAGCAATACAAATATCAGATCACTATAGAAGTGCCAGTAAGTGATTAAGAGTCAGATGCCAAGGTTTGGGCCCAAAAGTGCATACGTGTAGAAACAGAGTCAACTGGAAAAATCTGCTTTCTATATGTGCAAAACACAAAAGTCTAAAAAGGGTAAACACTGATTACAATTCAAGGAAATAACGAATAACATAAATTGTAAATATTATAAATGCCTAATTAAAAAAACACAACGTGCTGTAAGGACGCGCGTTATTGCCAGCATCCCACAGGTGTTCATGTACAGTGACTGCTGGAGTTATGGGATTTTAAATAAAATTTTTGCGAGTCAGGAAATAAGAGTAAATATTAGAAACGTTCCGTTTCAGAAGAATAATTTTAACATTTCTCGAGTTGTTACATGAAGAAGGACGGACAAAAATAAGTAAAGGAACCAAAACACATTTTTCTAGCTTTCTTTCCAAAACTCCCCAAAACACCCGCACATATAATGCATATTGCTGCTGGTTGCTGCTTAGAGAGAGACAGAGTGACTGTCATGTTGAGCGTCTTACTGCACAGCACATTTACTGTACAAACTGTACACTCTGCAACTAAACTGTACTTACAGTAATTACACAGAAGCTGCTGCTACATGTTCCACTGCACAACAGCACAACACATTTACTGTACAAATACTGTACAAACTGTACAGTGTGCAACTGAACAGTACATAAAGTAATTACACAGAAGCTGCTTCTACATGTTCAACGGCACAACAACACAGCACATTTACTGTACAAATACTGTACAAACTGTACAGTCTGCAACTGAACTGTACTTACAGTAATTACACAGAAGCAGCTGCTACATGTTCAGCTGCACAACAGCACAGCACATTTACTGTACAAATACTGTACAAACTGTACAGTCTGCAGATGAACTGTACTTACAGTAATTACACAGAAGCTGATTCTACATGTTCACCTGTACAACAGCACAGCACATTTACTGTACACATACTGTACAAACTGTACAGTCTGCAACTGAACTGTACTTACAGTAATTACACACAAGCTGCCGCTACATGTTCAGCTGCACAACAGCA
>Ga0209737_10001339_pt1 | contig 17863 bp, 16 predicted proteins | sample TergutCu122P3_FD_187284 | JGI IMG/M metagenome (GOLD analysis project Ga0209737, IMG submission 187284) | Cubitermes ugandensis P3 segment gut microbial communities from Kakamega Forest, Kenya - Cu122 P3 (SPAdes) (version 2) | ecosystem: Host-associated > Arthropoda: Insects > Digestive system...
ATATAACAAAGGCGAAGTATGGGGGCAGAGAAGATGCTCCATAGAAAGCTAACAGCGCATAATAGTGAGCGATTCCACCATTGTTATATAACGATGCTCTAACTCCTGCGTCATTGATAACAGACACGGTGGCTCCCACTCTTCCGCCATGATAGAAGTCATTCCACAACTGCACATACGCGCGATATCTCAAATATGCTAGCTCTTCCTCGGTTCTTGGAGTAACAGGCGCTTTCTCTGGATGGTTTAACTGGATATTTTTGCCATCTGGAACACCGCTCTTGTTGCTAAATGATATCCACTGACTGCATCCACAATTAGCGCATACCCACTCTTCACCTTGAGGTACGACTACATCCCATACTTTGGGGTCATTGGCATTTCTGGTCAAGGTTATATTCATTTTCTTACCAAAATCCTTGTCCTTGCCAACGATATAAGTTTTTCCGTTTCCGCCATCGCAATTACAATGGAAAGCAAAACCTTCCACCACAACTACATCCGGATTGATGACCACCTTGGGAGCTGCTGATACAAGAGTTGGAAACACAAATGTCAACGCAAGAACAGCTGCTAAGAACCCTACTAACAGTTTTTTCAAGTACAATCTCCTTCTTTTTTTTGGGTTTGTGCATAGTACTTTATTCGCAATATATTTGTCAAATAGTCTTTTTGCAACGTCATCATGTTCCAATAAACGCCACCCCATCAAAGTCGAATTCTACCAGCGTTCTCCAAATGCAATACGGCAATCATACACCCTATTCTGCCACCACAATCACATTTTTTCTTTACACCACGGCATTGTAGACATATAATAGCCCCATCCCTACACATGAAATATTAAAATGTTTACAACAGTCGAAAAAGAATTAAGTCTAAGATCCTCAAGCATCGGTTCGCTTGTTTCAGTAGGTGTGTTTGATGGACTTCACACCGGTCATCAAACACTCATAAACAAGTTAGTCAAGCAAGCTTGCACACAAGCACTTGAGAGCACAGTCATTACTTTCGAACAACACCCATCAGCACTTTTGACTCCCACGGCAATAGTACCGCTCATCAGTAGCCTTGAAGAACGCGTTCGTCTGCTGAAAGATCTATCCGTCGATAAAGTAATCGTTCTCCATTTTTCACGAGAGCTAGCCGCAATGGGCGCTGAGTCATTTATTCTACTTCTCAAACAGCACCTACAAATGAAAGGTATGATTCTTGGCTGGGACTTCGCCTTAGGGCATGCCCGTGAAGGTTCAATAGAGACATTAACAGCACTGGGGAACAAACTAGGCTTCGCGTCAGAAGTCGTAGGTCCTGTAAAGGTTAACAATGAAATAGTGTCCAGCACTTCAATCAGAAACGCACTAATGGAAGGAAACATATCTAAAGCCAATTCCATGCTGGGGCGCCCGTTTAGAATTGAAGGTATAGTCAGTAACGGAGATGAGCGTGGCAGAACACTGGGTTTTCCAACTGCCAACCTCAGCCATAGTCCCCAACAAGCACTTGTTCCCGATGGAGTCTACGCCTGCGAAGCAATTATCGCTGAAAACACATATTCTGCGACGGTGTTTGTGGGAACACGTCCAACTTTCAACGGAAACACTCGTATCGTCGAGGCACATATTATGGACTTCAACCAAAACTTATATAATCAAAACATAAAACTTGATATGATTGAACGACTGCGTGACTCTATTCAATTCACAGACGCGACAACTCTTGCGGAGCAGATTCCCAAAGACATTGAGAGAACACGAATCATTCTTCAATCGCGTAACTTAAATGAAAGAGACAGAAATGAACATTGCTAAAGAGTACACACATTTATTGCGCCGCGGCGTCGCCGAAATAATCGTTGAGCAAGAGTTACTTGATAAGTTAAAGGCAGGTAAAAAACTTCGGCTCAAGGAAGGCTTTGATCCTTCTTCAACCGATATTCATCTCGGGCACATGGTAGGACTGAGAAAGTTGCGCCAGTTTCAGGAGCTTGGTCATGAAGTAATCCTTATTGTCGGTGACTGGACGGCACAAATCGGTGACCCGACAGGGCAAAGCATAACCCGCCCCGTTCTGAGTCATGAACAAGTTAAAGCAAACGCACAAACATACATGGAACAATTCTTTAAGATTGTTGATCGTAGCCGTACCGAGGTACGTTGGCAAAGTGAGTGGTTCGGGCAGTTTAACCTTGCCGATGTTGTCAGGCTCACCAGTAAGTTTACCATCGCCCAATTTTTAGCGCGCGAAGACTTCAGCAAACGCTTCTCGGCGGGAAAACCCATTACATTAACAGAATTCTTGTATCCCCTGCTTCAAGCATACGATTCCGTAAGCATTCAGTCAGATGTGGAGTTCGGCGGCACTGACCAAAAATTCAACCTACTTGTGGGACGCGAGTTGCAGGGCATGGTTGGGCAATCACCACAACAATTGTTAATGACACCTTTGCTTGTTGGTACGGATGGAACCCATAAGATGAGTAAAAGTCTGGGCAACTATATCGGAGTAAGTGAACCGCCGGATCAAATTTTCGGGAAAATAATGTCTGTTCCGGACGGCTTACTTATAAGCTACTTTGAGTTAGTAACTGATGTTCCTGAAGAAGAGTTAATCGGTTTTCGCCAAGCAATGGAAAAAGGCGACAACCCAATGGTACTAAAAAAGCGTCTTGCCAGAGAAATAATCTCGCAGCTTTACGACCACTCGGCGGCAAGTGATGCTGAAGAAAACTTTGTGAGAGTAGTACAAAATAAAGAGATACCTGACGAACTCCAAGAATTTCTCATCACCCCGGGAGTCATCTCCATCGCAAACATAATTTTTGAGGCAGGTTTTGCTAAAAGTAAAAGTGAAGCGATGCGTCTGATTCAGCAAGGAGGAGTGGAACTGTCCGGAGCGAAAGTAACGGATACTGCCTGTCATATTAGGGGAGGGGAGATTCTGAAAGTAGGAAAAAGGCGATATATTCGCCTTGTCGCTACATCTTCGCAAAACGACTTTTAGTTGTCGATTGCCGGCTTTTTAGCTATAATCTGTATCTTCATGAATGATTTTACTTTGAAGGAGCGACCTGATGACAAACCTTAGAATTCCTGGACCGACACCATGCCCACCGGAAGTGCTTGCCGCGATGGGACGCCAAATGATTAATCACCGCGGAGGTGAATTCCAAAAAACTGTACTCAGCGTCACTGCCAAGCTCAAAAAGCTGATGCTGACTGAGAACGATGTCTTTCTTCTGACCGGTTCAGGGACAGGCGGTTTGGAAGCGGCAATCGTCAACACTGTTTCCCCGGGTGACAAAGTACTGGCGGTGTCCATCGGTGTTTTCGGAGACAGAATCGCCAATATCGCCAAAACATACGGCGCCGATGTGACAGTCTTAAAATCCGAATGGGGAAAGGCGGCGAATCCCAATGAAATAAAAGCCGCTCTCGACAAGGACCCTTCCATCAAAGCAGTATTAGTGACACATAACGAAACTTCTACCGGCGTTACCAATGACTTAAAGGCCATTTCAGATACTATTCGCCCCTACAACAAACTCTTTATCGTAGACGCGATTTCCAGTATCGGAAGCATCGAACTCCCTGTTGATGCCTGGGGTGTAGATATTTTGGTTACCGGAGCCCAAAAAAGCTGGATGGTTCCTCCCGGCATCGCCATGGTCGCCATTTCGAAGAAAGGCTGGGAAGCCATCGCCGTATGCAAAACACCTCGTTTTTACTGGGACTTTGGAAAAGCAAAAAAATACTTAGAAAAAGGGGGACAGACCCCTTGGACTCCTGCCGTCTCTGTTATTCAAGCGCTTGATGTATCTCTAAGCATGATGATTGAGGAAGGGCTGGAAAACATTATTGCCCGTCATACTAAACTTGGGAAAATAACTCGCGAAGGAGTAAAGGCACTGGGGCTAAAACTGTTTGCCGATGAAAAATTCGCCTCCAACACCGTCACCGCTATTCTCGCCACCGACGGTCTTGACGCCAAGACACTCAACAAAATCATGCGGGAAGAATATGATATTGTTCTTTCCGGAGGACAAATGGAACTTGAGGGAAAGATTTTCCGCATTGGGCACCTTGGATGGGTTAACGAAGCAGAAATTAAGGCTGTTCTCGTCGCCCTAAAGTCAGCCCTTCCCAAAGCGGGATTTACCGGAGCGATGCAACTATGAAAATGAACGTTCTTATCGCCGATCCGCTAGCTCAGGAAGGAATAGAAATACTGCAGCAATACGCTAACGTTGATGTAAAAACCAAACTTAAGCCCGAGGAATTAAAAGGCATTATCGGCAACTATGAAGCACTTGTCGTGCGTAGCCAAACACGCGTCACCGCCGAGATTATCGAAGCCGGAACAAAGCTTATCGTAATCGGCCGTGCCGGAGTCGGTGTAGATAACATTGATACAGCCGCGGCAACACGCAAGGGCATAATCGTTGTCAACGCTCCAACAGGTAACACTATTTCAGCAGCCGAACACTCCATCGCTCTCATGCTTGCTCTTGCTCGTAATATTCCACAGGCAAACTCTTCGCTCAAAGGCGGAGAGTGGAAACGAAACGAATTCATGGGCATTGAAGTCCGGGGCAAGACTCTTGGCATCGTCGGGCTTGGCAACGTTGGAAGCGAAGTGGCAAGGCGCGCGCAGGGCATGGAAATGACACTTATCGGGTATGATCCATTCGTTACCGCGGAACGAGCGAAAAAGATGGGCGTTGAAATGAAAAGCCTTGATGAAATATGGAGAGAAGCTGATTTTATCTCCTTGCATATTCCGCTTATTGACGCCACCAGAAACATAATCGGCGCCAAACAACTGGAAATGATGAAACCGACCGCTCGTATTATCAATGCGGCCCGAGGCGGCTTGATTGATGAAAAAGCCTTGGTTTCGGCCCTTAATGCCGGAACGCTGGGAGGCGCGGCAATCGATGTTTTCATTGATGAACCTTGCACTCAAAGCATCCTTTTCGATTGCAACAAAATTATTGTTACTCCTCATCTGGGCGCGTCCACAGCAGAAGCACAAACATTGGCGGCGACCGAAGTGGCATATCAAATTGCCGATGTTTTCAACGGTTTGCCGGCTAAGTACGCCGTAAACGCACCGCTTGTATCAGCGGACGCACTCCCTGTTTTAGGTCCGTTTTTGCAGCTTGCTGACGCTATCGGTAATCTGTTGAGCTATATCGGCGAAGGACAAATCAAGGCAGTAAATATTAAGTACCACGGCGAAGTTGCTGCCTTTGACACCAACCCACTTAAAGCAAGATTACTTGGAGCTTTTCTCGGACGCATAACCAATGAAAGAATCAACATTGTTAACGCCTCAATGGAGGCTTCCAAGAGAGGAATAAAAACCACAGAGGAAAAGCAAACAACTTGCGATAATTACGCCAATCTTATAAGTATGGAAGCTGTTACCAGTAAAGGAACGGCCATTGTTTCAGGTACGATAATGCGTGGCGAAAGCCATATCGTACAAATTAATCAATACTGGATGGACATTATTCCAACCGGGAGTTATTTCCTTCTTTGCGACCATATCGACCGCCCGGGGCTCATCGGAGCCGTTGGCAAAATCACCGGGGACGCCAACATCAACATCAATTATATGCACTTATCACGCCTAAAGGAACGCGGAAACGCACTGATGGTTATGGCTCTCGATGAAGCGCTTCCGGAACCACAAGTCAAGCAGATTTTAGAGCTGAAGGACGTTTTCGCCGCCAAGCTGGTTAAAATCTAGACACAGAGTTTCATGCAGAAAAAGAGAGAGGTGCCCCCTCTCTCTTTCGTTTACAAAAACTTCAGCGAATCAGCCTGTTGATTACCAACCCACTGGGTAATTTTGGATAAAAATATGTGCTTTTGCGTGGCATACGATCGGAGATATCCGATATTTCCTTAATCATCTCAGGACGCACGGCTTGAATGATAAACGCTAACTGAAATTCGCCTGACAAAACCGACTGTACCGCTGAAAGACAATCATAATTAAAAGATAAGCCTTTTTCACTTTCAGGCTGTATACTAAGCAAAGTCTCTAAAACAATGTGATCGACAACACTCACGTCCATCCTCTTGTATATCTCACTGTGTGATGGGGGCATTTTCTTCGACGCAGATTGAAAGTCTCTTAATGCCAACAACCAAAAATCTGTCCCGTCTAACCCAAAAACCGCTAAATGTGGTCGTAACTCGGTTGTCTGCCAGGTATCAATTTCATCCCAAACACCCAAATTGTCGAGCGGAACAATTTTAATATCAAAATACTCCGGAAGAGAGCGCTTAAGCTCAACCAAATCAACCGGGCTTAATCCTCTCAAAACTCGATGCGGAGGCAGAATAAGTAGTCCTGGGTCATCGAAAGAAACCAATGTCATCATAACGTAATTAAAATTATCCATAGGGTCATACACTTGTTTCGTTGCCATTTGTTCACGCTGAAAAAACAAAGCGCTTTCGTATCTATGGTGACCATCGGCAATATACAATGCCTCTTCAGCCAAGGATAAAATAACTGTCTTCAGATCTTCTCTTTCAGTAATTGCCCACAACTCATGTCTCTCTTCCTCAAGAGTATTCACTGCTACTTGTGGCTTCTCTTTGGTAACTCGCTCAAGCAAATCGGCAATAACATGGTTCTTGTCTTGGTACATAGCCAGTATGGGGCTGGTATTGGCCTTAATTGTCCTGATTAAACTGATTCGGTCCAGTTTTGCGCTCCCCATAATTCTTTCATGCGGACGCACAATATTTCTGTGCCACTCCTCAAGTCTTACGCACGATACTATCCCACGCCTCCTCATTTGGCGATTGTTATGCCAATAGTAATGGTCATGGACATAAATTGTCGGTTTCTCATCGGCAACAAGCACTCCCGAGGAAAGCCACTGCTCTAGCAACACAAGCGCCCTGGTGTATTTATTGTCGCCCTCATCGTCATTCGGGAATTCCTTGCCATATTCAATACGCACAAAGTTGTATAAGAAACGCTCGTAAAGCTCATCCTGTTGCTGTGGTGAGATTATGTCATATGGAGGACAAATTACTTGAGCCAAATCAGACACTTTACTTGGGTTATACCTAATCCCATTAAACGGATGCAATTCTGCCATTTTTCTCTCCTCTTTATTCCTGCCCAAGCAATCGCATTAAATCGGCTTCACTTATCTCAGTTGTGCCAAGCGAACGCGCCCTTTCAAGCTTGCTCCCCGGCTCATTCCCCACAACCAAATAAGTGGTTTTTTTGGTCAAGTCGCTCTTGGTTACGCCCCCCAAGGCACGGATAAGTTCCTCAACCTCAACACGCCCATAGCGCATAAGTTTCCCTGTTATCACAAACTCACATCCGACTAGCGGCAGGCTTGCTACCTGTTTTTTCGAGCTACTTCCAGTATTAACCCCAGAAGACTTCAGTCTTTCAACTATGCGATTGTTTTCATCATTGGCGAAAAAAACAATTATGCTTTCTGCTGTTTTTTCTCCGACAGAAGGAATTGCTATCAATTCCTCAAACGAAGCCTTTCTCAGCTCATCCATACTGGAATAGCGCTCTGCCAGCAGTTCAGAAGTCTCAGCCCCAACATGACGTATACCCAAGGCATAGATTATGCGTGAAAACGGTCGTTTCTTGCTCTCTTCAATAGATGCAAGCATATTATCAACAGACTTTTGCCCCATTTTCTCCATAAGCATCAGATTCTGTCTTCTGTCAACAAGAGTATAAATATCGGCCACATCCCTTGCCAAGCCGCTCCGCAACAAAGCAACTGCCATCTGTTTGCCTATGCCGCGAATATCCATAGCTTCACGCGAAACAAAATGCTGTAAGCGTTCTTCTACTTGCGCCGGGCAGGCGACGTTGGGACAGTAATACATAACTTCGCCTTCCGGCTTAAACACATCCTCACCGCATACTGGACACACAGGTTTATTTGATGAATCAGAGTGCAGTTTACGATGCATACTAAATGGAAGAGAGCGCCCTTCTCTTGCTACCGATTCAGGTGTTGGCCCTACGACCTCTGGGATAACATCCCCAGCGCGCTGAACAAAAACTTTATCTCCCTCACGTATGTCTTTGCGTAAAATATCATCTTCATTGTGCAGGGAAGCGCGTCCGACGGTTACCCCACCAATCTCAATAGGTTCTAATATAGCGACAGGGTTCAAAGTCCCCGTGCGACCAACGCTTACCTGAATCTCGCGAAGCAAAGTCCTTCCTTGAACTGGAGGGAACTTGTAGGCAATGGCCCAGCGCGGTTCACGTCCCACACTCCCCAACCTCTCTTGATAATCCTTTCTATCCACCTTAATAACAACTCCGTCAATTTCGTACGGCAATAAGTCGCGCTTGGCAATCAATTCTCTGTAGTATTCCTTTACCTCGCCGATTGTGACCACGCGTCGGCTATTCTGATTTACAGGAAATCCCAGAGAGCGCAAATACCGCAAAGTATCCCAGTGAGTTTGCGGCATCATTCTTCCTTCAGCATAAGCTAATGCATAAATATAAAGTGACAGAGGACGAGTGGCAGTCACGCGTGGATCAAGTTGCCTAAGCGATCCGGAAGCCGCGTTACGAGGATTAGCAAAAAGAGGCAATCCACACCCGGAGCGCTCCTTGTTAAGTTTCTCAAAACCGCTTTTGGGGAAATAAACCTCCCCACGGACCTCAAACTTATTTGGAACAGCATCCTCGGTAATATGAAGCGGAACGCTCCTCACAGTACGAATATTCTGGGTAATATCTTCGCCACTACTGCCATCGCCACGGGTAGCGCCCTGAACTAACCTTCCGTCTTGATATGTAATAGAGATAGCCAACCCATCAATCTTAGGCTCACATACAAGTTCAAACATGCTCCCTTCAAGCAGTTTTTTTGTTCTGTTGTGCCATGCCTCAAAATCAGCATCAGTAAAAGCATTACTTAGCGAAAGCATCGGTGTTGAGTGAACAACGGAGGTAAACGCCGCTAGTGGCAAAGCTCCGACTCGCTGTGTCGGTGAGTCAGGATCTACGAGATAGGGATAGCGTTTTTCAAGCTCTCTCAATTCCCTCATTTGATTATCATATTCGGCATCAGTCACTTCTGGCTGATCAAGAGAGTAATAGAGATAGTTGTTGTGGTTAATACTCTTTCGAAGATTACTAATACGTTCGCGAAGCTCGTTTAAGTCGTTTTCCAACATATCATTCAGTCACGGAGAATGTGAAATTATATCATGCTCAGCGCTAAACTCCCAAGTTTAACAAGTGCCAGATTACTCACGGATTCTGTCTCAATCAACACAGTTTGCCTTAATTCAGGCAATTAGTCTATCCTTATGGCACGATGAAGCTAATTATTGGGCTTGGGAATCACGGAAACCAGTACGCCAACAACCGCCACAACGTCGGGTTTATGAGCGTAAACCATTTTGCCAAAACTAACAATTGGAAATTTGATAAAAAAGAGGGATTAGCTCGTACTGCGCACGGACGCCACAACAGTGAAGAAGTTGTGCTTGCCAAATCACAAACATTCATGAACTTATCAGGAGAAGCAGTCATCAAGCTTGTAATAAAGTACCGCATCAAGCCAAATGATTTGATCGTTGTTCATGATGAGATGGATTTATTCTTGGGAAACATCCGCATTCGCCAAGGAGGCAGTTCCGCGGGGCACAACGGCATTGAGTCAATAATCCAAAAGCTTGGAACCAATAGTTTTATTCGACTGCGCATCGGTGTCGGACATCCGCAAACACCATTTCCAGGAAAACACGAGGGAATTGTTGGTCATGTACTTGGTGATTTCGACCAATCAGAGCAAAATACCTTGAACAAAGTTCTTACTGACTCAAATATGGCTCTCTCTACACTGATTAGCGAGACTACCGAGCGAGCCATGAATCGTTTTAACAAAAGCAACAGCCTACAAAACACACCCGAACCACGAAGCGAAGAATCATCTGATTAGTACCAGAAAGAATACAAGACCTCGGGTTCATTCTGATCTCCAATATCTTTCGCTTTCTTGCTCCTACGATTGTAGTCAAGAGGACACTTGGTTCAGCGAACACAACCGCAAGCGGTTTTACATGCTCTTCCCCAAGCAATTTGTTGCAGTATGCTCAACCCCCACAATGCACAGCTCCACACATACAACTTGTGCGTTTTCACTAAAAGAAGTTGCATGATTAGTCCGCGCCCTTTCTCTGCAACCAACAATATCTGGTTGCTTACAAGCGAACTGTGACCAAGGTGTCCAACAAAAAGCTAATAATCGTTCGAAAGATAGATTATTTTTTCTTTTTCCCAAGCAATAAACGGGAAATAAAAATGAGGAAACAGGCACCGCAAATAGCCACCAACAGACCCAGTAGACTAAACTCCCTGAACTCAACATCAAAGAAGCTAAGTACAAAAACCCCTAACAAGGCACCGATAATACCAATAAAGACATTGCGAAGCAGAGAGCCTTTGCTCTTCATAATAAAACCGGCAATACAACCCGCCAAAGCCCCAAGAAGTAGCCACAAGACGATATTAAAAAAAATCCACATACTCATTCTCCGTTTGTTGCCTGAATTTTTGATTCCGACGGCAACCACCGCTATTCTAGAAAGCTCCAATACTAATGTCAAGCAATTGAGTCATATGCACTATGTCAAGTGCTTCACCACACAAAAAAGCTATGCTATAATTGCCCCAAGGAGCAAAGCCATAGCACGCATTATTTCGGGAAAACCTCAAGCAGAGGATGTATCTCTTGACTCAAATCTGCGCCCCAAGTCTCTTGCAGAATTTATTGGTCAGCCAAAAATCAAAACAAACTTAAGTATCGCCATCGCTGCCGCTAAAGAACGAGGGGAGTCTTTAGATCATGTCCTACTATATGGACCTCCAGGGCTTGGAAAAACAACTCTGTCAAACATTATTGCGCTCGAGATGGGTGTCAGTATGCGCATTACTTCTGGACCTGCCATCGAGCGTTGCGGAGACTTAGCGGCAATCCTGACCAATCTACATGCTCATGACATTTTGTTCATCGACGAAATCCACCGGTTGGGAAGGCAAGTCGAAGAGGTACTTTATCCGGCTATGGAGGAACGCGCCCTAGACATAGTAATTGGTAAAGGCCCCACGGCAAAAAGCCTTAGGCTCAAGCTCCCCGCCTTCACTCTAATAGGCGCGACAACACGCTTCGCGCAGCTTAGTGCCCCTCTTAGAGATCGATTTGGCTCAGTTTTTCGCATGGACTTTTACGATGTCTCCTCAATGGAAATAATATTAAGACGGTCAGCTCAACTCCTCGGTGTTCAAGCGGATGAAAGCGGTCTTCATGAAATAGCATGCCGTGCACGCGGAACCCCACGCGTCGCCAACAGACTACTAAAAAGAGTGCGAGATTACGCCCAAATAAAAGCCGATAGAATTATTACTTATGAAGTAGCCTTGGCTGCCTTGGAACAACTGGAAGTTGACTCAACGGGATTAGACGAAATCGACCATCGACTACTGCGAAGCATTATACAGAAATTTGGCGGTGGTCCCGTTGGGTTAGAAACACTCGCCGCATCCATTAGCGAGGAAGCCGATACCATCATGGACGTCTATGAACCGTACTTATTGCAGATGGGTTTACTTGAGCGTACCCCTCGCGGACGCACAGCGACTGTAGCTGCTTATCACCACTTGGGTATTCCATATACTAAAGATAAAACTTCTCAAGCTAGCTTTCTCTAAAGAACTATGCCTGAAACAAAGCTTCTCGTGCATATTTGTTGCGCCCATTGCGCAGCTTATACGATCACCCATTGGCGAGCCGAAGGCTATGATGTGACCGGTCTTTGGTACAATCCAAACATTCATCCTTTTGCCGAGCATAACTCTCGTTTGGAGGCGGTGAGAAAACTATCATCCGTCCAGCAATTTCCCCTTGTAGTTATTGACGGATACGATATCGAAAAGTTTTTTTACCAAACAAACACAACCCAAGAAGCCCGCTGTGCGCATTGCTTTGAGCTAAGACTGAAAAAAACTGCCCAAACAGCACTGGAAAAAGGGATAACTCTTTTTACTTCCAGTCTTTTAATCAGCCCCCTCCAACAGCACCAGAGAATCATATCGGCAGGACAACAAGCTTCCGTTTGCAACCAATCATCTTTTCTTTACCATGACCTGCGCAAGCATTATTCAGACAGTCGCCGTATGACAAAACCTCTAAACCTGTATACGCAAAAGTATTGCGGTTGTTTACACTCGGAATTCGCAAGTCACACCAATAAACAGAAAGAAAGAATCAATGACGATACGCATTAGACGAATGCTTAGGGAAGACATTGAACAAGTCGAGGCGATAGAAGCGTCAGCCGATTCTTTGGCGAGTGTTCCCGTTAACTACCACTCCGAACTCCTTAATCCATTGGCGCATTACATGGTAGCCTGCGATGAAGAAGATGCCTCAAAGAGCGATTGCCCCAGATGCAAGCGATTTGTTAAAGGTTATATAGGTCTTTGGTATATGGCGGAAGAAGTCCATGTTATGTATCTGAGCGTTCGCCAAGACTACAGGCGAAAGGGCATCGGAGAATTGCTTCTGATTTATGGAATTAATCTGTCAGTGTATCTCACAGCTACTCAAATAACGCTTGAGGTAAGAGAGTCTAATTCAGTAGCATACGCCCTTTATACAAAGTATGGTTTTACTGAAAGAGGAACCCGCCTAAGATACTATCATGATAACCACGAGAATGCCCGAATTATGACTCTGGACCAGTTGCACTCAACCAGCTTTCAAACAACCTTCAAGACGCTGAAAACACACTATCTTCAAAAACACAAGGAATCAATCACTGAAGGCACAATTCTGTGATATCAGCTCTTGACTACCGCTCCCACTGCTAATAGGCCAGGTCCCGCGTGAACCCCAATGCACGGACCAAGCCGCCCATAAAGGATTTGCTCTGGGGAAACATTAGAAATCAACTTAGACATCTCAATGGCCTCTTCTTTCTCGGTGCTGTATATAACACACATCGTTTCCACATTGGTGTGACTGTTGGCAAATTCAACGAGCTTCTTTTTAGCTTTATTTCTGCTGTTTACCTGTAACACCGGCACGAATTCGCCATCTTTAATGGTAAGCAAAGGCTTTACGTTGAGCATCGAACCGACAAATGCTTTAGCCTTACCAATACGCCCTCCCCTAGCAAGGTACTTCAGCGTATCGAACATAGCCAGTATTCTAATTCGTGGCAACATCTCATGTACCGCGCTAACAATATCGCTGAAAGCCTTTCCTTCCTTTGCCATTTTGGCAGCGGCAATGACTGCCAACCCCAAAGCCAACGAAATAGTTTTAGTGTCAATGATTTCAATTTGACACTTGGCGCATGAAAGCTTTTTCGCCTGTTCCGCCGCATTGACAGTACCAGATAATCGACTGCTCACATGTATGGAAATAATTCCGTCAGCCGAATCTCCAAGTTCATCATAAACGCTCAAGAAGCTCTGCGGAGTAGGGCATGATGTTGTTGGCTGAATACTGCCATTAACCAGTTTTTCATAGAATTCGTCTTCCCCTATATCTACACGCTCTCTATAGCTTTCATTCCCGAAAACAACAAACTCCGGCACAACAATAATATCGAGTTCTCTGGCAACTTCCATCGGAATGTCAGACGTGCTATTGGTTACTATTCTTACCGGCATTTTTCTCTCCAATTCTCATTATTACTAACAAGGCGATACCACTATAGGCGCACCTCAAATACTTATTCCGATCTTTCGTCAAAGAACTTAGTATATTTTGCGCCTATTTTCTTCATTCTCTCTTTATCCTTAGAAAACTGCGCCAAAAGCATGTCAGCCGCGATCAGCAACAATATGCTGTAGCTGTTCGATAGAATAAAGCTCCTCATTTTTTCTCCAAGCATATCAGGATTGAACTCGAGAACCTGCGATAAAACCAGGATAAAAATATAGAACACATATAATGCTGTCCGGAAGGAAACAAAGCTACTGGTATAGTGCCTAAGGAAGTAGCGATCGCTTCTTGACAATTTCGTCCGCTCAAAGTACTTGACAGTCTTTTCCGATTCAAAGTACTTGATTGTAGACTCGTCAACAGCCAAACCAGCAATAATTAAAGCGAAATTGCCGAAAAAGGCGAGTAACAGAGAATACCCCGAAAACCATACATAAACGAAATATAAAATCAGTCCATAGATGGTATTGGAGAAAAGCACATATATTATATGACCTAGGGCTTGCTTTATCTTTTGTTTAAACATAGCGTTGTAACAGAACTCAGACACACACCAACATGCTTCTGAGGAAAACTGCTCAGATAATCACTTAGATGTGGCACGGCACAACTCCACCTAAACCCCAAATACCCTTCTTTAGGGGTTTTGCCGGGAAGCCGGCTCGTTTGTCTCAGCTTCGATAATCACCCATTCTATCGCGAGTTTTTTTAAGTTCCCGCTGGCGGTCAAACTCTGCCTGAGTCATGGGCGTACAACTGATCAGTTCATTGTCTTCCATGACCAACAGAAAATTCTCATGACACTTCCAGCAACGATACGGCCCTTCATATCGTCTGTCAAGTAAAGACATCATCCCGTCAACATGACACCGAGGGCAAGGAATCTTAACCATACTCATATCTGGTGCCTCCAAGTCCGTATCGCTCTCCTAAGCCACAAGGAACAAGGCTCTCAGAACAAGACGATACAATGCGGTTTTCAATAGACTACTCTAGTTCATTTTTTTTAGCAAGAGACAGATATTTCGCGCAAAAGTACGTATGGGAAATCTATACTTACTCTCTGGACGAGAACTAATAACAGCGAATCCCGCTTCGCGGGCAATTCTTTCTATTTCGCCGAAGGTAAAGAGATAATAATAGCGCTGAATGATTTCCTCCTTGACTTTAAACGGTAGGAGGATCTCCTTTTTCTTCAACCAAAAGCGAGTTTGACAACGATTCCATACAGTTATAAAGGCTTCTCCATCGGGTTTTATCACCCTGCGCAATTCCGAAAGAGCCTTTGCATGATTCTCGCCACCCTTGATGTGATGATAAGTTGCCACAGCAATAGCGTTATCAAACATGTTGGATTCATACGGCAAAGACCTCAAATCCCCTTGAGCCAGCAATACATTAAAGTTGTGTTTGGCAGCGAATCGACGAGCCTGAGTTAACATTCCGGATGAATAGTCCAGCCCATACAAGAGGAAGCCTTCCCTAAAAGGCAAAAAGTCCGCGCCATGCCCACAACCAAGATTCAGTAGCTTTCCTCCCCCCCAACGCTTTGCCAAAACGCTTAATTCCACATCAAATAAGGTGTAATGGCGAAAGTTATACCAGGCAGGAGCGATAGCATCAAAAGCCGAAGGAGGTGATTCCTGTTCTTCCATGTTGTACCTACTTTTTCAAACTGGTAGACTAAACTATTATACAACGAAATGAAAAAGCTCTCTCGAACAATCTCAGGAGTAACGCCTGTTGCGGTGATGACGACCCCGTCCGGATGTCCAGGGCGTTGTGTATATTGTCCCACTTATAGTGCCACCCCTCAGAGCTATACCCCTCTTTCACCAGCTGTCATTCGGGCACGGGCGGCAGACTATGACGCTTATCGACAGGTTAAACGACGAGTGGCACAACTAACTGACATGGGACATCCGACCGATAAGATTGAACTTATCGTAATGGGTGGGACATTCCTTTCAACTCCGGTTGAGTACCAGTATCAGTTCATCAAGGACTGTTTTGACGCGCTGAACGGCAGTGTATCAGCCACCTTAGAAGAATCTCAAAGAATCAATGAAGCCGCCAAGCTTCGTTGTGTGGCTCTATGTATTGAAACACGCCCGGATGTATGTGGCGAAAATGAAATCAGGCACATGATAAGCTTTGGCGCCACTCGCGTAGAGTTAGGGGTGCAAGTGCTTGATAACGCAATATACGAGAAAGTGCATCGCGGTCATACTGTATCTGATGTCATTCAGGCAACCGCTCTGCTCAAACGCTATGGTTTCAAAGCTCACTACCATTGGATGCCGGGGCTGCCCGGCTCTACCGCCAATCACGACCTTGAGATGTCAAAAGAGTTATTCAGCAATTCCTCATTTCGCCCAGACGGGCTGAAAATATACCCAACAATGGTTGTGGAAGGCACAACACTTGAATCATGGTATAAAGACAAGCTATACACCCCTTACTCTGACACAGAAATGCTCCAGCTAATAGCGGATATCAAAACAATTGTCCCTCATTATGTGCGCATATCGCGCGTCCTACGCGATATCCCAGCCAACTATATACTTGGCGGGCTGAGAGATTCCATACGTGACACAGTGCGCGAACTGATGGCATCCCAGGGAAAGGCTTGCAGATGTATTCGATGCAGAGAACAAGGACACCGTTTAAAAAATAAATGGAAAATCGGGGTGCCTAAACTTGTCGCCAGAGAGTACTACGCATCTGAAGGGCGAGAGCTGTTTTTATCATATGAAGATGAACAGGAGACCCTTTTCGGGCTTCTTCGACTAAGAATAGAGAATCAACCGCCGGCTATATTTGAAACCAGTGCCCCACTGGCGCTTGTCAGAGAGCTTCACGTATTTGGCAGTGAAATGGCTATTGGACAACGAGACCACCAAGCGGTCCAGCACCAAGGGATTGGGAAAGCCTTGCTGACAGAAGCGGAACGAATCGCTTTTGCAGAAGTTGGCGCGCCTAGCATAGCAATACTGAGCGGAGTTGGGGCAAGAAATTATTACGCCGAACAGGGATACGTTTTACAATCAGGATATATGGTTAAGAAAAACCCCCATTCCTCCCACTAGGGTGTTCATACCTGGATTCCGCCCAGAATTAGCGTAGACAGGATACCGCGAGCTTATAACCGTTGATTGGCTAAAACGTATATCCCCGATCCTTCCAATAGTGCCAATCGCCAATTGCTTCAACCGTGTCTTCGTCGGCATTCAGCGGTTTAATCTGAGAGAGTGGAACAACCAGCTTCTTATCTCTCCACGATATTTCCACAAGCATATCGTGTTCGCAGTTCTCTTCACCAGCCATATGCGCCACCTTTATCCGTGCGCCTAACTTCAATGGGCTTCGCTTATTGACGGCAACACACTCTGCAGTAAACGGAAACTTTATTTTGTCATTCAGGTAATAATACCACCCTATAGCCTGCTCTTCCGGACTGTAAGCGTCTACGATAGCTTCCATATGTATCCGTTCCTCGCGGGTAGCGTCTCTTTCACCCATGATTAGCCACTCTTAGCAATGCTCCTAACTTCAGCGATATCCTCGCCAGGTGGATTGCCTTTCTCCCATTCCTCAATTACAGTATCGACATATTCTCCTGGCGCATCCTCTACCCAATCAGCGAGATCCGAGGTGGAACTTTCCTTGTACAGCCCAAGCCCTCTGATAATGCCTATGCAGTATGCCTTGGCCGCAACGGGAAGTGCACGCTCCTGATTCTTCTTCATTTCATCGATAAATGGGGCTAACGCTTCCTCAAACAATTCCCATGCTGCGTCAGTGGGATCAACATAACCGTACCGAGTCTTCCCTGCGCGTCCATTGAGGTCATCCAAGTCGAGCATGTTCAAACTGTCGTAAACCCTATTCATGACTGTGTCGGCGTCCACATCGCAAGCCACTTTGGTTGCAGACTCGTATGCTTTTTTTATTAGGGAAGGGTCATTGTCAAGCATATCTTTCAAAACAAGCTCGGCCTCATCCGCGCTCAGACTTTGAATGAACTTTTTCATTCCCTGAAGGTTCAAGTTTTTCTCCTTTATAGTATCGCTGATGTGCCGATTATAACACGCACTT
>Ga0209737_10001340_pt1 | contig 17855 bp, 18 predicted proteins | sample TergutCu122P3_FD_187284 | JGI IMG/M metagenome (GOLD analysis project Ga0209737, IMG submission 187284) | Cubitermes ugandensis P3 segment gut microbial communities from Kakamega Forest, Kenya - Cu122 P3 (SPAdes) (version 2) | ecosystem: Host-associated > Arthropoda: Insects > Digestive system...
ACGGGTCACCCCATCTTTCGTTCTTTACCATAAAACTAAGGTGGGGCACCCAAGGCTTTTATTATTTCGGCTAAAAGTAGCCATTTATGCAACACAGCATGCTACAGTGATTGTGCCCTGTAAATTGTACATTGTTACAGGTGTCTCAGCTTCCTCGTCACTTTTTCAAAGAAATTCTCTCCAGCGTCTATGAACAATGCTGGTTCTTCTGATTTCTCAATTGAGATGGTGCTGTCATGATCCAGCTTAATGATATATTGCCCATCGATAACCAAACGTGCAGGCTTTTCTCCAGCTAACTTGATACTAACGTTGCGTTCTGTTTGTATAAGATGAGGACGATTCGTCAGGATAAATGGCGCTATTGGAACCATAATATATGCTTCAAGACGTGGATCCACGATCGGCCCTCCTGCACTCATTGCATATGCAGTCGATCCAGTTGGAGTGCTAATTACGAGACCATCAGCTCTGAACTCCTCTGCCAAAACTTCATCAATGTGGACAGTGAGCTTCAACATCTTTGAGGGTCTATCAGTCATAATAACTGCTTCATTGAGAGCAGTTCCTGCATATCTCCCATTTACACCAAAACGAATCCGCATACGTTGGTTTATCCTTGGATTCTTTTGTTCAAGAAAATCCTTCAAAAATGCATATGCAGTATCTGGTTGAAGATCTGCTAAAAATCCTACATCTCCAAAATTTATTCCGATGAGAGGAACTTGAATGGGCATACGGTGAATTGTAAGAAGAATAGTTCCATCGCCACCACCAGCCACTACATAGTCTGGAACTGGATCTTCTGTAAATAGTGGGGGAACGAGTGGAAATGTAACATCATCTATGCTTTTTTCTCCTTCGTCATAAGTACAGTTCTCATGAAGCATTACATGATGTCCAAGCAGATTTAATTCTGTAGCAAGTGGTTTGATATATTGCTTACAAACTTGTATGTCCTTACTCACGAGGGATATATTTGCCATTAATCATTTCTCCTCGCCATTTTGTGCAATCACACCGATTATTTTGTCATGCAAATAATCATTTGATGCTATGATCGAAGCACCCGATTGAATAGTATCTGGAAAAGACAGTACATTTCCATCTGGAGATGACACAATCCCTCCAGCCTCTGTACATAGGAGAAGTCCTGCAGCTGCGTCAGTGATACGTAATGTTTCACGAATGTCTATATATGCATCAAGTCTCCCTGCTGCAACATAGGCAAGTTCAAGGGCTGATGCACCGAAGTGTCTGGTTCGTCGAATTGAAGAAAAAAATGGTGCCATCTCTTTTATTTCTTCTTCTTTTTGACTCGTATACACTGCACAAGATGCTTCATGTAGATTTGTTATATTAGACGTATTCATGGATTTGCCATCTTTTGTTGCACCTCTACCTTTATGTGCCGTGAAAATCTCTCCTGTCGCTAAATTTGAGACAAATCCATGGATTACCGTACCCTTCGAAGCATATGCGACAGAAAGTGCATATATCGGAATATTTGATAGGGCGTTGAATGTTCCATCAATAGGATCCAGATAGATAATATCCTCTGCTCCTGGCGTAATCTCTACAATTCCTGCCTCCTCACTTATTACAATAACATTAGCTTCAATTTCGTGGAGATATGCAAGTATGATATCTTCTGCTACCTTGTCGATATATGTTGTGGGAGTGCCATCCGCTCCCATTCCTACAACTTTACCACCTTTTCTTGTTCCAATAAGTGGTTTCATGGCAATGGTGATGTCATCTGATATGTTCCTACAATCATTAAAAAAATCCATTGATCTGCATAGGCGCGTCGATTAGTTTAACTTTGCGGTGTATTTATTTACCGTCTGGAACATATAGTACCTGCAATATTACGTGTGAATACAATGAAAGAACAAACTGAAGTTGGAAAACTAAAAGAAGGTAGATATGTCCTTATTGATGAAGAACCTTGCAAAATCCTCTCAATTGCAACCTCTAAACCTGGAAAGCATGGTGCTGCGAAGTCACGTATTGATGCAATGGGAATCTTTGATGGAGTAAAGCGATCTATTGTGCAACCAGTTTCTGCAAAAACATATGTTCCTCTTGTGGAAAGAAAAAATGCTCAAGTTATTTCCATAGCTGGGAACTCTGTTCAATTAATGGATCTTGCAGACTTTGAAAACTTCGAACTTACTGTTTCTGATGAAATAATGGAAAAAATCGCTGTTGGCAGTGAAATAACGTATATTGAGTCAATGACCAAAAGAAAGATCGACTAATTTTTTTAAATCTATGTCTCATTACACATCATTTTTTCCAGGGGTGCACTCTTCTTACTCATTTGCAGCTTGTGAGTGGGATTATGAAGATGCTACATATGTGATTTTTGGCGCTCCTTTCGATGCAACGACTTCATTTCGCCCAGGAGCTCGCGATGGCCCTCGAGCCATTCGGGACATGTCATGGAACTTTGAATTTTATCTTCCTGAGCATGATGTGGAAATGTCAGACATTCCGATTTATGATGGTGGAGATCTTGAGCTCCCTGTAATAGTTGACCAGGCGGTTTTCGAGATAACGGAACTCACAGCCCAAGTCGTTCGAGATGGGAAGATCCCTATCATGTTTGGAGGAGAGCACTCCCTGACTGCTGGTACAGTTGCTGCTGTGAAACCTGTCTGGTACGTGGTCTGTGATGCTCATCTTGATCTGAGGGAGGAATATCGAGGTTCGCGATTCAATCATGGGTGTCCCAGCAGACGTGCAGCTGAAATGCTGGATAATCATGTTATTATTATTGGGGCTCGAAGTGGTGAACGTGAACAGTTTGAGTATGCACGCAAATACATTCACCTGTACGACGCTCCCACTGTACTAAAACGTGGCATTTCTTCCATTATAGAAGAGATTCGCACTATTGTGAAAGATGATTCAATCTATCTCTCTATTGATGCAGATGTCATCGACTGCTGCCTTACTCCAGCACTCGGAACGCCTGAACCATTTGGCCTTACTCCTGCTGACATTAAATCTGTCATTGCAGCATTTGCACCTCAATCTGTTGCACTTGATTATGTTGAAGTAACTGGGGCTGATCACGGTCAGACTGCTGCGGTTGCGGTAATGCTTATTCGTGAATTTTTGGCAAGACACTGGTTGTGCCAACAAGCTAGATAATTTTGTACGATTCCTGTACCTTGCTCTGAAAGAACAAAATACTTTATATCTTTTTGAGGCTTATATTAGAGTTGTAGATGAACTTATTATCCATTAAGTGGTGGGGGCCACTGTACGCGGTAGCAGTTCTGGCTATTTTGTATTCAATGTGGACTGTAAGAGAGCTCAGGCCTGAGAACCTCGCTCTATTGTGGTTGAGTAGCGTAATCGTTATTGTCGTTATATTTTTTAATTACCATCTTATAAAGAGTGAAATTCGCGCCCGAGAGCAGATGATCTCAAGGCTCAGAGAGATCGGTGGCCAACCTCCGCTCCCACCTGATAGAGGCATTATTGAGGGTATTATTGCAAAAATTAAAAAAGAATAATATATTTTAGATTTTTTAGTTCTGCTCTGATGCCTTTGTATATACTTTGTAGATTGGTTTGTATGAATTGAAGAGATACTCAACATCTTTAGACATATACTCTGACATTCCCATAATATAATACCCATCAGGTTTCAAAGCATCATACATGAGCTTTACAAGCAATCTCTTTTGCTCTTCATTAAAATAGATTGTAACATTCCTACATGAGACGAAATCATTTTCTTGTGAAGCAGGAATGCCTTTCATCAGATCATGTTGTTTGAACTGCACCATGCTTCTAATGTGATCCTTTACCTTATATTTTCCATCAGGCAGCTGTTCGAAGTGTTTTGTCACGAGTTTTGGATCCAGATTATCAAGACTTGATTTTTCGTAAACTCCTTCTTTCGCTTTTTTCAAGATCTCCAGATCGATATCTGTCGCTAAAATGGTATTTCCTGTGGTAACACCGCGAGTGAGTTCATATATCATGATTGCATACGTGTACGGTTCTTCACCAGAAGAACAACCTGCACTCCAAAGGCGAATTTTTTTGTTTTTCTTCAGAATATCTGGAAAAATAACATCACGAATGAGGTTGAAAACATCAATGTCACGATAAAATTTTGTGACGTTTATAGTCAATGCATTTCTGAGTTTCTCTTCTTCTTCTGGATGTGTTCGTAAGTACGCATGATAATCAACGTAATTCTGCTGTCGTGTTGAGTTCATTCGTGACAGAAGGCGTCGTTTAATATAATCCACTTTATAACTAGACAAATGCATTTTTAGACGTTTTTCAATATCCTTGATAAGTTCTTGAAGCCCTTTCTCGTCAATTGATTTTTGTGGTTTTATTGGAATATGTATCTTTTTATCGCTCATCTTGTGCCCTCTGCCTTAAGTTTATATTGTGTTACATTGATTGTTGGTAGTAATGTATTATAATATTAATCAATCTACTCTGCATTAAGGCATTGCATATTTGCATATATGACAAGAACGAAACATTTATCGTGCTAAAAAGAAATATTTATCGTTGAAATATATTATGAAACATCCTGACATCAGTATGAAGCGCATATCTGACAAAGTCAGAAACATGAATCACAGGGATGTTAGATTTTATGAGATATGAAAAAAGAAAGAATTTTGGATCAAACGCTGACAAATCCGCTTATTTTGCGGGCATAAGAAGAGTTCTCTCTCCTGCTGCCTCAAATTCACGAATTGCACCCTTTGCAAACATCTGGCGTGGCTCAGAGAAGTCAAAGGGAAGGGATGGGTCTGCGAATGTGATTTTGATCAGTGGTGAGAGTGTAAATGCATCGCCACGTCCCCAGTGTGCGGAACCTGCGATTGCTGCATATTCTCCCTGGTGACCAACATTCATTGCGTAGTTTGGATAGTTTGGTCCACGGAACTCTCCAATACATCCTTCGTCAGCACGGAATGAGAGTGAGTTTGTTGAACCACACTGGTCCTGAAGATCGTATCCGAAGAAACCAAGACGTGACCAGCCATCCTTGTGAAGGAGCATGGAAAGGTACCAGGCATTCAGACCTGCGTTTGAGTTTCCGGTAGCAATTGAGGTGGTGAGACCTGATGCTGCTGCCATAACACTTGCACGCTGTGAACCACCGAAGTGATCTTCTAACATGGTTGGGAACTGTTCGTACTGCTCCATTGCATTGAGAGTAACTTCGGTTCCGATGTCATTGACGATTTCTTGGGTTGGTTTGACCTTGTCGCTTGGACTTGGCTTCTGCCAGTCAACTTTGTACTTGTCTTTGATGTAGTCCATACCGTAGTAGGTGAACTCGTCAAGAATGTTGTCAGTGTATGCTGCAGTTGCGTACTGAGTAAATCCGACACCACCAGACATGTAAGAACCAAGCCAGATCTGGTCAAAGAGCATTGCTCCTGCTGCAACCTGCTCAAGGGATGCACGTGCTGGATCGTGTGGATACTTGCGGCTTGCCTGAATCATATCGGAGAAATCTCCAAAGATGATACCACCAGGCTCATTTGGACCACGGGCACGTCGTGCTGGGAGGTGGTTTGCCATCTGGATAACACCAGCGTGCTTTGCTGCATATGACAGATCTGCAACTGCTGCTTCTCCAGCGCACATGCGGTATGCGGTAATGAAAGACATTCCGATCTGCATTGCTGACCATCGGCTGGTTGTTCCTCCATCACAGGTACGGGAGACAATAGTTGGGATGTGAACTGCCTGCCACAGAGATTTGCCAACTTCTGCCTTTAAGGCTTCTGCCTGCTTCTCTGGGAAAAGTTTGTTAACGTCAATGACGAACTGCTTTTCAATACTGTCTGCGAGCTCAGAGTCACCAGTAAAGACTTTTACGTAACAGTCATCAACAACACTTGGGTGGGTCTCAACCATGTGTTCCTGAACAACTGCTGCACCTGGCATTGCGTGGTTGACGATGTGAAGATACTCACTGATGGTTTCTGGAGTAACTTCCTTTCCAAGACGCTTCTGAAGTGTGTTGTGTGCGAGGTCCATACCGACAATAACAGTTCGGCGGATATCATCCCACATCTGCTGCATTGCAGGGTTGTTAACAAAGTGCAGATCATCACCCTCTACAAAGGTTCCAGTTCCGGAAACTTCGTAGGTCATGAGCTGACGCTGACCCATTGGCAGACCACCAAGGTGACAGCGGTTTGGCTCGTACATGGAAATTCCACGTTTTGCTTCAATTTTCTTTGAAGCTTCCATGAACTCTTTCTTTCGTGCGCTCTGTTCGACTCCTCCGAAGTTATAGAACTGAGTCTTTGTTCCAGCAACGTCGCCCTCGAATTTCTGCTTCAGTGATTTGAGGAAAAGTTTTTGTGCTCGCTCAATTTTTGCCATAATTTGTATCCTCCTTATTCGACTGGCTTGAAGCCGTATTTTGTCCTGAGTGAGTGAATGCGCTGAACATACTCAACGTATTCTGCGTCATCACGGAATGCAGTTCCAACAAGTGAGTGGAACATGGTAGTGTTTGCTTTCAACCAGGCGTCGTCCATCATCTTGCCAACATCGACTTTCTTGTCGAGGGGCTCACCGATCTGGTTCTTGACGTACTTTACAGTGCCTCCGTCGAGTACACATCGCTGGAGCATATCAAACATCATACCATCTTCTGCAAGACGCAGGGAGTGACCGTGAACAGTTGCACCACGAAGACTGGTACGTGCAGGGTCGAACAAGTTGGTGTTAATGAGATCTTCTGAGATCTTTTCAAGGTCACGCTCACGGGCCTCAACAATCTGACGTCCGGAAAGTGTACCCGGGTCGATAGCTCGGTATCTGTACATCTCTACATATGTTCTCTGATATGGCTGACAGGGTGCGTTCTGCATCGAATCAACAAGCTGAATGTATCGAACACGATCTCCAGCTGCTGCTCCAGCTGTTGGTGCAACAATCTTGCGGATTGGACAGTCTGGCTCTCCCTGCTCTGCAATTGGAGGGTGTGCTGTTGGATATGCAGATCCTGGAACACGGTGTCCGAGCAGTAAGACGATATCAGAGTCGTTTACATCGCGCATTTTCTCAAATGCAACGTTTGGGTTCATCTGCTTGCGGCGATTTTCAGCAACAATAGATGTTCCTGGGCCATACTGTGGTGTGTATGCCATTTATTTATCTCTCCTGTATTAATTGGATTTAATGTGGTTCATAACCGCTGAAGTGACTTCAGCAATCTTTTCCCGTGAAGGTGTTTGTCCACGTGTTATTCCACTGATAATTGCCATAACAGTTCCCTTTGTTTTTGTGTCATGTGGCTTTGGAAGGACATATGCCGTTTTGATGCCTTCCTTTGCGAGGTCTTCAAAATCAACGGGAGCCTGTGAGACAACAACTGCTGGAATATCACAATTTTTGAGTATCGAACGAACTTTTGCAATAACATGTGAACGAACATTACCATGATGAAGCACAGCTAGTTTATATCGTTCAATCTGGTTGATTTCTTTTTCATTGAGTCCGAAGTATGCACCAATGACATGCCCTGCCTGTTTAGAGGCATCATTTGGAAGTCCGCTTCCTGCGTTGAGCACGAGGGTACTGACATTGTATTCAATCCCCTGCGCACGAAGTGCAGAGGTAATATCACAGACTGGTTTGGTGATATGACGTCGCCCGGGCGACATCCCAACGATAATAACATCATGCGAGCCGCATTCAGATATTGTACCTCTTTGAGCAAGTGCACCGCCTTTTCCCATGCCTGCACTTTCACGACAGTCCACAATCTGAGTTATACGTCCAAGTGGCATGATTTACTTATTTCCCTGAAGAATACTGGGACCAGTCTTATTTTTTGGGTCTACAATGCCATACATCATCGTATCAGCATTGGGTCCATATTTCGCATAATCAGTCTGAGTAGGGGTCGAACGCATGAAGCGACCTTCTTTCATTCCGAAGGCCATGGTTGTAAAAACTTCTTCACATGCAGATCTGATCTTTGGAATAACATCTTTATCCTCAAGTTCAAGCAGGATTGTCCCAACTTGTACTCGAAGATCGACTTCTTCACCACCTACCATGATAGTTCCTCGTGCCTTGTGGGGGTTTGGAACTCCACGTGCAGGTCCGTAAGGGATAACTTGAGGAATGTTTGGGCCGTTTATGATGACTCTTCGGATACCTGGAATTTCAACGATCTTATTGAGAATTCGTTCTGTATTCTCAGGATTCAAAAACCGTTCGGTTTCGATCTTACACTGAGGGTAGACTGCGTCAGTCATTTAGCACACGAAATTATGCACCTTTGATAATGTTCTGGATTGGCTTTGCAAACTCGTCGAACTGTCCAAAGGTATCTTGGTAGATCTTAGAAGTACTCTCTGGTGAGAACATCTGCGTTCCTGCATCAAGTGCACAGGCTGCAGCAATACAAGGCATACCGAATCCTGCGGCGTGACGGGTAACAACGTGGTTTCCGTTGAAAATACCTGGGCCACCGCCACCATAGATTGAGTGACTGAAGAATGAGAAACCAACAGCAACACCCATTACACGACCGTAGTCACAGCCTGGGAGACCGGTTTCGTGCTCAAGTAAGTCGTTGAAGTAGAGCAGAGTTGAGGAAACTGCCTGTGCGAATCGTCCAGCACCACAGTTTACCATGGTTGCTGCAAGAGTACCTGCTGCTGCGTATCCGTTCCAGAGCATTGGATCCTTGGTGTCGTAGAAGACGTAACCAGATGCTCCCTTCTTACCTGGGGTAATTACTTTGTCTTCGAGTGCTCGCTCAACAAGTGACTGAACAACAGTTCCGACAGTTCCGGTCTGTCCGTTCTTTTTGACGAGATCGTATACAAGGTTGTTTGCGTTTAATCCCTGGTATGCGTATCCGAGAAGTTGTGCACGCTCAAAGAGACCGTTTGCAGCACCCATCTCAAATTCTCCTGCCTGTTCGAAGGTTGAGAGAAGACATGCAGCTTGCATTGCATTCTTGTTGGTAATCATGACTGCGTGGTTTGCAGGAACGTTACGAAGTGCATATCCAAGACCTTCATTGTTTTGGGGAATTGAAAGAATTGATGCAACAGCACCGCCGGCCATGTCCATGGTCTGTGGGTAGGTACCCCAGATAGCTGCCTTCACGGTTGATGCATCGAACATGCCAATATCAAACTCGTTAATGATTGCCTCGGTTGCACATGCTGCGACGTTTGTAGTGGTTACATCATATGTCGCAGCAGCGTTCAGACGTGCAGTTGGAATTCTGCAGAGAAGGAGTTTTCCACCGCCAAGTTCCTGGATTTCGGTGTCGTCACCTTCGGTAACCTCAAGCATCTTGTACATACGTTCACGAATGGAACCTGCCTGCTTGACGATGTCAAGGTCAAGTTCACGTCCAAAAATGCGCTGGTGTTTACCGATTTTCCCGGTCTTGAGTGCTGCTTCTACGCCACCGAGATTAACTGCTGCCGTTCTCTTGGTGAGGTCGATGAGTTTTTGCGAGCCCGCATTGACGAGTGGGCTGATTTTTTCAAGGGATACGCCGCTTTTCTGCAGCTTTCCCTGATCGTCATAAAGGTCAATTGTATCGGAATATTTTACCATTCAAACTCCTCCGATTTCTAAGCGAAATCTGTACGACTTGCCGCTGTTATACTGATGACACAGTTGTCATCGCTGTTTCTGCAATTCTGTACATGTCCCTTGCAATGGGACTAATATTTTGTCAGTATATAAGATTATAAGTCTTGTTGTTTTAAAAAAGCGTTTTGCTGTAATTATTACGAAAATGTTGATATATTCATATGAATTTCAAAAAACGTAGCACATGAGAATACCATATGAATTTTCTGTCATACGAGATCGAACTGAACGTTTTAAACGGTTTTTTTCCTCGCGCTTTCAAGGTCAGAAATATGAATTCCACCTCTCCTGATTCTAGCTTGTAACCAGCGTTGTCCTGCTTATCGATAGGTCATTTCTCCATGCAATTGCGCAATTTTGTAAAAGTGCACCCCTAAGGCGGTTGTTTCTTATAATGGCGATAATTTGAGTCATAAATTTAAAATGTGAAGCCATTTTTTGACTTTTTAACGCATTTATTATTTCCTTCTCATTTTTCGTATATTTGTTTGTTCTTTGTCATCATTTTCTAAATTTAGACGTTTTAAATGCAAATTTTCTATTATATTTTCATACAATTTTTTTCATGAGATGCATAGAAATTTTTCCACACCTATTTTTTAGATTCACACGCTTTAGGTGATTGTTTTCTTGAAATGGTTGATATGCACATGCACTTTACAAAGTAGGGCAATATGAGGATGAAATTAGGATAGGTGCGCGATAAATGGCCTAAAAAGCGAGAGAGTTCGGAGAGGGTGGATGAATTATTCCAATATGTCTATTTTTCCTTTTTTTCAAAAAAATGGTTTTGCTATTCTATTAGGTGGTTTTGAGGTGTTTTGCTGCTTTTTGTTCATCTATCTCCTGAGACAGATGATGTAATGCAAGTAGGACCTGTTTCATGATCGGTAAAAATGTGTTCATATCTTCGCTTGAAAGTTCTTTCCAGATGGAGAAAACAGCTTCATACTCTATGATTGCCTCATCATACAATGTAAGTTCTGCTGCGATCAAGGCTCTACAGTAGCGAATGTGGGCGAAAAGAAGTCGTTGGTGAGAGGGAAGGCTGTGTTTTTCCCATCGGCTAATGGTTTGAAGGCAGATTCTATGAGCATCTTCGTTCTGTCCAAGGATAACGAACTCCCGAATGAGAGAAATGGTAACAGATAGGAGCTGTGCGAGAGCCTGCTTATCTGTTGATGTGACTCCTGTCCAGATGCGTTCTACACGTGTAAACTGCTCAATTGCCTTTATGTGATTGTTTTCATTGCTCAAATCTTTTGCAATAGTTTCGAGGAGGCGAGCAAGGTATATCCATTCCTGTGTAAATTCTTCACCTGGAGCAGGAGGTTTTTGTTTACCGAGAGGGCGGTAAAATGAGGGAATACGCATTTTAAACTGAAGTTCTACTATTTTGTTTTTATTTCTTTTCGTTTCCTTTTGGATAGATGCGATCTATGAGCAGGAATAGTATCATCAGTACTCCACATGTTACAACAACCATCATGAATGGACTATTTGTCCGAAGTCCAGCAACATTTCCGAGTAACAAGGCTGGAAAAAGAGAAAGCATGAGCACATATGTGTCTCGCCGATCTCGTGCCATTATGGTAACACCTGATACCCACATGCCTGGCAGCATCCATTCACAAGCAGTACATCTGATAGAAATCTATCGCGTTTTATTACCATGATTTTACATCCTGGGCAGTAGGTGTGTTCATACTCATGTCCTGGTACATTTCCAATATATGGGTATAATATGTCATGCTTACGTGCGATGCGATATGCCCTTTCAAGACTGGGAATGGGTGTTGCTGGTATATTCATCTGATACTGAGGGCGATAGCGTGTAAAATGCACAGGGACCGCATTTGAAAGTTCGGATCCAATCCAATCACACAGGTGCGCTATTTCTTCAGGTGAGTCGTTTTTTCCAGGAATGAGAAGGTATACTACTTCAACATGAAGTCCTGCATCATATGCCTGTTTGCATGATGAGAGAACTTGTTCAAGTGTATCCGTCGGAGCATGGCAGATGTTTTGATAAAATTCTTCGGAAAATGCTTTTATATCGACGCGATACGCATCAAGTGAGGGTACAAGCTCGGCAAGTGCATCATTGGTAATCATTCCATTCGTTACCATTACAGTCGAGAGACCTTGCTCATGTGCATATCTGCCCACGTCACGCACGTACTCAAACCAGATCGTTGGTTCCGTGTAGGTAAATGAAATACTGGAACAGTGCTCCATCTGAGCACGAAGCACGATTTCTTTGGGAGATACAAAATGTTCAGCAGTAGTTACGGAATCACAAAGGTTGGGCTGTGAGATCGTCCAATTCTGACAGTGATCACAATTGAGATTGCATCCTGCTGCTGCAATAGAGTAGGTGAATGTTTGTGGTTCAAAGTGATGGAGTGGCTTTTTTTCGATCGGATCTGATGCATGGGATATTATCATTCCATAATTATCAGCATATAATATGCCACCCTCGTTCACCCGCCTTTGACACCGTCCACGCTTATCCAGGGTAATGATGCACTGATTTACACAGATATTACATTGAATATGGTTTGCATTGATGGGATCTGCAAAGGAAGCACGGATTACGCCACTGCTATCGCTGCTACTATCCACGTCCAATAACACTCATTCCTGTACATCGCACAGATGGAATGATCATACGTGAAAACACACGGGTTTCTTTTGAGCATCCTTCAAGTGCATGTAACATCTCAAATACATTTCCAGAAAGCATTGCTGTTCGGATCGGAGTTTGTAACTCTCCTTCTTCAACAAAGAAAGGAGATGAGAGCTCTACAGAAAAGTCTCCAGTCATGGGATTTGCGGTATGGGCACCAACGACATTTCTGGCATACACACACTTTTCTTCCATAACATCCATGATCGGTCCTTCAAATACGATATTATGCACGCCAGATGAGGGAGCGCCTGCACCGTACCGAACGGCGTTTCCTGTTGTTTTTTCGGAAAACTGATACGCGGATTTCAGGTCATAATAAAATGAAACAAGTTTTCCGTGTTCAATGAGAGGAAGATGTGAGACTGACGTTCCTTCGGCGTCCCATGGACAGCGAAATACGGAGCGCACGTCCATGCCATCATCATAGATGGAAAGATGTTCTGGTGCAATCATTTCACCCATCCGCCCAGCAAACACAGAACGATTCATGTGTACGCTGCGTCCAGAGAGTGCAGGAATGATCGTAGCTTCTAAAAGTGAAGAAAATGCTTCTGGTGCGAGTATGATATCATATGCTCCGGTTTCTAACTCTTCACCGTCTTGCCCGTGTACAGAAAACCATGCCGCAGTTTTGCCAACATGTTCAGGATCCAGATCTGATAGCCGATACTTATGATCTGACTCATATCCTGTTGAATTTCCTGCGATTGTTTCGAGCATGACAGATGCACTTGTTGATTTATTGGTATTGAAAAGCCCATTTGTATTTGCAAGCACTGAATAATGTGAGGAGAGCGATGCAGCCCCTCCAGTGATCATAGCACCCTGTTCGCTCTCAGCACCTGCCCTCATACGATCGATCAGATCACCAAGCGGCGCGGAGTCTGGGGAGAGGGAGGAATCAAATGACAAATTTCCCTCTTTTTTGCTGCTATCAGATGGAAGGCCGTCCCATGGCTGTTGATCGGAAAGTCGTGCAGATGAGATTGCTGCATTGAGACACTTCTCCCAAAAATACACTGAATCAGTGGACGAAACACCAATTTTTCCGTTTTTTATTACACGAATAGCAACTGCAGATCCATGTGATTCGCTTCCAATGCTTATTTTATCGCGTTTCAGCTCAGCACTGACAGAGGCAGAAGTTGCAAAATACACTTCTGCTTCATCTACAAGGGGAACAGCTTTTGCAAGAATAGATTGCACAGTTTGTTCTGCTGCATCGTAATTGAAATCAAATGACACTGTCATTACACATCACTTCCTCCAACAACTGCATCAGAAAGGAGAATGTGAGGTGCTCCATCAGAAACTGGAACACTCTGTCCGAATTTGCCACAGTATCCTGGAGAGAGTTTCAAATCATTACCAATATGTGTGATTGCATGGAGCGTTGTCAAAATTTCTCCAGATAGCGATACATCACGCACCATCTGACTGAGTTCTCCATTCTCAATAAGATATCCATACTCTGCATTAAACTGGAATATGCCTCTTCCAGGATCCACCTGTCCTCCACGTGATCCCATCAGTAGTATACCGTCTTGGCAGCTCTCAACGAGCTCATCATATGAACAATCACCAGCTGCAATAAACGTGTTACTCATGCGAACGATCGGGATGTCTCCTGGCATAGCCCGACTGTGTCCTGGAGTACCATATCCAATATCAGCTGCGAGGGTCTCTTTTGAGTGGAGATATGCGTGCATGACGCCATCTGAGATTATTTCTGTACGTTCTGTTTTTGTGCCTTCATCATCAACAGGACAGAATCCAAAGTTCTCAAGGGTTGGATCATCAATAACAGTGAGTTCCTTTGGACCTATCCTTTCGCCAATATGATCTTTTAGGACTGAGTTCCCTTCTTTTACCAGATCTCCTTCGGCAGCGTGTCCAACAGCTTCATGAGCAAATACACCAGCGAGTTCAGGATCCAGTATTGCCTTCATACGCCCACCTTTTGCAGGCTGTGCGTGAAGGAGTTTGACTGCCGTCTCTGCTGCTTCTGCTGCAAGGTGATGTTTGAATCGAAGCTCAATTCCAGAGATTGTATGTTCACGGTTATATCCCATCTGAGAAAGGGCTCCACGCTTTGATATCGCCATCACTGAGAAGCCAGAGCGTACGAGTTCATACTCGTACCCATCACCGTGAGATGAGGCAAATGAGACGTGTTCCGCCTTCTCAATATATCCTATTCTGGTACTGACGATCTCATCTTTTCTTGCATGTTGCTCAATATCTAAGAGAGTATCTGCTTTTTCTTCCAGGGAAATATCGCGGGGATCTGTTTTCATTGCAGGAATAGGGTGGATTCCTGATGGAGTTTCTGCTATCTTAATTCGTTCGTTTGTCAATGTCGCGGCTTGAAGAGCTTTTTGGATATATTCTGATGGAAGTGTCTCACGGGTTGTTAGATCAGCAACAGCTTCTCCATCAACAGAGAGTACACCCCATCCAAATGGCCCAAGCACCCGTATGAGGGCTGTGTCATAAAATACACTTCCTGCCTGTTCGATTCTTGTATTATCAATATCTATGTGTGTGGCTTCCCCACGTACCCGCCGAACATCATAGTACCTGTATTCTGTATTCATGTTTTTTCCAGTTGCTTTGTATTATATTTAATAGTTTGAAGGTTTTGGATCGAGAGTTGGGGCAGCAGTCTGAATGAAAGCCTGTCCTGATTTTGCGATCTCTTTTATTTTTGTGATGAAGTGTGCTTCATCTTCCGTATTGTCTGGAAGGAGTGCTACTTCTAGGACCTCTTCAAGACGTTCAACCGGTATGATCGTGACCATACTCTCGTACTCCTCTTCGATTAACACATCTTCGAGGTTTGCTTTAGGTATGATGACGGTTTTAACTCCTGCTTTTGCTGCGGCTTCGATCTTATATGTTACTCCTCCGATTGGAAGGACATCTCCACGCACTGAGAGCGATCCTGTCATTGCAACGTCTTGACGGACAGGAATACCCTCTAATGCGCTGATTGCAGCAGTTGCAACAGTTACTGATGCTGAATCTCCTTCTACTCCCTGATATGTTCCAATAAACTGAATATGGATATCTATCTCGCGAATATCTTTTCCTGTGAATTTTTTGAGGATTGCAGAGACATTTTTGATAGATTCTTGAGCAATCTCTTTCAAAAGACCTGTTGCGATGATATCTCCGCCAGCACGCTGTGCAGGCGAGATCGTTGCCATGATCGGGAGTACAGATCCTGCATCGCTACCCATAACAGCGAGTCCATTTACCCTTCCAATTTGTGTTCCTTCAACGATTGCAAGGTCATATTCTCTGCTTCTTCTAATGTATTGATCTGAGATCTGGTCTTCAATGGAACGTGCGGTCTTTTTTGCCTGAATAACATGTTCACGGGTTGTGTATGGAGCTTCGTCTTTTCTGGCAAGATCTCCTGCGACTCGAATCAATCCACCCATGTCACGCAGTTTCAAAGTGATGTGTCCTTTGCGGTTTGAACGTCTGCGGGCTTCGTGAAGTATCTCTTCGATTGCACCCTGGTCAAAATGTGGAATCATGCCGTCATTTGTTACTTCCTGAGCGATGAACATCATGAATCGTTCTCTGTTTTCAGATGTGTCAGGCATGGTCTCTTCCATATAAACCTCGTATCCATTGCCACGAATACGTGAGCGAAGTGCAGGATGCATGCCTTCGATAGCATCAAGGTTTCCAGCAGCAACCATGACGAAGTCACATGGTACTGGCTCCGTTTTCACCATTGCACCAGATGAACGCTCGCTTTGACCCGTGATAGAGAACTCTCCCTCCTGCATGGCTGTAAGAAGGCTTTGTTGGGATATGAGTCCAACCGTGTTGATTTCATCGATGAAGAGTACACCTTTGTGAGCTCGATGAATGCCTCCAGCTTCGACACGATCGTGCGCAGGTGTCTCAAGTCCTCCAGATTGGAATGGGTCGTGACGAACATCTCCAAGAAGGGCACCAGCGTGAGATCCCGTTGCATCAACATATGGTGAGTTGACTGTCTTGATGTTTGAAACGAGCAATTTAGGAACCATTTGCTCTTCTTTTGGACCTGCATAACGCAGAGCCATGTACACAAATGCAGCAGCGATAATTCCCATGAGCCAGGCATAGGTAATGAATGCATATCCCAAGATTGCAAGGATCAAGATCAAAACAAGTGTATTTCGAAGCTGTGTCTTCTTGTGTGCTTCTACTTTATGGGCATCTACAATCTCCTTACCTTTTCCGGATTCAACTGTTCTAATGAGTGGTTCGTTTCCATCTTCAGCATTTGGATATACGAGAATATCCTGTAATTCTTCTTTTGGGAGGAGCTCTGCCATTGCTTTTGCAAGCATGGATTTGCCTGTTCCTGGCGTTCCAATCATCATGACATGGCGGCGTTGGATTGCGGCTTTTTTGATGACTTCGACGGCATGTTCCTGCCCGATGACCTGATCGATTAATTTTTTTGGAATTTTAATTGCTTTTGTTCCACTGGCTTCAGGTGCATCTTCAAGGGGCGCAGCAGTGCTTGCGACATTCAGTTGTTGATCAGGTTGTTGGTCGTAGCTGATATCAGATAGATTTTCGTCATCTGTTGGATGTACAACTTCTGTGTGTGTAGCAGAGGAGGGGAGTTGAACTTCCTCAGCATCATTTTCATGAAGAGTATTTTCCTCTATTTTTGTTGGTATGCTCTCTTCACGTACATATTGTGCTGTATTTTGGTGTGCTTGCTCTTCAAGGGCCTTAACACGCTCCACCTCTTCCTCCAGTGAAGTGATGAGATTATTTATTTTGTCTCGTAATTTTGATTTTTGCATGACAATAATTTCTCCAATACAAAACCTTGGTACTATTATTTGTTTGACAATCGTTTAAGTAGTTTCAGAAGTCGCACAATTTACAATTATTACAGCGCACAACCTGCCTACCGATTAGAAGGTTGAAAAAAGTGATAATGGCCAAAAACGTTCAAGGTCATTAGCTTTAAGGAAAATCTCATCACAAATTTAATCATGCATTTGAATGAGTGAAATTTGCTTTTACAATGATTTCTCCGCAGCCTTGGCTTCAATTGCCTCACTGGGAGGGAGCTCACGACCAGATCCGATGATGTCAAAATATGGTTACATATCAATTTGACTTCTGTACTGCGTTATTTCTTACGCTAATGACATTGCCTTTTCGGGGCATTTCCTGAGGAAGAAGCGCAACATCTCTGATCTTTATCTGTGACAGTGCCCACAAAAATTTTCATGGTGAAGTTGCTGTGTTGCATAATTGCGTGAAGTAATGTCACTCCATGTTTACCTCTTGTTTAATTTTCTGCAATTTTATATTTTACATCTTTAAATTATCATATTCATTGCATACACATCATTAAATTATAATAATAAAATTTCCTCCATGCCTCTTGTATCATCCCTTTCTTTGATGTTGCCCGAACTGTCTCCCCAAATATTCTCTTCACACCTGAATAAAGCCCTTCAACCTTCCATCTCATCCCCTATCCTGT